>Ga0210059_1002160_pt1 | contig 30495 bp, 14 predicted proteins | sample Ectturendosymbi2_FD_188042 | JGI IMG/M metagenome (GOLD analysis project Ga0210059, IMG submission 188042) | Ecteinascidia turbinata endosymbiont from Florida, USA - Sample 2 (SPAdes) (version 2) | ecosystem: Host-associated > Tunicates > Ascidians > Unclassified | place: Key West, Florida...
GTACCTTTGTGTGGATGCATTACTTCAACCCACTCCTTGGCGAAGTACAGCTTGCCTTTATTCATAGTGCCTTTGTTCATAGTGGTGAATATACAGTACGTCAGTACCTTGCGATTGAACATCCCGACGTGAGCAGTGGCGTAACTCACGGGGTAGCAGAGGTGCGAATCGTCCCCGCTGGCAAGCTAAATGTAAAAACCCGGCTCCCACTTGACTTATTTTCCTTTTGGTTTTTCAGAAGATTTTTTGCGTTTTTCGGAGTATTTTCCAGTGTTTTAGGGTTTCAGTATAGCCATCCACATCCCGATTCATCATCATTTCTCAAGTTTTTTTCTGTGTGTTGGTCAGTGGGCCCCCTGCAGCTAAGCACCCCCCTGGCTCAAGCCTCTAGCTACACCACTGAACGTGAGTTGTACATGGTGATAGAAAAGTATCATGTTGCTTGTAGAAATCTCATTTGTCTGCTTCATCTATCGGTTGAAACTGATTGAAATGGTGTTATTTGGAGTATCAAGAGAAAAAGCACTGTGCAGCTTAATTTCATTTTTAGCACCTAAAACATTTAAAAGGCAAGCTACATCAAATTTTTTCATTCCGCACCGAAACGCACAAATGTTGTTTACTTCTAAATTGCCTGGATTGGCAGGTGGGCTTATCTTGCTGTACGATTAGCTACAAGAATGTGATTGTACTGTTTACAGACACTGCACTACGTAAACCGCACAATACGTAGAAAGGTATATTTCCCGCTTCGCGATTACGGGAAAACTTAATTCACATTGGAACACGAATTAAGAATATAGCTAACAGTTGATTAATTTACCCATCAATATTCTCAGATATCAGCTACATTTTCACTTTACATTTCATCTGATTTTGTACCATGCGTGTTTTTTTCTGACACCTTACCTCATTTATTCTGGCTCAGGGTAATAAAGCTTCACGGTCTTACTCCCGACACCGATTACAATGTGTGCGTCGCCACTATGGTGGTGTTGAAGAACGACGAAAACAAGACGAGAAAGTTTGCAACGAAGCAAAGGGAAACATGCAAAAAAGTAAATTAAGATGCCTTGCGTGTGATTTAGCCTAAAGTTATTTAACTTCACTCGTAGCAAGAACACCGTCCGAACCAGGCCCACATCCACGAAGTGAGAAGTGGTGGGCAGTTGCGTATCTAGAACGCTTTGAGCGAAGGTCAAGATTGGGGAAAATATTTGAAGTAGAGGAATGAAAATCTGTAAACCCAAGCAAGAGTTTGATACACAGATCAACTAGGCTATATTTAAGGATGGCCAACATCTTGCTTGCGTGGATCTTCTGCAGTAAAGCAGGGTTCAAAAGCAATTCGATGTAAGTGCTTTCAATACAGCATCTATCAAATGAAAGTTGATTTCTTTGCCAAGGTACAACAAACCCTTTTCGGCTCAATAAAATCGTGTTTATCCTTTTCATAGGAAAGATGGATTATGCTGAAAAAAATATTAACCTTGATCATATTCCAAGAACTCCCTCCATGTGCTGCTAGCCAGCATTCAAGTTAAAGTCCAGTCAGACATGTCTTGTGACCATAACAACCTGGCTCTTCAGGAAACGTGGAGAAAGGAAACAAAACAGTTTTAAAGGAGCAAGTGGGGCGCTCTTAGCGACTTCTAGGCAACAAACCAGCAACAATAGATGTATTTCTTGTTTGTAATTTGATCAGCATTGCTCAGACTTACGAGCAACGCGAGATCTTAAACAAGGTTACAGCTGCTCAACACACACTGAAGTTTCTTTCATCGTTGACAAAAGTATCAACAAAAACAGTTCAGAATTTTTCTGATGACATTTTAACTGCACCCCCTGTATTTAAAATATCTTTTGCGCACTCCGGATCAACGAAATATCAGCGAGGCCACCGAGGCGAAACGTAATGATGTGACGTACAATAAAGTTAAATAATCTTTTTGACGGCAGAAATGATATTTTTTAAAATCCTATAAGGACCATTGACTGTTCCCGTTGCTGCAAAACTGGCTCCCATAGTGTCCCCGTCCCAAATGAAAATGTCTGGCTCTGCCCCAGGGCTTGCCAGAAATTGGAATGTAGTTGATGCCCTAAATTCTTCCAAGATTGCATTTTGGACTTTTTAACCACAAGGGCTGCGGACGTTGGCGCCTCAGTGTACCGTGAAAGCAAAGAAGATTCGACTCTGTTCTGAAACCAGGTCTTGTAGGCTACTTTCTTGGCTTGAATAGCATCTTTCATTTGGTGGTTCCACCAAGGGATTACTTTTTTGCCATTTTTGCCACACCGATTTGTTTCCGTCTACATACCCAAGTAGCAGATGAAGCTACAGTTGCCACTACGCGTCCGCTGTGCATTCCGGGATCTCTCAGAACAAGAAAGGCACACTGTCTGCAAAGTCTTTCTCGTATCCTTTTCCACCAGGGCCCCCACTTCTTTCAATAGGATATCCTGGTCTTGCACGTTTGTGTAGATCCTGCTGGTCTATCAAGATGCAATTTGAAAACTACTGGATAATGATCGGTCGACAGTTCTGCACTCCTTTTGACTTGAACATCCAACACCGATTGGACCAAGTTAGCTGAAATTAAGAAGAAATCAAAGAATGACCGTTGAGCCAACGAATATCTGTACGACATGCACTTGTGCAAATCTCTGTGTTGAAAGAAAATGTCCATGATGCACAGTGTGTTGTTACATCACAGTTGCAGCATAGGCCTTCGTAATCATTTACGTCAGCATCATCATATCAGCCAATCACACCCCTGCATATTTCGCAACGTTCCCAACGCGTGCGTTGAAGTATCCCATAAGGATCAGGATCATGGATTCGTTATTTTTTCCCTTTACCAGACATTACTAGTTTCTTCCAAGAAATCCGGGCACAGTGCACTTGTGTTTGGGCCATATACCTGTATCAGACACAGGGAGCGATCTAATAAATTCAATCTCAACATGCTTATCCTTCCTCCTGGTGGGATCCATATAGATCAACACAAGTTGCCAGGTGCGGGCTAGCAAGTATCCTCGTTCCGGCTTGGGCAAACTTTGCTGGCTCAGTGCCGGAGTAGATGAGTTTTCACCCATCATCCAGCGCAACAGGGTTAAAGCCATGACGCTTAGACTAACTGATGCCAGCAACATCGAAGAATATTGTGTGGTTTCCTCGACCACTACGTGCACTTTTTCTGTGATTGATGTGATGTTCCAGTTTCCAACAGCTAGCCTCTGGCAGAATTGCCGTTTACGTGTGGCTTTGGCTTTAGGAAAATTTGGTCGTTAGGTGGGCTACTGGAAATTTTGCTTCTGCCTGCGTCTTGCTTTGTGAGCAGTATTCTCAACCTCCGTGCCGACAGAACTCCTATGTGCCGTAACGCGGTATTTCGAACTGGATTTGATAGCTCTTCTGTGATGTGCAAAATGCGTTATCATATGTGGCAGTTGTACGGGTGGGAGTTGGAGTTGTCCTAGGTGGCAGTTGCCCTGCATAGGCGCAGCCAGGGCCCCATGCCCCCCAAAACAGTTAGCATATACAGTCATTGTGTGCTTTGAGAAGCAGTGTCCCAAACAAAATACTGTTGCTCGCCTAAAGTCAAAAATTTGGTCCCCGAAAATTTTTTAGCCCCTTTAGCAAAAACTGTTGTCCGGTGGCAGTTGTTCCAGGTGGCAGATGTCCTTGATGGCAGTTGTTTAGGTGGTTGTAGTCCTAGAACCGTCCCCATTCACTCCACAGATGCGTAGCGATCGGAACTTGGTGCTTCCACTTATGAATAGCTGATGGGGGCGACTGCCGCGGATTTTTCGAACGGTCACCTCTGCCCAGGGCCTACGAGAGGGGGTTACAATAGGTATCATTGTAGCCGGACCCGGTAGGTACTAGGACCCGGGATGATGAAAGTACGTAAGCAAAGTTTTTCTGTCATGAAGCCCAAACGTAAGTCAGTTGCCAGTATAGAAATTAATCTATTTCTAAATCTTATCTTAGCATGCTAACTGTTTTAATCTATATTCTGATTACTATATAAAGAAGCAATTAAAGTTTAGACGAGGGCCCGGAAGCTACGGGGCCCGACATCGGTCTTCGTACCGCCAGGTAAAATTTCTATCAAAGGCCCTGCCTCTGCCTCGAACCTGAACGCGATCCTCACCCTCGTTACGACCGATCCGCAATGATTTCGACATTTTTTTATCTATTTCATGGTATAGTAACTTCCCGAAGTATACCAATTTGGTCAAACCGGTCGCGCGATTTACAACCGCAACTTTTGAAATATCAGTGGTACCACGGGAAGGCGTTGCTGCGGGCACATATTTGTAGGCAAAGCCTTGCACTGAGTCTACTACAAGCGTAGATATGTGGCAATCACTACCTTCTCGAAAAAAGAGTCTACGTATCATCCCATCACTTTTGTCGGTTGGATAGGGTGGAAGATGTTTTATTCCCTTTCTGCCACAAACCCACTAAAGGATATTTCAGTTCCCCAAAACAGGACTCTAGAACTGCAATCCTATCAACGGTTGTAGATGAGTGCGTTTCCCAAGACACACGGTCGCATAACTTGGCGACATAATTAGAGGAGTAGATCATAATGCAGAATAAATTGCGAAAATAAACCAACAACATTTGTTGTCTTCAATCCAAATTCTCACATTTTGCTGCATGATTGATCGTTTGTCATTCTTCAGGCTTGTTTACTGGTAATCCTTGTAAGAAAATCGAGCGACCAAATGTTTTTCTCCAGTTCGAAAGTTAAAAATGGATTTCAGTTGAAACGTGTCAACGGTGGTAAAGCAAAATACGCGTCTAACGAAGGGATTAAATGGGCTTACCCCAAAAATTCATATACCTGTTACAAGATTGTTTAAAAGACAATGATTTTCCACCAATAATAATGATGAAACAAATTCAATACAAATTGTTGTATTCTTTACATGCTGGTTGAGGGCGTTTTTAAGTTGCAACAATACCAACTTCGAGGACTTCTAGTCATTGCATAACTGCCAATTTGCCTTTAGTAAAGTGGCCAAAACTTTTGAAGTCGCATTCATCAAATTGTCTCTTTGGTTGCTGTTTTCATTGGGTAGAATAAGCTATGAATCAAAAATCTTCGAACAAGTTAAAATTGTTCAAAGAAATCTTCAAAGATAATAAACAGCAATGGCTTATAAAGCTTATTCACTCCTATAGGCTGTTTCTTGAGTGAGTTCTTTCAAGGTCTGATACAATCTATTTCTCTTGTTGGTTAATCTTTACTTTTCAGGTAAGGACATCTGCTTTCACTGCAGATATTGAGAAAAGCATCGATGATGGAGACAGTAAATTTGCTGCATCAGAGTCAAGAGACTTAATTGTTGTATACAGTGCTCTTGGTGGGACTTTAGGATTCTCCATGATTTGCATCATGATTGCTTTTGCCGCCTGGTGTCGCAAGTAGGTGCACAAGTAGTCAAGAGGTTTCGACAACTAATTCGTGAACAAAATTATATTTAAATTAGCGGAAAAATTTAGTGTAATCTTCTTTTTCCTGTAACGCTTAATATGCTTTTCAGATTTTATTAGGAAAAGGAAAGTTCTAATGACCAAAAAGTTCGACACTCTTTTAGTTTGTATCCTTTATGAGTAATTTTTTTCTGTCGCAAGTAAAACGGTGAGGAAAACGCCCAAATTTAAGTTTTTGCAGAAATTTTAAAACCTTTCTATTTTTGCAGATCTAAAAAATTGCTAAATGAACAGTTTGCCAACCTCAGTGGTCAAGAAAACTCATGGAACAGAAGCAACGGAAGCATAGGAAAACATTCGACTCCAAAGAAAATGAAAAATGCACACATGGAATCTTCTGTGGTGTCTTCTGGGTTCCCTACTCCTCCTAGTGGTGTTAATGGGAGCGGAGGTGTAATGATGCAGAATCGCCAAAAAACAGGACAGATCAACAAAGCCTGTGATGAAATAGAAACTGTTGCCCCCACTCCGCGCACAAAACTTTAAGCGTATCTTGTTTGTTTTCCTACGCTCTTTAAAATGTGGCGGATGGGATTTCAGGATGTAAACCTGAAGTACACATATTTGTAGGAGCGGTGTCTAAAGAAAAATAAACCACTTCGATATTCAATATTACAAACTACCAAGGAAAGGCTCGCTACCCATTACATTCGTCATTGCTATCAGAAAGACAACCTTCATTAAGCGACTTACGGAAATTTTTTACTGTTGAGTAGATGTTTCGTAACTGAAGCGAATAAGCTAAAACCATGTTGACCTCAGATACACGGTTCGTCTGTTTTCACACTCGTCTTTGTGGAAGCTGTCTAAACCACCGCTGACAAGCTACCCTCGTCGGCGATAAACTTGTGTTCGCCTTGGTTTCTAGCTACATCGGCAACATGACAGTATGACTAATTAGTGCAAAGGCGATCTTATCGTCCGTCGTAATGCGCAATGCTTCCGCGTCCGTTTTGTAGCGTTGTAGCCACACCGCGTACCGGTGTAGCACCCGCTTTGTATATCGTTTTGTAGGATTTGTAAATAAATCTGTCTAATACCTTGTAGGTATGCGCACGGCCAGGTGGTGTTATTAATCTCCGTCTTTAGGTGACTCACGGCGTTGGAGATGTGCGTTGTCAGCTGTGCCTCTGGCTTGCTAAAAGCAGACATTGCTGAATAAAGGGCGCAGCTCGTTCAAATATAAAAAATAATAATTTCCGATCGTCAGTTTCAAGGTGATTTCAAAGAGCTTTGTGCGACCCAAGTGGCAAAACGCGGGCTGTAAATATTTCAACATGAGCAGGTCACGATCGAGTTCAAAAACACACGATGTCTCACTTCACTTGTTTGAACACACACTCGTCAAAAGCAGAAGCTCAAAACGAAAACAGATGTTTAACTTTTATGTCAGTATTCTATTCCAGATCTATGAGGAAACTTTCTGGTACTTTGATGCGCAAAAACTGCCAATGCAGTCATACCAAATTAAGTGAAAAACGCGACTAAGCTCCTTCCAAGTTTCTTTGGTGCTGTATTAAGTTTCTTTGGTGCTGTACTAATCACTGTAAAAAAACTTGCAAAATTTCAAGTTTTCATGGTGTTCGGAAGCATTTTGGAAAACCTGATGATAAAATAACAGGAGAACATAGTTTAAAGGCAGTGATGCAGCATTCAAACTTTTGAAACTAGGCTACCTTTACGAAACCGCTTTGTCATCTCACATTGCAAGTCATCTCACATTGCAAGTCATCATAACACCAATGGATTGGCACAAGTAACAACTACGGCAGCACGTTAGAGCTCAGATCGCACTCGCATAAATGATGCCCACCATCATGAAGCATAAACGAACCATAAATATGCAAAACAACTTTAATATCATGCTGAACATAGAAAATGATGCGTTTGCTCTCAAACTTGGTTGGCAGGACTGTGAGGTACACAGCATACAGTTTTCTCTCCGGCAGTGATACGGGTTAACGCACAGCAAACCACTGAAAACAACACTGGCTGCTTTTTGCAAAAGAAAGAGTGAATCACTTGGTACAGCCAGCCGTTAGCTGGTTTCTAGGTGCCAAGCTATGTCATAACACTGCTTCTTTTAGCATTTACACCATCCTTCAGGATTTTCAAAGGTAAGGTTTAGAGCCAAAAATGGAAAAGGGCATGTAATGTGGTGGCTTGCTCCATTCTCTTTGCTTTCAGCAATAACTATCCGTCATGCACTCGTCAATAGGCATGCTGCACGTTGGCGCCGCCAACTACGGTCACTAAACCCAAAGCAGCATTCGTGTGTTCTCTCGATTTCATTCTCAGTGCAGCGATGTCAGCGTTGCTGAAGTCGTTCGTGCCTGCGAAATAGGGAGAGCAAATGATACGGTGAAATGAGCTTGTAAAACAGTTCTTAGGTAAGCTGAAGAGCATCGGTTCATAATACATTCTTTGAAGGAAAGATACGATGTAAACACGGTAATAAATTGCCAACCATTAGAAGAATTTAAGTAACTTTATTTTACGATCAGACGTCACCGAAGAAGTTACAGTTGCCCCACGTGACATTTTTGTACGTTGCACAATATCAGATCAGATTTGAGCTCATAGAGCAAAAACACTGAAAGTTTGGGTCATCTTCGAAAAAAATTTGTACTTTTATGAATGTGCTTTGCATTTCTGCATTGAACTTTTATTTTTTTCTTGGGCGCAAAATAGCCTTGAAAAAAATGCTTTCGCTAAAGTTGCGTGCACATCATAAAATTAAACGTTGATCTTGGGCGAGATAACAGATGTAGTTTAACAAGCCAGGTTTGTACAAAAAGTGGCGGCAAATATGCAAAAGAAAATACATTACTACTTGCTTGGTAACCTTATTATCTCTGAAACAAGAACCAAGCCAAGATTATGGGACCCAGCAAGATAATCCAAAAGTCGACGTTTGACGTTATGTAGCAAAAACGCAAAAAATGCTGCCATCAAACGAAGATACTTTGTGAACACGAAAGATATAATATACATCTCGATTATAAACAGTTAAAACAAGTCAAACATGGGCTGATGTTAAATAAAAGGTCGCTCTCTATAACAGTTGCAAATTTTGAACAGTTACTATTTATTTGTCTATATGCTCACAAAGAAAACAAGAAACAGAAAAGGCAAATTTTATCGGTGAGAAAAGAAGTAAAATTCGTATTGAAGTTTAATTCATATTGAAGTTTCATATTGAAGTTTAAAATTCTTGCAAGGTTAAGTGGGTTTTAAGGCAGGCGCGCCTTTCAATGATTCTGCGAAATTTGCTGCACACACTTACTTGGTCCGTTGTAAGGAGAGTACTGGCACGATGCGTAAGGATTCTGGTTGCCAGAAGCTTCAGATGCTGCTGCTTGGGTGGCATTAGTGCCGAAGCCGGAAGTAATTCCAAAGACACCAGAAGCTGGCTCCTGTTCTGAAGTTCGATGGGCCGAGAAGGCGGAAACCAGACGATCTGCTGAGGTTTGCAGTAACCCAGCACCCTGGTGACACTTAGTCGTCATGTTGCGTAGGTCAGAGGAGAGCCGGTTGCTAGGAGCAACATTGTAAGTGTTCACCGCATGTGGATGATCCATACCTGTGTGTCAGAAGAACGCAACGTCGAAAATGTACTTGAAGCGTAAAAACGAATGTTGAATTGTGGGGGCGACCAATCACAGAACACCTTGAAAAATTCCAGCCTCTTCATTAAAAAATTTTTGATCGCTACAAAAGGCATTAACACCATTGCGACAAATGGATATCTACTATATTAGATTAAGTATTGCTTTTGCAGATACAGTAGGTAGTTTTTCAAACAACGTTGCAAGAGTCAACGACTGCTCAGAGACAAAATGTGATATAAATTTTACCAAACCAGTTATGAATGAAGTTGTGCAATACGCAAACCGTGCTTATTACCTGGTGTCAAATGGGACTCGGGATTGGAGGTAGGAGACGCAGAAGATATGTTTCTGTCGGATGTGGGACGCTGCCCAGAACCAGACGTTTCGTTTGCATGCTGAGCAGCAACATGGTGCGAGCGTTGGTGCTGGACGCTAAAATGTTGAGGGCCTTGCTGACTGGGATCTTCAGAGGGTGATAAGCCGGCTGGCGGTGAAGACTTAGTGGCATGAAGGCGTTCGGCATAATGCATTCCGCTGTTGGAAGATGACGTTGAGCAAAAGCCAAAAAGCTAAACAAATAACTTTCGTGTTAAACGCCTGCTGTGCTTGCAAGAGGAAAAAGAGAGGAGTCTCTCACGTAATAGCTAAAATTGCCGTTGAGCCCAACTCAGCACCCAACCTACGCTTAACTAGTAACATAACGTTCCTTGCACAAAACACATTCTATCCAATAAAATCATAGGTAATCCTATTGCGTTGAATTCGTGTCGGTTGTTCGGTTGTCGTGATAACGATATTTTAGAAATAGCCAATCACTCCTACAGAAAAATGTTAACGCATCTAAGTTTCACTAACCCAGTGGCAGATGAAAAGCCGTTCTATGATGAAATACGATCCAGTTTACAATCAACATCTTTTTCCGTTCTTGGCCTGAGACTTTAACCAGCTTTCAAGAAATAAACGCGTTTCATTCCGTTAAAGGAATTCAAAAACCAACAGATCGATGAATTAACCAGTCTATGTCGCTAAGCCTTCACGTTTGCCTTTTAGAACACAAGATACAAGAGATCATCAACGAATGAGAGCGTTTGTCTTTATTTTGCACGAACACAAAATATTGAACAGTTTGTTTAAATCTAAACCGAACCAACAGTTGAGAAAATTAATTTAAGCCCGCTGTGCAAAGCAGCGTTGCAACAATGCCATCAGATACATAACACAGGCTTTTTGCGCTGAAACGTTCTGTAAGGTTACAGCAGAAAAAGTCTATATGCAATTGTACAGATGACCGAACTAAAACGTTTACATGTAGACGTTTACGTAGAAATGTTCTCACCGCTCCACTGGTTGATGGTGAGGTAGTATGGTGATAAGGGTGGATCGAGTACGGGTCTCCAAATGCGGCCGCTGAGGGGTACTGACCGTAGCGGGCGGCGGCAGCAGCCGCGGCTGCTGACGCACCCATCAGGCCGTAAGCAGCTGCAGCGCTGTGGTTCAGGGCCTCACTGCTGTCATAACGCATGGCTTGGTGTGGGTGATGCAGTGAGGAGCTTAAAACCGACGGATGTCCGCGGTGGAGCGCAGCGGTGTGCTCTGAGTAGTGATGTTACGATATAAATTTGAATACAGCCACGAAAAGCATTAAAGGAAATTATAAAAAGAAAAAAAAGATTTAAGAAATATTGTGAAGCGACAACAAAATTTAACTTTTACGTAAAAGAATTAAATAAGACAAGACTTAATTAATTTAATTAAAGAATTAAATAAGTTGAGAATGTCTGCCAAAACGACAAGAGCATAGCCAATGGTGATAATGGTACAGCATCAAACGAATAACTCGTAGCATTCCGCATGAATTTTACGAAATGTGGTATTAGCTCCGCGTTTTTAATGTCATTTTATGACCAGTAAGACAACGTTTGAATCGTTTCTGTAATAAATTCTTTTCAAATCGCATTTGAATTGTTGATATACAGGACATCATCACTTTCAAAACATTTTAGGAACGAGTATCAAAACGAGAGGAAACATTTCTTGAGAGCGATTATGACGCACCTTACTTTTCTAGTTTGAAATCATAGTACCAGCATACACGAAGCTATTTGGTCTAATATATTTTATAAACACGGATCAGGATGTTAATGTTTGCTTAAGAAAAATAGAAAAAAGTGTTAACAGTCCACGCACTGTTGAAAAATGGCCCTGTGTCACTAAGATAACTAGTGCTACAAACGCAGGATTTAAAATCGTTTATCATTCAGACGGCTGTGGCCTTCTTACTACATTTTATGTTAAAATTCTTGATTTCCACCAAGATGACGCAGTCGAATATATCAGCAATTTTTTACTAGGAATTTCCTGTTAGATTCGAGTGCGTCACTTTGGTGGAGACTAATAACGTGAACAAGGATATTTGCAAATCCAAAACATCGTAAAGTCAATAAAACAGGGCCAACAGGGTTGATTCCTCAAAATCTTTGCAGCAAACCTAGAGTCTTTAATTGGTATACTGCATTTTATATATTAGCGGTACAAGAGACAGTGGTTATATATATTAGTACAAACAGGCAGCGGTTTTCAATTCAATCAACCCCGGCGACCCTTCAAACCAATATCTGGCATATTGTGACACGAAGGTCAAAGAAAACAGTTTGGCTCTCTTTCTGGTACCCTGGGTTTTTACTGTGAACCCCTAGTGGTCGGTGGGAACCTTGTTAAGAACCACTGATTTAAGCAGGCCTAACATTTTGATCTCGAAAGATTTTACGCAATGCTAGCAAACCTAAAAATAAAGAAATTATACCTTCTACAGATATCGTAAGAACATGACAGAGCTTTTGGGCTTGGTGCGTGGTAACTGAAGGCAAAGAGACTGCGTGGCTGATGACCCAATTTTTGTCAATTGCCCAAAAAGTAGGGAAAAGAAAGTCGAAAACGACCAACCGTACAGAAACACAAGGCAAAAAGCTTATAACAAGGGGACTACTTTCACAAGCAATCCTACTGTATTAACAACTTTTCACTCGGTATGGTTTTTGCAGGCCAAAATGATGTGCAACGATGTGTCATGGCCTACAAATAGGTAAGGACAGGCCCGTAGATAGGGGGGAGCAGAGGGGAGAAAACCCCTGGAAAAATGTGCTTGACATAGTTCAAAACTATTGAACTTAGGTTGAAAAATTTGGGCCCCTCTCAGAAAACTCTTCGCCCCCCCTGGTGTCCCAAGCTTTTACGTGCCTGGGTAAGGGATTTTAACTAAGTTGTTCATCTTTGTTGAGAAACTTAAGAACAGCTGTCTTTTTAGAAGAACGGGTTCAGGGACGTTGTATATGAAAAGAGTAAAACAATTAACCGCTTTTCCGGCTCCATATCTTGTAGGAGTATAATTTATAGCGTAGAATACTCTGCTTACTGTACGTTCACTAGAGCATTCATGGAATAGCTTTTAAATGCACAGCAGGAATTTAAAGCCACAATTAATATTTAGAAACACAGTAATACGTTCACTGTCTGCCGCACTGGAAAAATTCGCTGTGAAACTAAAATTTCGATAAAATGAAAATAATTAAATGCTTTTAGTGCAAATGCGATCACTTCTTGGTTTGTTTCTTTGCTTTGTAATTTCATATTTACGAAAAAAGCGAATTGCACGAACAATCGAGCAAAATTTACCGTGTGCATTTGCTGCAAATGACTCGTGTATAGATTGCGAGGGATGATGAACACCAGGACTTTGAATCATATAATTGTGAGCAGCCGTGTTCATACCAACTGCCGCTGGTACCGAATGTGAATAGGCCAGGTGTGGGGGTATATGGTGAGGATGGTGCGGCAAAGTTCCATGCAGCTGTTGGGCTGCCATCTGCTTTCTCCACCTTGCACGCCGATTGCTGAACCATACCTCAAAAATGAAGAGAACACAGGATTAGTGCTTTCGTTTCTGAAGAAGAACGAGCGTTATGGCTGGAATTTTCCACCTGCATTACTATTTGGTTGAAAGAGGAAGTGTATAGTGCAGCAAATTATTTTTTCCTGTGCACTTTCGTTACATCCACAAACGATTTTAATTCCTGTTTAAACCCATTTTAGTAAAAGTATTAGCAACAAGCAGTAACGAAAAGAGACCAATAAAACATACTTGTGTGGGCTTAAAAACATACCTCATCACGATCATCAACAAGCAAAAATTTTCGGAAAGGATTGGCAAATAGTTTCTTTCAGAATTTATCGAAAATCTTCAAAAATTGAGAGATTCGTTCAAATTCCGTAAGTTCGTAAATTTCGCGACAACCACTGACGTTTGGGCGGCCAAAGCTACCACATCTGCTTCTAGCTTCAACAAGCGTGTGGAGTAGACATAAACCTTGCTAGCTGTTTCGTGAGCCGTAGTCAGCAGACAACAGCCGCTCAAAGTAACGTTTGCGAAAGCAATTTTACTCAATGCAATAAACGAAGATGCGTTTCGATTTGAAAGATAACGCAACAAGCTTGGTCCACATTCTCACTCCATCTGAAGGTCACCGCGGTACTATGGGCGAAAAGCTTCAAGCGCCACTGGAACCTACATTTGATGCAGGTCTTCCATTTCAATTGTTTATTGCTCGGACAATTTTTTAACTATAGCATATGTTTATTTATTTCTTTTTTTATGAGAAACCAACCAGTGAATCACATTTTTCTGCAAAACCTAGTCTTCGCTGAACGGCCGAGTGCCGAGGAGAGAATTTGTTTTGCATACATTGAATGAATAGCTTCCGCAATTGTCCTTTCACAGCGACCAATGCAGTTGGTCGTAAACGGTGAACAATGTAAGACTCCTTAATCCTGCTCAAACGCGAAAGTGTTTGTTTCTGGAAACGCGTGGAACTGATTTTTCTTTTAGGAGAAAGTTTAGCTTTGAGTTGTGTGCAAGTGTAACTGTTTGCACTGCACATTATTTGCTTGCAAAATGTCAAAGCTCTGCGCACGTATGCAGCCGCTAATTTTTGTTGCAAATCATGACCTTCATTAACCTTTAAAAAACCTTTGCGCCGTGTTGCGCCAATCTGCAATCACCAGTAACTCACGAGCATCTTTCTTCTAAAAGCTGATCTTCGCTCTACTCACTAAACACTCGTGGACGGCATGTGTTGCAAAATACAAGGAAAGACGTACCAAAGCAAAGAAAATTAGTTCCTCAGAGCTGATCATGATACGTCTAAGCTCTAAGCCGCATTAAGGTCAAAGTTAAAGACTTAACCAAACCTAGTGTTCAGTGAAAACCCCGTTAACATCAAATACGTTAATTTTGGGGAAAAGTCAAAAGAACCTGCAGCACATGCAGTGGCCAATTGTGAAACACCTTAAAAATCGAAAGCTGTATTTGAAATAATCTTCGCTGAGTATCTGTTTCATTTGTGGCTTGACCTTTACCACGTACAGACTTCATAGCAACCCGAAATGAAAGCTCGGGCAAAACCTCAATAGCGCGCAATAATATTTCACGTTTCTATACAATCGCAAAACATCGTTTGCTTTCTCATTCTTTCCACACGATAGCCATTGGGAAAGACATTTAGCAGAGTCGAAAAAATACCTTTTTTGGTCAACTTATGCCCATCAAAAATTGAATTAAACAAAAGCATTCACAGACGCCAAAAATAAAGGATGGCTTGTTGCAGTGGAGTGTCATTTAACGATAACAATGAAAAGCATGTGAACTCAAGCAGCTTTTGATTTGACGAGAGACCAATGCAAAAATTTAAAAACTTCGAATGTTTCCAGCTACGAAACCTGTCAAGTTGTTTGCTTCACCACCACACGCCATATTTTATTTAGCTGCCAACCAAATATTGCAGGATTTCGTGTGCACCTGGCGTCGGTGGACACCGCGAGCACTTGCCAGGACGGACGACGATTCGCTCGTGTGCGGACTTGCGGCAACGCACAGAACGAGGTGGGCGGTTTATTTATTGTTATTGCGCTGGACATGATCCGTTCCCTGTGACACTTAACGAAGACTGATCAGGTGCTGACGACGAGCGTGACGGAACCGGATTCAACAGGTGCGACTGACGACAACCTGACCAGTGCTGTACATTGGAACGGAAGACCTAATACGGTGCAAAGCAGTGAGAGTGACAGCATATGCGCTAGTGACCAATGCTTTGTTCTGCTTAACCAGATCATAATATTACGTTGGGGTTGAGATTTTATCACTCAAAGCTTTTGCTTGGGCTTATTTGCATAAACAAACGAATCGAATCTGTCTCGTATTTCCACAACTGAAATGTTATGATGCGGAAGGCGCCGTCTTGCTTTTGTTTCTTAGCGCCAAACGCCTCTGTTAGCAAAGCTCCGCAGATAAGTTTTGCTTGTAAAAACCGGAAAACCTAAAACTTTGTTGCAAACTAAACTTCATAAAGTTCGATAATTCATTCTGTCTGCTCAGCTACCACTTTCAACAACTTTCCATACTAAACCTATGCTTGGAAAGGTAGTGGCTATTAAACAAACAGCGAGAAGTAAAATTCCTTCACAGCTTGCATTGCCATCTTGCGTTTATTTTGATCTGGATTTAATATACATTTTTATTCAAACTTTTTTGACTTCAGCTTCATGTAGAAAATGCTCTACAAGTTGCATTTGTGGACTGACGTCAATAAAACAGTTTGAAGCTGTTGGCGTCATCCACCATTGAAGGATTTACAACCATGCACACTGCATCGCAACATCATTACTATTTGTTTTTAATCGTCCGAGGAACCGATAGATCTCGAAAGTAGTTCAACCAACCTGGACTCTTGCCTCCGTCAACCGCGTGCGTTGAGCCAGCTCTTCACGTGTGTAAATATCGGGGTAGTGCGTCCTTTCAAAGCATCTTTCCAGCTCGTCAAGTTGCTCTGCGCTGAATGTTGTGCGACTTCTGCGCTGCTTTCGCTTCAAGGGAAGGTCGGGTTCCGATCCAGAGTCTGAGCAATCCTCGTCGTTTTGCTCTCCACCCGAAGAGTTTGAGCGATTTCCTATCAAAACATGGCAATCCTTGATTCCTACAGGTTTATTAGCACGAAGAGACGAATTGCGCATTTTGTTCCACCTCAATGTTTCAGATGATAATGGTCTGTCTCAGAAAAAAGGGAGCACTCCGTTCTAATATTGGCAAATAGATATAAATCGGGTGCGAATCCACGTAATTCGTGTATGACCGAAGGTCAACACCCGCAGTGAATGGTGAGGCTGCCGAGAGGCGTAATACTGTTTTGCGTTTCAGAAAAGGCCAAGCTCGGTTTGCGGTGCACAGCGGAGAGCCGTACGACTTGATTTGTTACACAACACGACCGTCGACCTCACGGGAAGTCGCCCTGCTGCACACGCCGAGAAAGTGAGCCATCCTGAAAATGAGCCGGATCGCCAGAGATAAAACACAGATAACGTTCTAGCTCGGGGCGATTATGCGAGGGCTGCAATTAAGCTTCTCCCTAACCTCAAGCCAAACAGCACCTGTGTGGCTGTAATAGGCGCAACAAACAAATTCCGTTCTCGCGCTCAGCCAGCAAGGCTGACTGACAGTTCACACATTTTGCGTTGGCAGACGTGCGGCAGCAACCGCAACGCCGAAGTGTCAGAAAAATGCTGGAATGCTTCACAGGTGAGCTGTTCGTTTTAGCTTGCATCATTCACGAAACAAGTCATCCTCCAGAGATCAGAAGGAAAACCAGAAGATTCTGTACGATAAAATAACTTCGTGGAAATTTTAACTAAAATCTGGCTTCTGCGGCAAGCTGCGCTGCAACACACTGCTTTTTATAACAAAAATTAACTGCGTACGACTACCTTTAATTGAGCATTAACATTAAAATCAGTGGTTATCGGAAATGTCCCTTGGCTCGGTCAGCACGCTCCGCAGGGAGTCTTGAAGGTCGTGGAATAGAATCGCCGCCGATGCACCCGTAAACGTTGTGCCAGAGTCGTAAATACGCCTAGAGCAGTGTGCATTATTAATTAATAACCGCCATTGCTGCGTGCAGAGTGGGGTTGATAGGTCACACTGGCATCGAGCTTGCCAGCAGCGCAAGACGACATGTCGCGTGCCATCAGGCATCCTATGGCTTATCACTGACAAGTGAATGGTCGCTCAGGATAGCAAGGCATTCGCAAGCGGCAGCGATCACAATCTTATTGTCGTTGAAAGCTCAGAGACGGTGCTAAAGCACCCCGTACCAAGAAAGCCCTGATTGTTTGGACTGCAGGCGGGGAATCCTGCGGTTTAGACATTTTCATTAAAAATAATAAAACATTGTTCGTATGCAGAACCATTGACACGACAAAAAAACGTTTGCGTTTCCAGCAAATGCGACCGAATAACTCTGGCGATAAACTGTGCCGTAATCGCTCTTCGTTACTTGGGAATTACTCGCCTGTAACAGGGGTGGTACTGGCTAAGCAAAGCCGTAGCAGCGGGACACCTCATTGTACGAATACTCACGCCATCGTGCCACATCTCATCTCTTTGAATTTCCACCGCGCAGTTTTGCGAAATGCGTTAATACCTCCACATGTGTTCGGCGCTTTTAGTTATTTGTATACGATATAAAGTCATGAAGTGAAGCCATCACGGCAGTTGCCAAATCTGATGAAAGCTTCCGCAAGTTGTAAAGGTTGTACAGCAAGCACCATGACGATTTGTTTTTTCGTAACAAGCACGACGAAGGTCGGGTTCATTTTAAATTAGTGACGTAGCTGATGCAGCGACAGACAAGTCCATTGTCATAACTCAGATGTACGTTAAATACACTTAGTTTACTTCGAGTAGTGGCCTTTAAGAAATGCACTAATTATTTCTATTATCCCACCATTTTTGTTTCTTTTTTCTCTTCTTCTGTTGATGGCTTTTCGATGTTCACACCCAAAATGGCTATTAAGACCCGCTTTGACGAGTGCGCTCGAGCATGTGGTTTCATAGGAGCTTTCTGTTCTTGGAAAAGAGTAACCCAGGTCTCAGTGGTTTCAAGTCCCGACTGAGAATCAGTTTAGAAAATGCTGAAATAGATGGGTGAAAACTAGCCACAATTTTAGAGGAAAAAAACTCAAAACTTAACCGAAAGCCCCGAGAAAATCTGTATCAGATGAAAAGTATAATTCCTCTGCATATTGCGTACTTACATGCCTGTATATCAAAAACCAACTTTACAGGTAGCAAAGCATGTAATATCTTTTAGCCCTAAATGTAGCGCGCAAAATATTGCATGGTGTTCTGCCTTGGGCAATTGCTTCGCCAAATTTTGCTCAAGGCGAAATTGAACCACTAATGCAAATATAATTGCGTATATAACAGCAGAAATTAAGCAATTAAGGTTCATGATCGGGCACCAGTTCAAAAAAAGGTGGTTTGGTTGGTGAATTAAGACGTATTGCCGATTGTCAATATGTTCCCGCTTACACGGAGCCGCAGCAGGAGTCGAGGTAAGAGTGACCTCGGCGCCCTTTGCCGTGTTTGTCGGATTTTAATGGCAAAGAATTGACATTCTCAGAGCGAAGACGGCTTGGGCAACCATTTTGGTCGTGAGCGATGCCAGAAGGGGCGGAACAGTGGCGTAAAATTGCCGACGAATATACGACTGCCTCAACTGTTTCCATATGTCATTGCAGAGCAACGAAAATGTATGGATTGGTGAATAGCCAAATCACGAAGTCAAACGATGTACTCGAGAAATCAGAGTCTGATTGAGTGACGTGGCGGCTGGAGCGCCCGAACCTATTCGCGTGTTTTCGCGACTGGAAGTTGACCGCACGATGCGTAAGCCGGAGGGAAAAAATCTGGGCAGTAATTTTTTGATATCAGTTCCCTTTACATCGCATTGTTTTCTGCAACATCAGTTAGCACATATCCTAGCTCTCTTCTGGCTGGAGGAATTCGGAAATAATTCCTCCACGCCTGGTAGCACTTCTCTAACGAGATTTGAGCCAATCGTGTGATCTACTCCTTTAATCTAAAATCGATGGCATCCTTCGCAGAAGCAGAAGGGAGAAATTAGTTGCGAAACTGGGACTCATTGTAAACCCCTGAACAATGCGATCTACGTTGAGTTGCAATATTCGATATGCGTCCGTTAAATACTTCCGTCCATAGAGAACCTGAAAAAATATTCGCTTATTACGAGCTCGTCTGCCAGAAAATTGTATGTGTCGTTCAAGGGTGCAGTTACAACGGGAAATCGGTTTCTCCAAACCCGTTTTTAGCTTGCACCACACAGTCAGTTAAGAATAGCAGCAGGAGTGTGTATTTCGGGCTGAGTGGATGCCGGCTTCCTCATAGGTCGCTATTATGGCTTTCACGGCGACATGGCGATTCGCTAAAACGTTCGAATTAAATCCGGAATAGCGTGACTCAGCCGTTGCTGCTGTTCTAATAAATCTGAGAAAGGCCTTTGCCCAGTTGAGCGTTGTTTGCTTTGGTAAAGAGTCCAAGAGCGAGAGCGCCTCTCTGTAGCGCGACCTCGTGGTTCGACTCAGCAGGTGACACACAGACAAGACGCTGACCTTTCACCCGTGACAGGAGGAGCCCGCTACACAAACAGCGACGAAGATTTTATGGCTTTTTAATAGACAGCGTGTGGATTTTTCTCGCTGTTGCAATCTACGCCGCTGCTGGATGTGAAACGAAAGAGCAGCGGGTGTAAGTGGCCACTATTTCTCGGAAAGTTTGGGTTCATTGCTTTTTTGGGGATGGCTTCACTGAGTCCACAGGAGGTCCAGCCTGCACGTTGAAAAATACTATTATCTTCTGCAGACCTGGTTTCAAAATTACTAAATTCAAAATATGTCAAAATCTATCTGCTCTACAAGGATCCACTTAAATGGTCTTTTTCCAAGGTAATTATACATACTGTTGTGCAGGTTATCATCAATAGGCAGTTTATAATATTGAGCTTTGGACGAAGCTTTGCTGTAAGTACGATCATCAAATCAAGCGCTGCGATATCATAATTTGGGAGAATTATTTGGAAATCTTATTCCTGCGCAAATTATGTCTATAATGAGTGTAACATGCTGCCGCTGATTTACATTGCATTGAAAATTAATTAATCTCTCTCAATAAAGGATTTATGCGCACGTAACCTCTTTGCTAGTGTTCTCTTTATGTGTGTTGGACTATCTGTTCGACTGACTTTTCCATAAATAGATTTGTAATTCCATGTTTCTTGTGAATTTGTATTTGCAGCTTCAGGCGTGCGCGATTCTTCTTGCAAACGCACTCAAAGGCAGAAAGGTCGCAAGACAACTACTAAACACGAACAGCGTACAGAAAAGGCTAAGCAGATAAATTGCTGACCATGCTTTCTGCAACGATTATAACTTTGGGTTTATCAATAACTGGAAGGACAAAATAAGATGTCTCTCAGGCAAACGTTGTTCTTGAGATGCCACGTACAGTAGCTCTTTCAAGAGATGTCGAGCTTGCTCCAAAACTATACAAAATTGTTTGATCACACACAAGTTTTTAACGGCTAACGCTGTGGGAGGGCACCTAGCCATGACCTGCATACAATGGTAGCCAGAAGCGTGCAGTGTGCATTAGCCCGAGACTGCTGATATCAGGATGATCCAACGAAGCTCAGCAAGTCTTACCGGCTAGGACATAAACAAAACCCATTCGCCTGAGTTTTCCGCGTGGACTGTACCGCAGCCGGCGATTGACAGCGATTGGGCTAAACACATAAATTATATTAATTATTCAAAGCGTAAAACGAGGCTGAGAGACATGGTATTGTCTCATCCGCATCATCGTCATCTCTCTTGAGTATCAACTGAAAACGTCATAATGGGTTCCAGATAAGTCGTCACTTGCGAGACGTCGCAGAATCCAGCGTCATTCAAAATCCACTGTTCTCATCAACCACAAACACAGTCTTCTCCGTCCAGTAAACTGCAGTCTACCTTACCTGCGTGTTGCGACTCGTCGACGTTGCAGCCCTTTTCGCGAAGGGTCCGACTGATGGAACTGACGGAGGGCACATTGCTTCGTTCACACACTCCATCCTGCGTGGATGACAACAATCAACTTTTGCAGTATGCAGCGAAAAAGAACAGAAACAAATATTACGGAACACGCAAGTACCACAAGAACAAGCGGATGTTCTTGAAAACTGATATGTTTGCATAGGTCTTCTTATCAAAAAAATTACATTTTTAGATGTTAATTTGGCGGTTTTATAACAATTTTCTTAAGCTTTGCTAAACGAAATCGTTCAACTTAGTGTTGGTTAAGAAAATGTATGTTTTGTGATTGTCTACAGTCAGCTTGCCATCTAAAAGTGGCAGAATCTTTTAAGATCAGCGCTTACTTCAACCAACGATAGAACTGCAAATAAAAATGGCTGATTGAAATGTCAAAAATTAAAGCTAACCTTTTTCATAAAATCCATGCACTACGTAAACGTAAATCGTTTTAAAACTTCCATCGTGGCAAGAAAGAAATGGACAAGCCAAAACGCAGATAGAAATTTAATTTTTTATGACAATTGAGTGGCTGTTTGTTGTAAAATTCCTTATGAAATACGCCAGCAACAGATAACTAAAAAAACATTAATTTATCCAATAGCTGCATCACTCAAAAACTAAGATTAAGAAAAACAAAAGTAAATTTAACATCAGAGAAATTATTTTGTTTGATAGATCGTAATAGATTCCACAGTGCCATAACAAGAACACTTTTCGTATTTTTTGTTACAGGAAACTATTTAACAGAAAAAGCTTAATTTTCAATAATTTATCGAAAGTGAAACCTGATGTTACACTCGGTTAGAAATAATTAAATAATATAAGTGCGCAAAAAGAAAACATTTTATGAAATTTCAAAAGTAACCTGCACAGCACTAATTGCATTAACAATCAAGCCATAAAAATTTCGTGAATCCGTTTTTACACATTGTGAGAAGTTTCCTGCCCGAACCTGAGATTGCAAAGTAATCTCGAATAACAGTTTCACTGATGACTTGTTTAATCAAGGTTGCAGTAAAGGAAACTTCATACATCAAATAATGGCAGGATTTCAGTGCGTTTTACTTTTATCAATCTTTCTCTTATCTCCCAACTGAAAATTCCAGGGTTTTCGTTCTTGTATTCCTCAATCCGATTTTCAATGTCGGAGGAGGTAACCTTTGGTTTGCTTCCTCCAATAGCACCTGGCTTGATTGATCCTGTCTCCTGATATCTGTTATATTAATTTAATGATGTGTAGATAACTCGCAAAAAAATTTGCTGATGAATAATTCGTACGTCAGTGCATAACAAAGAAATAACCAGCAGGTTTTAATGCCAACATCAGCTTTGCAGATCAAGCACGCCATAGTCATTTTGCTTTTGCGTGCATTTTGTATGTCTTGCCTTGTGGAATCTCACGATTATGTCAGGTAGTCAGGTAATATATTGCAAGTAAACGAGTGAATCCAAGTGCCTCATACTGAGTGGTGTAGAATCAAAAAGAATGTAAAATATTTTTAAACTATGTCCAACACATTTTTCCAGGGGAGGGCGAAAAAATTTTAACTACCGGCCTGGAGACAACAGTCAAAGTAGTTGACAATCTGTCCCACACGGAATCTCAACAAAACGCATGTTTTGGTATCTCATCAAAAAGACTTTACACCCCTACTCTTGAAAGAAATGTGGTGGCGGCTACTTATGCTTTCAATTGAACTTGTCTATAGTGTAGAAACCCCATGGCATTTCAAAGATCACGAACACTTTGTTGATATGAGTAAGGAATGATGCTGGTAAACAAATTGTAATAAGAATAAAAATAATCAGCGACTTCTCGTTTCGATAGAAGCATGGTAATCATTGCATATGGGAACATGGGCGTCGGAAGGGGGGTAGGGACAGCCTTGGTCCTCGCTGGATTTTGAAATTTGACGTTTGGTTAAAGTTTTAGCAGAGAAGGTTGTTTCGAATGGGTAAAATGAAATTTCACCACCTTTGCCTCCCCTCGAAAAATCTTTGTGGCTACTCCTGGAAAATCCTGTATTGCCCTTCCCGGGAAAAAATCTTTTCGACGCCAATGTATAGGAAACCCATGCTTGCACGAACCATGTATGGGTGTTGACTTTACTGTTTAAAATACAAACATTACCCAACTCTCTGAAGAAATGTTAAAGTTAAAATGTATGCAGCTCATTGGGATGTTTTCATACTGTTGATAGTTAATTTTATGAATCCAAACTGCATTTCATGGCAGTTGTTTATTCACGCATTTTTCAAATCAATCATTGTGTTTTGCCTCGTAGTATCTGCTCATGTCAGCTCGAGTTAGGCGAGAAAGTGCTTATCATAAAGTTTGCAGTTCATTCTAAAGTTTATCTTTAAAAAATATGCGAGAATTTTTAATTTACTCATAAAGTTTGAAAAATAATTCTATTTTAACTAGCGAGACAAGACTTCTACTACCTACAACCGCAGGCTCAAAGTGCTTCGATAATACTACACGTTGTCAAATACAGAGGCAAAAAAATGTCAAACCACACGGATGCCTTCGTTGTCATTCATACTTTTCTTGTCATGAAGAGAAAGAAAATAATTTTCTGCTGAAATTTTGTAGAACTCTCAAAGCAGGCGAGGTTTCAATCTCAGAATCACTAGTCGTTTTTCCCAGTCCCTCAAGCAAGGGCAGTCATCAGTTGTAGAAGTTAAGGTCGTGGTACATAAAACAAAACTTCAAGCATATGCCCTTGTATCTGATGCTCAGTACATGCTAGCTTTCAAAAATATGAAAAATAATTCTTCATCACGAATGCTTCACCACATATTTCCAAAGACTGTTCTTGACAGGGCCAAAACGTGACACTGGTTAATTGCGCTTAACGCACCATGAAACTCTAAAACCTGGAGTCTTTAAGCATTTTCTTCTAGAAAGAGTAATTTCCATCCTTGGCTTCCGAAGGAACCTGTACTTCATTTGAGCGGTTACACTCACCGGCACAGAATCTTGCTCACGCATCCATGGGAAACTCGTAGCTGACGGCTGATGACGCATGGCCGGACACCATGGGATGCCATCTCGACGATCTTGTGACGAATGTGGTTAGGCAACGGCCGGCCGTTAATAAACATGCCTCCCAGCTGATTGACACGGCCTTGGCCTAAAAACAACGCAGGCTATGTTTGGAAGTCAAAATACGCACGCATGTGCTCTCAATCCACGCAGTTAGATTGCATTCTGCCTATACTTCGCCTTGGGTCGTTTTCTACGAGCTGAATGGTAATGCGCTCGAGCCTATTAAACTGGTATCTTTTTGCTTATTTTTCGGTCTTTTCATGAAAGGTTGCTTTCTGATGCGATTAAATCTCTCTGCCAGGTTGCTTATGTCTGTATTGTAGACACTGCTGAACATAATGTGGATTTTAACACCAATACTATGGAGAACCACTATGATTATGAATTAAGAGTTGCAATCGAGTAGGTACTGTTCATATTCAGTAATTTATTCTAGTACAACAAATGCATTTTAGGTAAGATTTTAAGGTAATTGTAACCGAAAGTTTTATTTGGTTAAGAATAAGACATGCCCCTCTCATTCAAGAGGTTGCATAATTGTCCATTTAATGGAATTTTGTTGCGGATGTTAAAAATGTTCAACAATTTGAAAGTTGTTATATATAGAAAAGTACATCCAAAAATACTACTGTAACTGTAAAGAAGTATGTTGAATTTTAGGGAGTAGGCACCTTGTTGCCAAAATCTTCAAATATCTAATCGGAATTGAGCAGGAAGTTCAAGTGCATGTTGTTGCCACTTTCTCAAACTATTAAGGGAAAATGTGTTGTCTTCTGGCTGGCACCTTTATCATCGGCAGCTTACAAACCCTGAGCAATGCAGGGCCGATGGCAACATTTTATTTTTCTCCCTGCTGAGTTTTTTGCTCTCGTACTAAAAGGACGTTTGGTTTTACCTGCAATAAATTCGATTTTTCAAAAATTGAGAAAGTTGCTGTTTGAGATGCTCTAAATTTATACAAAGAAACAGCCTCTTGATTTTAGTCTCAGAAATGGAAGGAAACTTTGTCAAAAAAATGGTCATGAAATAGATCTAAAATCTGCTTGTGTTACAATGCAAAAAACATCACCGACAAGGGCATCGTTTTCCAGTCTCTTCATAGTGCTTAGTCTTAATTAGGGTAAATTGCCACAACCACACCCTTGTGCAATGAAGCGAGTATTTAAAAGGTTCCCCGTGAGAAGCGTCAGTCTTGCAAAGGAGCCGTGGGTTATTAAAATACACCGCTTATTTTCTATTGTTAATGACTGTAACATTCTTCACAGAGTGCTTCAGCGTTGAAAGGAGATGGACGTTTTGCTGAAAAGCGGTGTCGGTTTTTACGAAAACTTCTTAATCGGCTTTCATAAGTGAAAACACTGACGCCCCGTTTTGTCACACCATCTCCTCACTGCCGCTACTGTTCATCTGGTATTCTAGTGTCTCTATGGTATAACATTACAGTAAACTCTGTCTCATAACTTTGTGAAGCGGTCGCGTGTGTAACATAAACAGCACTGCTAGCACAGTTTCTATTGACGTGAAGACCGGCAGCAAGCTACACCTACGGAAAAACACAAAAATATTTGGTGCGTCGCGTCACTGTATCGGTTTTCGCAACCGCAGTCGTTCGCAGGACACAAGTTAGTGTTTACAAACGCGGAAGGGTTTCGCTTCCGCACCTGTCAAAACTGTCAGTTAATCGTCTTAGTTCGCGGGTAAAGTCGCAAACGGGTTTTCAGATGTGTGAAAGTAACACGCCGAAAGATAAACACGGGGCGGTAAAATGTTTCAAGCTGTCAGATGCTTACGTGTGCCCGCGCTCACGCTGTTCAGCATAAAACCCTGCTAAACGCTTTCTGACCGTTAATCACTTGCCAGAAGTATGAAAGAGCATTTCAAATAAACGATTGAGTCTGGGACATGAGCAAGCCCAGTAATTTGCCGCAGTGCAAGTCGAGCAACCAGCTTACTGCATAATTAACTGCCTTTCGTTTATCAAGGAATGCAGACGTGCAGTTCACGCCACAGTCAGCGACCCGGTGGATAAAGCGGGCACACTTTCCGATGTTGGCGTCTCCGCAGAGACGGAAGGCATTGTATCTGCGTACGCCGACCGTACTGCCGAAGTCAGTGATTAGGACGTCGCTCAATCGGTTTCCCGAAAGCAAACCGACAATAGGCGATCGTTGTCATAAAGCCATGTTGAATCGCAATTTAATGACCTAGCGACGGCCGTTTAAGATTCACACAAGACATAACACTTTTCCAGCTAGCTGCAAAGCGTCGTGGGAAACACGCAGGACTATATTCGGGTCGACAAGAGTCCCACTGCTGGTGGAACTCAAACATTCACATTTGTGGCGCGAACTGCCCGTGAAGTCGTCAGCGCCACGGTTTACAGAGGTACTTGTTTGTTTGGTCAAATCGGATTTGCACCGTGTTTGCAATGTATTGTCACCTTTTGTCGAGGTACTTTGAGAGGAACTATGCTTTGTTGGCAAAAACGTTTATTTCAAAACGATGGATAACGTTACAACTGATTGTCACTTTTCCTAAGCATCAAGTGCAGGTTTTAAGGAAAATGCAATTTAAGTAACGGTTTGCCATTTTTCTGTTTCTTTAGCTCAAGAGCGGAATAGTTCTGATCCAGTTAAAAAAGTCTATAGCAAGCATCAAACGATCCAGTAGATCAGCGAAAATTAGTTTCTACGCGTCAAACCAGAACTGTCGCCAGAAAGTCTTCAATATGGGGAATTTACGTTTGTACAGGGAGTCTTGACATTGAAAATTTTATAAAACCTCTACTGATTTATATTGTTTCATATTTTAATTTAGGGTGGCCTGGTGCTTTGTTTGGGGGCTAAGCCCATCAAATCCCCTCGTGGCGACGAGGCTGCTTCAAACGCACTTCTAGTCAACAAATCTCAATTCTGTGAAAAGGGTTGCTGACCACAATCTATAGATCTTCCCCGTTTGCAGCAGTATTTTTCAAGCAAACTCGCCAGTTCGAAATTTCAGAAAATTGCTTCTCTAATACCAACAGTAAATTTACTAACCTGCAGCCTAAAACACACAGTAGTTCAGGATTTTTACGTATTTTCTCTATATACCACATTTTGTTTTGAACTCACCCCTTTTTGATCATTGCAAGTTCATGAGTAATTCACTGATTTGAAAACTTTTTCTACAGAATTGCATTGCCTATTATGAACGTTTTATTTCACACATGAATCTGCCCATTGTTTTCGTCAATCACCAAATCTGATTTGGTAAGATCACCTTGATTTTTGGTTGCTAAAAATAGACCAAAGCTCTACTCAGTGGGTAGTTTTAAAACCATAATTTATTTGCACCAACATTAACAAACGTGGCTAGTTATTTTCGTACAAAAGTTGCTTGCGATATTTCTTGCTAGCAAATATTTTTTCTTCCAGCGGTAGCTCCATGTTAGTTTACAGTAAGGTTGTTTCTCACATTTCACAGCTTTTTCAAATATATCTCCTTTCTGCCATGAAAAGGAAATCTCTCTTTTCAGATACTTTGCGTCCGAACATGAGGTGAAATACACAAAATACAGCATTTCAATTTCAAACTAAAAACGTACCTTCAAGAGGAAAGGAAGGTCTGAAATTTGCACCGGGATGCATCATCATCGCGCGAATGCTGTGACTCAAACGATTCCAACACACCAAGAATCAACCACCCCTGCAGTCCCTACTGCTCGATTGGTGAAAGGCTATGGAGCAAAGAAAAGCAATCAAATACATATTCTACAGAGCAAAGAAAAGCAATCAAATTTAATTGCATGGTGTCACCTTACGGTCCACGAAATGACTTGGGTTTGCAATTTTCTTAAAGCCACGCATTTGTTTGTAACAGAGAAAAAGCTTGATGGCGTCACAGCAACGGCTTATTTCCTATTTGCAAACATCGGCAAATATGCACTTTGACAAAAATGGTTTGAATGTTTTACAAACTTAAAAACGTATTGTCAGTGAAAATCGTCTAAATGCGTTTTTTATCTCGAATATAGTTTTAAGCAAATCGATTCAAGTTTTCTATTATATTTTTGATGTGGTTAGCATCGGAAAAACGCCGCTTTATAAATGCATGAAAACAGAAAATATCCATGGTTTATATTGCTGTGAACATGTATTGTGTCAAAAAACTAGCTGGTTTCAACGGTATGTTTTGCTGAGGTACTCAACGACTCCTTCTGTGCGGCATAAAATGGCGGACAACGCTCACATGCCTCTGCGTAGCGATGAGCTATAAGAGGTGATGCGTGCAGCTAAGAAACATGCAGCATTATTTATTTTCATATCTCTAATGACTGAAGCGATTTTGGGGCAAATCTACAAATAAGGATCTGTGTAATTAGGACATGAAGGATGTTATTAAATAGGGAATTCTTGTTTCTGCATTAGGTCTCACTTTTTTCTTTAAATCTTGTTTCTCTTGAAAATTAAAATAAAACTTATTAGACGTATAACACAAATCTGTTTAGAAAACGAACTGATGTAAAAATTGTTATCTCAAGTTCTTTGAAAAACGCCAAAACAAGACTTTGAAAAACAGCATGTTATTAAAGCAGTGCAAGAAATTTACTTGATGTTTCGAAAATGTTCTCATAATCAAACCAAGTATCTAGTCTGCACTCCCACAAAGGTGAAACAAGCGAATCAGTCGAGCAAAATCTTTTTAAGGAAATCGATTTCACATAACACTACGCATCTTAATAAAATTTCAGGACTGAGGATGTGTAGTATTTACGTGAAATCGATTGCCTTAAAAAAATTTGCTCGAAATGATTCCCTTGCGTCACTTTTATGGAGACTACAGTTACATGAATACAGGTATGTATAGGTTGTAATTATCGCAAAAAAACGAAAGCAGAGCCGAATCGGCTGATTCTTGGGGAAGTTACAGTAATACTTGAGCTTATAATCATAATAATCACAATATGATAGTAATACAGAAACAAAATGATTTGCGTTTTTCATAAGGTGTTAATATTTTTAGTAATAATTTAAACGGTATTTTTTAAAGACTATGTGATCAACCAGTCGTACACTTGATTGTTTCTGCCAGTCTTTGCATTTATAGCATGTGTTTTAAAATAATATGTTAACGGATGATTTGTGAGTAAGCTTGTGACAGAGTTTTTCTTCTCGTCACTAAAAAAGCTTCCTAAACAAATAAGAAATAAATATATGCTTTGAAACATGCACTTGTTACAGCAGAGTATTTTTTAAACGAGGAACTTAAAGTTATAAAACAGATTCTATTCATCAAGTTTCGCCACAAGGGAAGCGACAGAAAGAGACGAGTTGCATGGAGACCACGCAGTTTTAATAACCAAATCGCAGCAGGAAAATTATACTCCGTTGCAGTAACGGCAAAATAGAAAAAAGACTAAATATGTCTGGTACGAGAAACAGATAACTATTAATTCTGTTCGTAAAATGATTGAATGAATGTGAAGCTTTTTTTCAAATACCAAACAAAATCAAGGTCTTTTTACAGATTAGTGAAAAACAAGTTACACAAAAGGGTTCAATATTTAGACTTCAATTTTGCTTGACACGGGACCAAACAAAAGTTGTCATACTTGAAATGCATTACAAAAAATTCAATCGAGTCACACAAAAGGATCCAGCTCACATTTCGAAAAACCAGTCATACGCCCAGAAACAACTCTCGGTATTAGTTCATTTTAAAATATTGCAGGTCCTCTTTCCCAAAACTCAAGCGCTTTAGGTAATTATCCGCAGCACCATCCTCTTCCTCAATCGCTTGTATCCTGTTTCGTACAGTTCAGCAACCCACCCTTCCCACGCCTCACTGACCTCACACGCGCGTGCGTTCAAGCCACTCAAACTGCGATATTATATTGACCGAAATGTTTCAAGAGAAAACCATGCCTGGCGCTTTCGAACTTCGAAAAAAGAGTCACTGTTGACCAGACTGACTAGCCGCTTTCACGCAGTCTGCTTCGTCTGACACGGCAATCAGGGAGTCCCGCGGAAAGAGACTCAGTCCTTTTCTTCCTCGCTGCCCGCGACGTAGTTTTGCCTGAACGACCTGGATGCCATTTTCATTTTTACCGCGTAGCTGTCGAGCTAGCTTTGGCGTGTTTAACGGTAAACAGCTTAAGAATTATTACAACCGCAAAAATTACCACTTGCATCCGATGCCTCCAGCGCTTAAATGAAGTCAACAGCCTTTGCGAAGGCGCCTTTTCACTAGTGCTGATGAATCACAAAAGTGACTCAAAAGTTGTGATTATCAGTAAACGTTTTTTGTTGCACTGCCTTCTACCAAAATGTGCTCCTGTACGGAAGTCCATAGATTCTGTGAAT
>Ga0210059_1002161_pt1 | contig 30487 bp, 18 predicted proteins | sample Ectturendosymbi2_FD_188042 | JGI IMG/M metagenome (GOLD analysis project Ga0210059, IMG submission 188042) | Ecteinascidia turbinata endosymbiont from Florida, USA - Sample 2 (SPAdes) (version 2) | ecosystem: Host-associated > Tunicates > Ascidians > Unclassified | place: Key West, Florida...
GGAGTTACATTTGTGCTAAATTTTGGTAATCTGCAATTTTTGTAACCTTGAGGTTTGATCTTAGCAACAGTGCGTAATTTTTTCTTTTTGTTTCATATGTCGACTTTTGCGCAGGACTGAAGATGTGTAATACACGAAACTAGTCTCCTTACGCAATAAATTGCGATAGATTCGCTTGGTGTGGGTCACTGTTGTGGCTTTACAAATATTGCTAAAAGCGTGGAAGTGTTTTGTTTTGTTCGCACACAACCTTGGACATAAGACATGTAATCAGAGAAAATAGATATTCCCTGACGGTAGGCAAAATAGCTTTGGGATTTCAATGCAATGCAGCGCTTCTTAACAAAACAAATCGAGATGACAAGTACATTTTATTCAAATGCACTTATCACCAGATACTAAATTTCAACTCAGATTGCTAAGCAGACATTCGAAGCGTAATAAACCATTTTTAATGACCTCTCTTTATTCGTTCAGCTGCAGGTGTTTTTTTCGCTGACTTGCAACAACGCCTTGATTGAAGAGGCTAACGTGAAACCACTTGATGCAGCATCACATCCGGAAAAGTTGCCATCACACGTCAATTTTCAACAGTGAACATTAAGAGTATTACCGTATTTTCGTTCGTGGATGACCTCAGGTTTTAGAACAAAGTCTCCAACGCCAAAAAACAAACTGATACAAATATAACGGTTAGACAGCCATGCAACTCGTTTACCCATAAAATGTGAAATAAATTCACTCCACGCACGCAACTAAGTGTGGTGGAAGCTACTGCGAGTGGACTTTGACGCCTGTTTTTTTTCGCTCAGGCATTTCTGTTATTTGTTCTATAATAGTATTAATACTCCCCTTAACAGCATTCACTGGCCAATCTTTTCAAACATTATGACCGAATTGACTCACGTTTTTCGGTCATTTAAAAATTTCGGTTCATGACCGAAAAATAAACCCAGCTTTGACGGAATGTTGGGAACGAATTCGCAAGTATTAGAACTTGTCGCAAGTTTTCGAAGTGTGGCGATAACCGAGTATGCTTTTCAACGCAACCAACAGAATACTGTCAGTTAACCGCCATACTTGAAATGTTTAAGAGTAGGTTACAAAACAAATGTCTTCCAGAAGACACAGACATATACCACGCCCATCAGTCATTAAAATATGCGTTCGTTCCAAGTTGGACAGGACAGAAGTTATACAGGATTTCAAAGTATTTTGCAAGTTTTCTTAATAGTTTGACTCTCATGTTTAAATCTAGATGAGCAAGCGCGCTTGAACAATTTTTGGTCATGAATTAATGACTTTTGATTAGCTGCGGCACGACTAGTGCATTTACAGAAAAGATCGTGATCAATGCAATGCCATCGATAATTATAGCTAGTTTGGACCAGAATACATTATGCAAATCATTAGGAATTCAGCTCACCTCAGGTACTGTTCGTTTTTTGACAATGTATTGCCAGAAAAGTATCCACGGGGCCCAAAGAACAAAAGAAACTGACCAAGCTGTGGCAATGGCGAAAAGAAATCGCTTCGGAGTTCGTTTATTGCGATAATCCACTGGTTTCGTTATCGAATAATACCTGTCAAAGAATTGTTATCAAGGCATGAAAGTCGAATTGAAAAAATATTGTTAAAAGCAACATTCAATATTCATGCTCAGGATCAAGAAGCATGAATAAGCACGCTTGGATGCATATATGTCACCCACGTTTTCCCACACCCGGGAAACCATCTCGTAATTTACTAGAAAGTCTCCTCTCGCCTTCAAATTTACGGCATGCATTGAGGTCATCTGCGCCCTAAGGTCTGCACTAGTGTCGCGTTTCCTGTCAAAATATCTTGGTTACTGTCACGCTTGTTTAAAGCTTTACGCCGGTTTACGCCATGCAACTTTGCTACAGTAACCCATGATTAAGAATTGGTTATATAAATGTCTCTCATGTTTTGAGTAAACAGTAGTTTTTTTTTGCTTGTCAAACGAAAGGCATTCAAGTCAAACATTCCAGTAAGTTGTTGGAGTTTGATTTTTTTCTCAATGACAAAAATACTGGTTTACCCAGACATTGCAATATTTAGCCAAGTGTTGACTAATCAACTACTCTACCTGACGGTTGATTTCAAAATGTCGATTTCTAATTTCATGTACAGCAGATGCTCAAGTCTTTACTTTACTAGCATTGCTTTCATCCATATTTGAAAAGAAACTCTTTTGTTTTCCACGATTTAAATCTAGATATTTGCGGCTTTCTCGTCAGTAACTTGCCCTCCGCAATCATGCGTCATATTTTAAGAACGTGATGACGTCGTTGCTGGCTCTAAGCAATGTCTCCTAGATAGACATCTAACCGGGAGGTCTTGCCCTAACCCCACAAAGGAGAACCAGGACACAAAATGAAAACGTCGGAATTGTCGAAGATCAATAACGAGACGGGGTCGGTTCATTGATCGCTCTGCTCTTGCGGCTGATAATAATGATGTCATGGCGCGGCGCCAGATTTCGCCACGAATCACAGCTAATTGCCGCCCAGCGACTGCGTATCTTCTGCATTCTTGGCACTGAGCAACTGTGGAAACGGCGCATCTATATGGGCAGATCCAAAGAGAAAACGTCTTATATTTAGCACCGGCAAACAGGCTTTTGGTCTTGCATGTTGGGGGATAGAAGACATTCCCGTTAGTAGTGTGAATAACCAGCTTTGAAGCGATCCTTGCAAATTACGAAATTTGACCACGTTCAAGGGAAAAGAACAGAAATTCAGATGTAAAAGATCACAAAATGAAACCTACTGAACGACGTGAGCTGGGTCGTATACAACAATTGTTCTGGTAGACTATGCGCAAGGAAGTTTGTCAAAGAACTGGGCATTGGGCAACATACCAAATTCAGATCCTCTGCTTTCGTTGCTTAAAATGGTTTGATAAACTCCTAGGTAAAAAAGATTGTCATGGTTACGTGAATGCGAATATTCGGAGAACAAAGACGCCAATTTGTGGGAAGTAGGATCTATATCGTAAAATCCCGTGCATCAAATCTTTCCACAAAAACTATATCTTTTTAACTTGAACAACAGTTCAGACGTTACAATGGTTAAAAGCAGAATCTTGCGAAATAAAAAACATGTTCTGATACACACGCTAATCACACATAACCCTATTGAAAAATTTAATCAACTGAAAAATACGACTGTCTGAAACAGTGGTAAAGATACATGACAGCTCGCACCGGCGCCGGTAACACAGTCGCGGCACAGAACAAGTTTCCACACAAAACACCAGTGTTGCCAGGTTGACATTTTTAATGCGAAATTCCTGAAATTTGTCCTGAAAAGTGGTTTGGCATGAGAAAATGTTGTTTTGCATGTACGCCATAGTTTGGCATGTTTTTGGCCATTTTTAGTGTTGTTGGCAGAAAAAAACGTTGTTTGGCATTTATTGATGATATTAGGCATGTTTTGAGCAGCTATATGGCGTGTTTGGCCATCTGAAACTGGGAAGCTGAATAGTTTTTCTGTGGGTTCTGTGTGATTGTATTTTGTCATAAATATTTTGTGGAAATGTGACATATTTAATATATCAGACGCTTGTGTACCAGATACAAAGTAAATAAAAACTATGGCATGATGCATATTGGTATTTTCATAACCTTTACTTTATTGGTTCAAACACTTATTAGGTATTTTTAGCAAGCTTTTTCTATGAGGAGACGGTACTTTTGAAGATTAACAACTATTTGTTTATTTTTTGGCAATAATTCTAGGTAGCATAGCAACATTATATTTTATCCTTACTCATCCAGGTAGGGTAATTCAAAATTGACAGTCATAGGCCTGATTGGCATTTTTGAAGCCATTTGGCGTATTTTGATGAGTAATTTGGCTTGTTTGGTCCATCTGCACCTGGCAAGCGTTAAAAATACTGTAGTCAATGACCTGACTTTGCCGTACGGCGAAGCTTCAGTACAGACGTTCTTGGCCAAAAGCATCGTGCAGTGCCAAAGGGTTAAGGAGAGATCTGGCTGTCCATCAAAACGTTCATTTAAGAAAGCCAGACCCAGAAAAAGGACCTTACATAACTTTAAGCTCTACGTGAAATTTCGCCAAATCGTAAAACGTGTTTCTTAGATTGTGGCCACGACGAGAGTTTGCGACAAATAGTTGCTTTTCCTTTATCCTTTTCCTGTAGCAATCAGCCGTAGCGGCCGAATTATCATGCACCAGTAAATTTTGAGTAGAGATAAGTTTACACGAGATCGCAGGAGGAAAGACGACGCCCTTTGTTAGCTGCGCTGGAGACAATTTCAAACAACGTCGAAGGCGACGCGATCGACTTATCGATCAGCTCCTCACTGCGCAAAACCTCGGAAGACCTATTACGTTCTTTGATGGGCTCGAACGTGACATGACGTTGTTGGGTCCACCAATTAGCGCTCGCTAATGAGACCGGGCCGGGCTGACAAAATGCAAGGATTGCTCACTCGTCTTATTTGTACTAGGCGACATCACGCAGACATTTCGATAACGTGCCATTAGCAGGTTTGTTGTCGAAGTACATTCAGCAATGTGATGGTCAACCGCAAAACTCATGCAGCATTATGAGTCTGCCACCGGCACTATCGTTGTATTGGGGCTTAGCCACCGATTTAACTTTCTCGCTGTTGCATCTGATACCGTGTTTCCCCGATATAATAAGACCTAGCGCGATTTTCGGGGATGATTTTTATATAAGCCCTACCCTTAAAATGAGCCCTAGTTGACTGGTGACGACAAAAGTTCCCTAATCTCAGCCAATCACATATGATCGTTTTTGAATAAATTGTTGTTAACGAGTTTCTGGATAAAAAACAATGTTAATGATAAGTAAATGTAGATAGTTTTTGTGATTTCTGTTTATTTAGAAATCTATAAATTTTTGCTTTGTAACTTCATTTTTTGATATATCAAAATAAGTCATCCCCCGCTAATAAGCCCGAGTGTATATTTCGGAGTGAAAATTAATATAAGCCCTGTCTTATTAACGGGGAAACACGGTATATATAGGTGACGTCCAGTGGCGTAACTAGAGGTTTGAGACAGTTGAAAAACTTCTCTGAAGGGTCCCATTAGCCAAAACTCAGAAAAAAAGTTGAGAAATGATAGTGAATCCTGATGTGGATGTCCATGCTTGAACCTTAAATCTCCAAAAAAAAACGCAAAAACACTCCGAAAAACGCAAAAAAGCAACAACCTACTAAAAACCAAAGGAATGCTAAATACCGAAATATAAGCTAAACGGGGGCCCGGGTTTTACATTTGACATGCCAAGGGTAGCGGTTCGCACTCCTGCCCCCCGTCAGTTGCGCCACTGGTGACGTCAAAAATTAGAAGCAATATTTTATAATCGGAATCTAGGTAGATTAGACTATTGTACAATTTGTCTTTCTGAACCAAACGTTGGGACTTCTTCAATTTGTGTTTTCATTAAACAGAACCACCGTCTTTCTCTGCCAATTTCAACTCTATAAATGTTGCATAACACATTGTTTCAATTCGCAATACTTTCGAAAAAAATGTATTGATTAAATTCGGTAAAAAAAGAAATGCTGCGCATGCGCATGACTTCAAAAAAGGGGACAGAAAAAATTGTGGTAAAACCCAGAAGCGAATTATCTTTGAAATTTCTGCAAAATAGTTACCTTGCCGGTCTACAGTTCTAATGTCGCATTGATTGCAGCTTCCGTTGCGAGCAGTGGGCGTGTTTTGCTATAGGAGGAAGAAAGCAGAAGCGGGGTAGGGGTGCAAATCATACGCCGAAGTTATGCGGCACAAAATGTGTTTCACCGGGTTTTTGGCATAACAAGATGTATGTTTCAAAGTCGTGTTTGCGAGAGCGCAGGCAGAACTACACTGCCGAATCTAACCTTCACAAAAAAGGAAAGGAGTTCCGGGAAGGTTAATAATGATGCGCACACATCGTTTTGCAAGTCCTGCACTAGGTTTGTGTGCTAGGCATGAGGGTTTCTCGTGGCTACACCAATAGTTTTTACCCTGAAAAAAATTAAAATGCGTCTTCTTACAGGGCAGATTTTCACAGGCGGGTAAATTTCAGCATTAAAACGGAATGGTCAACCTGCTTGTTTTCATTGGTCTAACATTTGCAATAATGCGCATAGTGCCTAGCAAGGAACAGTAAGTTAATTAGTATCCTCCACAATTAAGAACTCACTACGGTTTGGCAGTTGCAGTTATGAATGTACGTAATCAACGAGGGGCTGTATTTTCTTTACTTCGAAATCTCCAAACTGCCAATACCGGCATGGCATTTACCGACACAACTAATTCGTTGATGTTCATTGCGAAATACAAAATGCCAAATTTGCCTGCAGAGAAATTTCAGACTGAATGACATACCGTGCAGCGAAAGATTGTCGGAAAGCTTTGGAATTCTTTAGAATTCAAACCAATGCAATACAAATGCGCTTGCTTCGAAAGTAACATTAACACACCACACCAGAACATTAAACATTGCCAGAGCTCATTGGGACTTGTGTAATATACGCATTTCAGGGTGACGTATTAACTATCGCCTCTTTTTAATGTACACTTGCTTGTCGACCAAACGTTTTTAGCACGGGTTTGGCAGCGGCACAGACTAGACATAGCTTGAACCAACCATTCAAATCGTATTGATCACAACCTACGTTCGGCACAACCGAACGCGGAATTCAACAAAATGAAACCAATGTAAAGACAGGCTGTCAGAGGAAGACGAGCGTCATGGGTGTGCAACAGATCAAAAAAATGCTTGTTAAACCTAAAATACCTGCACTAAGACACTTCCCGGGACCGATGCTTTTGTCTAATGCAAAAATACCGTGGACAGTGAGTTAAACCAATTAAAACGGACAACGTCGCAAGAACGCTTCACAATCAATGTCGTCACTCGACAAGCAAACAAGACTTACTTGAACGACATGTGAATCATACAACAGGCGATTGGAAAAACTGGTAAAAATACGTCTGAGGACTTTGCGCGCAACACAAGTAAGGGCACTAAAACTGCACAACATGTTTTTCGGGCAATTTATTAACATTCGTCCCTGCGTAAATGCAGAGGCGTTGATCGAAACTACGTTCATTAATTATTCAAAGCTTAAGAAATTACGCAAAACGCTTGCAGTGCTTTCGATTTTGGTGACAAGCGGTAAAAATCACGCCGAGGTTTGCCAGCAGCAGAAACAAACCGATAAACCAATTTGAATGAAGCTCAAGAAGTCTTTAGCCTGAAGAAATATGAAAATATGTCGACCAAGTCTGGATCAGAAATAGCGCAAGTTCAGGTTTGGTGTAATTCTGCCCGTCCTGTTTCACTATACAACTTGTTTCCCAAATGTATCTGACATAAAATGTATCCCAATCAAAAAGAGCAGACGTCAAACTATCAAGAATGCAACTTTTTCCATGAACTGTGACTCGACTGTGCAATTGAAAAAGATTGAAACAGAAAGAAATGCATTTGTACCTAATTACAGAAATTTCCTCAAAGCATACCTTCCGCACTATCACGTTTATTCGAGAAACTGGGGCCGTCCCAAAAATCACGTCGCGTTTTTACGTAAATTCCTTACCTTCTCCCGCTTCTGTCATACTGTACCGATCCCCCTTGCGAATATAACGTCAAAATTCACTAACTATGAATGAAACAAAATGCTCTGGCTGGCTTTAGACTTGGTTTAGCGTTTTTTTACTTTAAATTTGGAAACCAGTACATGGTGAGTGGATGCAGAGTACTACGCTTAAAATTTTAAGCAGTTGATCTGCGTTATTTCAAAGTAAGCAGAGCAGATTGGAGAAAACACATAATTGGATATTTTCAGCTCACAATTGCAATAGAATACGCAGTGCATTGAACTCCAGTCGCTGAAAACAGACCTTCGGTGCCAAATACATGCAAGTCAGTAGCGGGAACTTACAAAACGTCCTTTTTTCAGAAAAAGTGTGATGGTTGGTCATGCAGCACGTGGCAACAGCTGATTGAAATGTTGATTTCTAATCTAAGAGTTATTATTATTATTAAGTTACGTAGCACAAAAATCGAACAAATTTAGTCAGGTCATATGGCTACAATTCTAAGATTTTACATAAAATTGTGCTTAGCTGTTGCTTACTTGTTAAGCGAAATAGATACCCTGATAAGATCGTAGTGTTTCGATTCGTTTCGAGAGACAGTCATAATGATCACATTATTGGAGTATCGGCATTTTAAGGCTACCTCTAGAAAACAGTTTCGTACATAAATTTGGGCCATAAAGAATAACGATTTTATCTAAAGGAGAAAATGTTTTACACCATACGTTGGAGCACTTATTACAAATGTTTCGTGCATGTTAAAATATTTTTCAAATTGTCAAAATTAAGATTCAGCCTCCGGTGTAACGTGTTGTTTTACATCAGTGGTTTTCAACCTGGGGGTCGCGACCCCGTGGGGGTCGTTTGCCATTTTTCTAGGGGTTGCGAGAGTTTCTGATAAAAATATTTTAAATCACTTCAACAATTTATGTGTCGTATATGGAACCGCTTTTTGTCGTAGCTAAAATAATATGATCACCAGGCAAAATCATAGCCTACTTTTTCATTTCAAACTTGTTTTAGGTGTGATTATGACCATTACAAAGTTTTGAGTGTGATTATGACCAGGGCAACCAACAGTCAATAAAGTCAAACATTTTCTGCCTTTTCTCAAAGTTTCTTATGAAACGTCCACAACCCAAATTTCACACAGATACCATGAGCGACTCAAAACACAGGCCAAGAAAACGTTAAAATTTATCGTTTGGTCAAAATAATCTTGTCGCACAGTTTTTTGTAGATATTTTGTTAAAGCTACAACCACAGATATTGATGTGCTTTTACAAGTTTATTTGTAACTCTGACATACTAATACATTTGTTGCAACTTCCGACATTATAATGTTGTCTTGCCCAATGCCCACTATTGGACGATGGTATATTAAGTAGGCTAAGCGTGATACAGTGTTTGGTTCGGCAATTGCACAACCATTATGCATATACAAACTTTAAAGGCAATGAAGTAAAGCAGCACTTGATGTTGAAGCATAACAATGCGAAACGTTCTCAGTTACTTCAGGATATTTATGGTATCCTTGTGCTTTTGGATTGATTTGCGCCTACGGTTTGTCTTCTAGTTTCACTGGGTCTTTCACACTTCTGATTTTTATCTCTAATTCAACAGAACAACGATTTTTTACATATCGGTTTACTTTATGATGTATGCTTTGTGCTCCGCATTTCACTTGTAAACGCAGAAATTTGACAGGTCAAAATAAAGTTAAAATTTGTAAATAATGTCAAAATTTTAAGCTTTTAGGTCAAAATTGGTAGCCCTAATTATGACCATTTCAGTAGGCCTGCCGTTGCGTTTGGCAATGCACGAATAACTTTGTGACGTAAAAACGTGCTGGGTTTGTAAATTAGATACAGTATTTGTTCGATTGCTAGCCGCCCATGATTTTAAGCCGCCCTTGATTGTAAGCCGCACATGAACATAGGCTATCTTGGTCTCTGAGATACTTTCGCGCCACAGCATGCTTCCCGTTTTCGGCAACCCTAGTAATGATGCTTATACCCCTGCAACTTCCTTTTGTTCATCGTAATCGCTCCTGTGACGGATGTACACGTTGTTACAACCTTTCCGGTGGCGTTTCGTTGAATGTGCGACTTACCACGAACGGGATGTGCGCGAAGAACAGCACCAATATATATGTGGAGCGAACAAGCAATAGAGTGATTTTGGCGTGTAATCTCTGGTGATACAACCATGTGAAGTGTTAAACGTGGTTAACTAGCCGGCGCGAAGAGTTATCATGGCATGTGGTCTCTATTGTTGCTAGCTGCCCGCTCGGGCAACAATGTGATGCTGAAGAGAATAGAACGCGAAAAGAGTTAACGTAGCCTAGGAAAGACTGAGCATCATCTATACCCTTCGATAAGGCAATTCTCTACAAGCCGTCCTTGATTTATAAGCCACACGAAATGATGAAAAAATCTTTACAAACCGCGGCTTACAATTGAATAAATACGCTATTTGAATGCGGTAGCAAACTTGGGAGTTATTCTAATGAGTTGTGTTGCGGAGTAATTAGCATACGGCACGCGCCTCTCTCACTGATGCTGCCATGTGCATCAATTTAATAAGTGAGTCTTGTTCAACTATTGATATCGTACGTTATTTTTTAGTCATTGCAATTTTCTTTGTGCAAACACAACAGCATTTCATATGCATGACTGCAAAATTTTCGGAACGGGGTGGTTAGGTTAAATTGGGTTGCAGTTTGCAAAACGGGTGGCTGTATGGAAAAGTTTGAAAACCACTGCTTTTAAATGAAATCATTTTGCGATGAAGACATCTTTGCTATTGCTGTAACCACCAGCTGAAGGACACAAAGCCATGAAAATCATTCAGCGATTCAGCCGATTGGACAGTTGTACGCAGCTCTGGTTTAGGATTATCAAGAAATGTCTTCTAAAATCCTCTGGAAAATTCTCTTTTCGAATCTCCCGCTGCTACACTTTTTTACAGGTTTATTTTTACCTGCTATAGATAACGTTAGCTTCGATGTAGCACGAAAAACATCCCTAGGTCAGAAAGCGTGGTGGCGCTGGCACGGACGTATGCTGAGCGCAGGAATGCTGTAAGCGGATACGTCACGCAGTGTTGGAACACAACCAACGTAAACGTCAACGTTTTGTGACGATCTATGGTAAGGGCAGTGATACGAAGGCATCAAACAAATCCTTTCAAAAGGACTTGAAGTTTCAGACTGACATCGTGGTGGAAAAATCTAGAAAAATTTTGTGACGTTGCGATACCCTGCACACCTGCCCTTGAAAAGGTGACTTTGTTTATGGACTGCCCTCCAGCAACATACAGCGTTGGTCTCGTGGAATTCATAGAACTAGCAAACTGGCTCATCAATCACTGGCTGGTGTACGGCTGACGACCTTTGGAGGCAAAACTCCGGGAAAAACTGTCAGTTGCTGAACTGCCTCTAGAATTTACAACTTAGAAATAAAAGAAACTTACAAAAAAAATTACTTTCACAGCATCGAATGTCAAAAATATTCACCCCAAAACGCAATGCGGTTAAACACATTTCAAAACTTTAATGCTGACAGAAATAGGTATTTCTACAACTTAGAAGTGAGAATCAGCCTATGAAAAAAAGCGGGTTGGAACATCATTTTTTGGCCATTCGGAATATTCACTTTTTTGCACAGCACTTTCAACTTCGGGAAAAGTCATTGTTATTTATTGAGTTGGGCTAAATTGCTGGTTGTGAGTAAAATTGGGAGAAAAATTACAGCGGGCACTAATTTCGTGTGGAGTGCAAACATGTGTTTCGCCGGGAAAAAAACTTTATGCTTTGTTCCTTCATATATTTTCTAAGTGCTACTGATGTGAGAATGTGACAATCAGTCTGGTCTTCTACGACAAAGTAGTCAACCTTAATAGAGTCAAAAGTTTTTAAACGTCCTTAAAAAAATTTCTAACTCACCCCACGCATCGATTGGGTAATGAAGCACAAAAACATTCTAACTGAAAATCTAAAGTTCGGTTTCTGATGTTACATGGAGGGAACACAAAAAAGTTGGTAAATAATGCTCTGATAAATAAACAGTCCAAGTGAAAAGCAAACTCTAAATGGTTAATTTTGAGTCTATGTCTTTCCAAAGTTGTATCTCATCAGATACCTATAGTACACATCGACGTCTTACCTGTCCAAACAAATGATAAGTAGATTCATCACAGACGCGTTGCTGGCGACGTAATCAAGAGCCAGCCAAATGTCACACACCACATTGCCGAGGGTCCAAGAGCCTTTTACATTATAAATGGTGAAAAGATTGATGGATACTGCGCCTATGATTAGATCCGCAGCGGCGAGGCTCAAAATCAAGTAATTATTAAGAGTTTGCAAATTTCGGTTGATAGCGAAAGACACAATGACCAACACATTGCCTCCAACTGTGAGGAAACTAACTATTGCTGAAGCAAGGCAAATCAGAACAAGTCTTGCCGTGGCTTGCACAGTAGCATTTTCCTTCAAGCTGCAATTTTCAGCTGACTGTTGCAATACGAGACTAAGGCCATTTTGCCCGGACAAGTTTAGTTCTACAACCTCTGTTGAAGTCAGATCAGATGTACTGGCCATCTTCAATTGGTCTTATATCATTTCCGTTGCAGAAACATGAACAGCAATTACCTGCTAGCAAAACCCTGAAAAAAATATAATGAACATTAGACGACGCCACACACACTTCCTCAGTTCCTCTTCTTTCTCCCAAGTTGCGACTTAGATGGAAAGCTTGCTGACTAAATTTATGGATATCCACCGCTCGTTCGAAAGTATAGCGGTATTTCATACAGTGATAAGACGAAAGCGATTAACACCACGCGTTGCAACTTTCTTTACAATTGTATTCATATTTTTTCCTCAATGGGCGCGACGACAACAAAATACGTTGAAAAGACTTTGGAGATTCAGTGGCGTAGCCAGCCCAAAGGTTTTGGGGGGGAAATGTTTGACTTTAGGCAAGCAACAGTTTTTTTTGTTTGGGACGTCGCTTATTAAAGCACAAAATGACCAGGTATGCTAGAAATTTTGGGGTCATGGCCCCATGGGCCTTTCCCTGGCTACGCCTATGTGGGGATTGGTTACGTCGACACTCTTTTCATCCGGTACGTTTTAATGTAGAAGTCCACAAAACAGGAAAGCAACATAGAGAATGAAATTTGCTGGAAATGTCCGGCTCGGTCTCTACTAGCGCACTCAAGTGAATGTAAAAGTCGATACACCTGGATCAGTCAGAGTTATTATAACAAAAATAATAGTTTATTGGCAGATCGCATAGATTTACACAATTCCTCAAAAAAATAGCTGAAAGAGAAACGAAGTAAGGTTTAACGGCCAGACAAGATGGATTTTCTTGATTGCCGAGTGGTATAAAGTGTCAGCATAAGAACTTAATGGAATTCGAAACTGATCAAATTTTTGTAATGCTGATGAACACGCAGCTATGAACAAAAACAAAAAGACCAAAGTATTTAAGATAAAATTGCGTGAAAAAAAATCATGAAAACATCGTGAAACTTGAAAAATTTCCTTCAAATTTCGAACAATCATTACAGAAACCTACGAGTTTTCTGTTAGCATCAGAACAAAGCTAAAAAAAGTTAAGCCAAAGCAATAATCGCGACGATTGTTTTGCAACTTTTGCCGCTACCATTCTAAACTAAACAGTTGGAGATAAGTAGCTATTATGCTTCTTATGATGAGCTATTCTGCTTCTTATGATGAGATCGATAGAACACACTCTTTTTTTAACGTCTGATCCAACGTCGACTCTTAGGAACTCCTGAATTATGAATTCCGAAATGGTTCTTTAGGGAGAAAAAATCGATTCTTGAGAAATAATTCTCCTCATTTAAGAGTTGCGCCTCTCGCGGATAAAATGTAACAGCTGACTGTCATTTGTCACGACTAATATTTACAAGTTTAAAGAAAAGTTCAACTTGACAAAAAGCGTACAGATACACTTTAACAACTGTTGCTTCTCACTCACTATCGACGCGCATTTACCAACCGAAGAAAACGAAGCGTGGTGACTAAACGACTCGCCAAAATGCCCACCGCTGCCTGCACAGCCGAAGAAGCTGTCATGAAACAACAAAGACTCAATGCACGCAGGCACTTTTATGTGAAAGATGACGGAAAGCTTTTTTTTCAGATTCATACCATGCGGTAGACATCCTTCAGAGAGGGAAGCGACCAGCACATAAAACATGCCTGCATAGAGAAAAAAGCAATGTGTTGATATATGTATGTATCTGGGTTCGAATAAAAGACATGCGCCTCACGGGTTGAAGGAACTTGAACTTGTCCGCTTACTGTGTGCACTGGTAGTTTGTACTTTCTATTAGACCGTATATCCTCATCCAAGGACAGAAAATTGAACTGGCTAAAATCTGTCTAGGATAATATTTGTGACTTTCTAGCCATTTGCTTTCGCGGAGGCCGATTTTGCCATTTCCTCTGCTCAATCCTTCATATTAAAAATGCTTAAGACTATCTATTTGCAATAACCCTGTCTTTCAGCAAACAAGGTCTGATCAGGCGTCTCTCTCAGCGAGCCTTCGTACATGTGAAGTCTTCCGCGACTTGAAATTGTTTCAGGCAATATCTACTTTCTCTGCAACGTTCTCAGCTTTTAAGCGATGGTTCGTTTTAGCAAACCGTCTCTCGACGCCGTTAGAGACAATTTGCTTGACAAAGAGTGTTGACGTATAGCAGATAATTTGACGTACGTACGTTGCATGTGCTTCTTTTTGCCTCGTGCTGAATGGGCCGAATCTATGTCCCCGTAGCTGGCAGTTTTAAAGCAATCGTCAGATGTCAATAGCTTTATTATCAAATCAGTGCATTGGTACCAACATTGCTCAAAATAATGCGTTTTCTCCCGGTGAAGAATGTCAAAAATAATTGATATGCAAAAACAGTGGCCAACATTTTCGGCATCTTCGTGAAGAAGCACACGTTGCAGGGCTGTAATTGGGTTCAGAGTTTTTCAAAGGCCACTGCTTAGGACACAACGTGATTTTCTTAAGTGCTTATCCTAGGCGGTGAAAGCAGCGTTTTTGTTTAACTTACATCGCGTGTCCGTGTCATCGCAAATGGACATAAAAATGTAAAGCGAACGCTCTCTCCACGAGACCCTGCATTTCCCCAAAACTTAGCTCTGCCTTAACGCATCTGGAAACTTCTGAGCAGCACTGAACGCATTTGGAAACTTCTGAACAGCACTGAACGCATTTGGAAACTTCTGAGCAGCACTGAAAAAGCTGCCACAGGTGTAGCTTAGCATGTTGCAGCAACCATTATCTTTTAAGGTTCGCTTTCTATTGCTCAGTGGTCAGAGAAGCCTCGGCGACGTGAAATTCCACTAGTATTTTTACTGTAAGTTTCGACGACGCCGTTTTCAGAAGGCCAAAACAGAAGATCGCAGAAGTGAAAATGAAATCGTTCGTGACCACAAAAAAACTAAACACAAATCCTCTTTTGCTACTTATTAGTTTTACCCACTTCTAGCAAGTAGTTGCATCTTTGATGAAAGGCTTCTTTACACTAAACGTTGCGAAACCGCTTGTCATCAAAGCATCTGCCCGAAAGCAATAACTATGTATGCAAACGCTTTCACAACGTCGGACATAGCCCAAAATGGGAGTGGTTCAGACAGGATAGACTGCACGGCGACTTAAAAGTTTGATTTTATTGCAGATTATTGAATTTCTTCTTGATCATGCATAACGTGCCACTTACGGTAAACTTATCAATCATCCACGAAGTGCGTTTACACAGGAGTACAGGTCTTTTTGGGACATGAACGTCGCTAGTATCTATACGTTGTTTGGCATTGCTAATGAAAATGAGCAGGATTTTATCTTATCAAATCGCCAAAACCTAAGAAAATGCTCCATGGAAAAATTTAGTTTGACCATTGGACCTGCGTAGTTACAAAAATACATACCTTACAACACGTTTTGTTGGAAATAGGCATTGGATAAAACGTCCTCATTGAATGAATGGTTCAAAATTAAATGACTTAGGCATACATGTCATGTTCTTCTGTCAAAAATGTATTATTCATGCGATCGTTGGACACCTTTAAAATAATTTTCAGCAAGCAGCATCATTTTTTTTAATCTGCAACCTTTTGTGTCAGCGCAGATTGTTTCAAACCATTTGGCAGGAGGGTCATAGCCAAGACGGAAAAGTGGAGAGCTGAGACAGGACACGTGGTACTTATGGAATTTGCGAGCAAATTAAATACTAATTCAAACTTTCTGAATTTTTACCAGACGTTTTAGTAAGCTTGACACGTTGTGCAAATTTTACTCGCTTTTACTTGACAAGCTGTGCAAAAATCCAGCACTTAGGAGCGTATTCTAGAGTGCGTAAAATCAGTTTACAAAACTGAATTAAACTTTTTGCGATCAGCCAAAAACACGTCCCATTCACTCGAATTTCACTGTGGTCGCCTCAGATGACCGGTTTCCGATTCAATGTTTCCCGTTCACCATCTTGAACTTAAGCAGCAAAGCGGGGAAACTGGAATTGTGTACTTGCATCAATGGCCGGCTGAGCACCAGAAATGAAGCAGCTTTGTTTGGTTTCCCCAATCATCAGCAGGACTGCATGACATCAGTAGAATTACACGGCGTGCAGAATAGGTCGACAGGCCGAGCAAGCTTTCCCGGTTTTCCTAGTGATCGATTTTACGCTTGTCAAACATCCGCCGCCATGCCAGTCCGAAGCTCGCCCGATATGTGCATAACCGATGCTTACCGATGGGGTTGGCCTGCCTGCTGTGTTCAAACTTCGCATGCTGCAAGCATGTGCTTTTTCTCAAGTGTGAATTATTCGTGGCATCATAAATATTACATGTTTTCAATAAGCACCTGCAAGCCGTTTTCAGCACGTGGAAGTGAACTAACGAGATTTTGCGACCAGGCTCAGATTATCCTGCGGCGCACACGCCTTGTTTGTAAAAACACATGTTTACTTTATTGCGAGCCTCGTGCTGGCCGACATGGACGCAAAATATCAACACGCACTGCTAAACGTTTTGTCCTGACTTTACCTAACCCTAAACTAAATTGTTACTTTTGTCAATTCGTTGTAAACCTCGATTCGTCCCTTTCCACAAAGACTCGAGACTGACAATTTCACTTAAAATAAGGCGAGTTGCACAAAAAGTGATGGTTCGCTTTTGTCCTTAACAGCTAACCACCTGGTTAAGACAAGAAAATTTTGTCAATGCTGGGTGAAACTCACTTTCACTCAATTCGCCATAAATCTCACTTGCTTTGCTAGCAAAGCAGTCATCGGTATTTGTTTTAACTGTGTAAATTTGGCAGTTTGAAAAGCCGGACATAGGTAAGTTTAAGGAACTAACTCGGAAACAGACCTCCCGAAGCTTATATGGACCTCCTGAAATCAACAACGTCAAGAAACGTACTTAGATCCCAAACATTGGTGATGCAAAATTATAACGAAAAGCATGTCACAGGACCAGGGACGTACCGAGTGGGGCAAGGGGGACACAATTCCCCGGGCGCCGAATCACTATGGGGGCGCCGAATGAATGCGGGAGGAGCCGGAAAATTCCAACAATGTTACCAAGTACTTTCTTCAGTACAGCACGTTTACTTCCGACAGACCTCAGGTTCCAATACGGGGGCGCCCAATTTGCTTTTTCCCCGGGCGCCATAGTTCAGATGGCGCCGTCATCTAAACTCGTTACGCCCCTGCACAGGAAGATTGTACAGTGAATCAGAAAGAGCTGGTTTTTCCTGTGCTATGCTTGCTGTGTAGTAGAGTATGCTGTGTTGCTTTCAGAAAGTAGACTATCAACTTTGATACTAACCTCAGTCGCAAGCATTTTTCGAAAAAGACGCATAAGCGCTGAAAACCAGGGTAAATAGTTATTAGCACTTTCAAGTTGTTATCATTTTCCTTTTATTCAATCCGACTAAATGTAACTACGCTAGTACTTTCTGCACTCACCAGTGCACTTGGCGACTCTCGGCCATGACTTCGAAGCCGTGTACGTCGTGTAACTGATTTGGTTTTAGGGATTGTGAATATAAGCTCTTTTGACAAAAGTTGACGATCTATAATGAAACGGCCACTTTTATAAAGAAGCAGTGGGAAAACTTTAAGGTTTGTTATTTGCGTTTTGCATTTCGATAAAATTTGCGTTTTGTACTTGGAAATTACGTTGGGCAGTATTTCGCTTTATTACTGCACTGAACAAGAAAGATTCGACATCGAATGAACATTCCATCAATCTTATTAAAGGTATAAATTGGTTGGTTCCTAAAAACGTGCTGGCTTACACGTTGTCTTCGGCGCTTTTGCTTGTATTTTATTTTCATTTCATGGATGACAACACGTTTCATTTTATTAAAAGCATTGTTTCGAGATCTTGTAAAGAGATTCATCGATTGCACGAGAAAAAACACCAATTTGTTCGATTGATTTCTCGGTAGGGATAAACTGAAGTAAATCCACTCCTGACCATTTTCAAAAATGAAAATGAATTTTTGCCCTTATTCAAACAAAAGCTTTCGAAAGTAGCAAGTAATGGCACGTCAAAATTTTTTAATCGGCACGGTGAATATTTTCTTTTGCAGCTGCATCAAAAACGTTTCGTAGTTCAAATAAGATTGCTAAAGCACTTGACCCCACGCTAGCATCCATTTAGCGACAGTTACAGTAAGTGGCGTCATGCTGTTTCATTGTATATAATTACCCGGTCCCTCCACCTGACCTTCTTGACTATGTTGTGAGAGTCCTTTATTGGTACCTGAATCTCTATTTCAAGCAGGACGTCAAGCATAGGATAGTTCTACTGCTGGACCAGATTCCTCTTTCCTTCTGCGTTGACGCCAGCGCAACAAAACGACTTTCATTAATGTACTGTGTAATAGAAGACCCTTGAGTTGGTCTGAAACAGTTTTCAAACGAGACTGCGACAGATAATTTCCCTCCATCTGCCCAACAATGTCTCCCGGAGAAGGGGAGTGCTGCCATTGGAGATAATATCAGGCTGTTGACTTATCTTCAAAAGGCCATGACACTGTTGCTTTCTCTGAAAAACAAGCTCCGTTTGCACTCTCGGTTACATTGTTATCATGCTCTTCAAACTATTCCTTCTAGTCCTCAAACGATGAACTCACTTTTCGGTAAAAGTTCTTTTTTATCTCATGCTGACGCTATTTAACGTGATTCTGTCGGATCTGCACTTCGCCGCAACAAAGAACTCCCGGTGGCAGCGCGAATAGCACGAGTGGTGCGCGTCTGATACTACTGCGGTCAGTTAAATCGTGCCGCATGACCCTCACTCTTTTTTTACCCAAGCGCTCACGCAGACAACGCTTGGTTGTCGCCTGCCAGCAGAGGGCGAGAACCCGACACAGATCGTCATATCCGGCATGAACAGAAAGGACGATGAGGAAGCTCATGGCATTAACGATTCGATGTCTTAGTTTTGGTTTTACTGTTGTCCAACAGCGGTCGGGCGGCACTACTACCTCAAGCTGGGCGTAAATGCTGTCCGTGAAATACGGCTGCTCCCAAATAACCAACAGACTTTCACGTATTCTCTAACTTATTTTGGTGAGGGGTAAGATCAGTGGCGATTCTAAGGGGGGCAGGGTGGGCTATGCCCCCCCCGATTTTTGGTTGGCCTTCTGTTTGCCCCCCCAGTTTTTTCTTAATTTCCGGTTCAAGTTCGTTTGGTTGACATACAGTACACAGTAGATAACTTTCGGCCAGCAATAACGATAATTTAGAAACCCTCTCGCCTGCATTCAATATTTCCCAAATGCATGATAAGCTGTGTTGTTGTTTTTGACGGTAGGGTAACTAGAGTTGTTTATGACGACACAGACCAGTGGTTGCTCGTATCCTGCGTGAAATTTAGTCAGACTACGGTCGTGGTGTTGAAAAATTCATTTCGAAATAACGACATAGTTGCAGAACTGGGAAGATTGATCTTTCGTGCATTTCAGTGTGAGATGGAACTGGATTATACTACTGTCAGCAGATTGTTGCTTGATTGTCCCAGTAGCAAAAGTTTTGTGAAAGCATTAAGAATTGGTTTCAGTTAAGTTATCCGAATTTATCCTGGCTGCTGTATTGCGTTCTGCTACCTTGCGTATTAGAGTCCTGTGCGGATTGAAAATTTTTGTCCGCTCCCGCCCCGCATCCGCAGGAATTTGAAAAATCTTGTCATGGAAAAAAACCTGCACCTGTCACGGAAAACCACTAAAAATCATGCAAAGTGTTTCGTTGCTAGTGGCACATTATTCCGTGGTTCGTTTCAAAACCAATGGAAGTCTTTAAAAAAAACTACAAAATTAGAAAGCGAAGCCTTTTTTTCTGCTTATGTCACTTTCACATGCATTGAGGCAACATCCAGTAACCCACACAAAGAATTTTTTTATCCCGCGCTCTCCCCGCACCCCCACATGTACCGTTGCGGGTTCCCGCACCCGCCTCGCGCAGGACTCTATTGTGCATACGACTTCGAAACACCTTACGTAAGTGGTTCGTGCCTAAAGTTTTACCTCTACCCACATGTCCTGCAACCTCACAGAGTTTTGTATCTTCTGTAATGATTCAGAAGCAATTCTTTCGCGTATTTCAGCTCTTTTCCCCGGAGGTCAAATATTTCTATCAGAAAAACACTTGAAAGAATTCGCAAATCTATTCATTTACTGAAAATGATTGATTTAAAACATGAAATAACATTGGCAAAGAATTTGCTTCGGAAGGAGTCGAAGCTGCCTATATCGCTCGAATAATTTTTTTCAATTATAGCTACTCAAAAATCTGCGTTTGATTGTTACTGGTCTGTAAACTGGTGGAGTCGGGGGTGCAAGCCCACCCCCAAAACATTTCATTTGGTGCAACTTCGGGCAAAATAACTTAAAATCTGGACAAAATCTGTGGAAATTTGGGCAAAATGTTTGAATACCTTCGCAAAATCGCTGTATGTGCTTTGATTTTTTTATTTTACAAAAATGGCACCCCTAATCAAAGTGCAGATGTTTTTCGTTTTTTTTGGAGGTCATGTTTTTATTTAGTTCTTTTCGGGCAAATTAGGGGAATTTTGGGCAAGTTTGGGGGAAATTTGGGCAAATATGGTGCTTGAAGTGCTTTGATTTGAAAAAATGCACCCGACATGAAAAGAAATGCAGTCGTTTTTTTTGGAGGTCATTTTTCAGGCAATGGGGAAATTTGGGCAAAAATCCGTCGCACCCCCAAAAATTTGCCTGTTCCTACACCTATGGGTCTGTAACTCTTCCCGTCACCAGCGCTTCGTGCGAGAAAAGTTTTTCAAAAATGACACCAGTGAAACCATTTCCCAGAAATTCCATGACCTCTGACAGATTGAGTAACACTGATCTATTTTGAGGTGAAAGGTATGAGCTGAAAAATAGATTTAAATGATTTCGTCGATGAATTTGACAGTCGACATGATAATCGAGGGATTAAGATAAATTGAGGTGATGATGATATAAAATTCTAACGTGGATTGTGCAGGGATATGTGAATTATATTGCTCATTGTCTATTTGTCTGAATCTTTTCAGGTTTTGAGTTAGTGCGTGTTTCGCTTATGACAAGACCGTCATAAATGAACGCAGGGTTGAACAGTCAGTCTTTGAGGATAAGTCAGAGGAAAATCCAGTGTGAATATTAAAGTGAACGACTTTGTTGGGAATATTCTGCAAAATATGTTTTACCCCTGCTGTTACATCTTGCTATCAGGTACACACCATAAATGCCGATGCACACGCGCTGCTACTTAGGTGCAACTGGTGCCGAAATCTCGCTACTGTTAACTACATACTGCATTGAATAGTCCTCACCCTATCCACGCTACTGATGGGCATTACACTCTTAATAATTGCATAACATTGTTATGGTTACACCACAATCACAAAATGACCATAAGATATAACAAAAACGGATTAGTCAGTAGTCACCAATCCGTTGGCAGATGGTTTATTTTTATATGCTTTATAGTAGGGATATTTTGATGAAATTAGTTGGCTATCAACAGCCTACTTGTCTCTGTGTCAAGATGGAATTCGTGGTTGGAACCATTTCGCTTTCATGTCAATTGTATTCACTTCCGTGGAGCTGTTTTCGTTCATGTTAGGTCGGCACAATTGTGTACGGAAAATGGTGTTTCGTTTTACATGTGTAGTGCTGTGGAAGTTGCATGGTTAGCACAGATTATTTGACAAAGCACTACACGTGTGTGATTGCATCTATATTGGCGTTTAGGTGTCTCTTATGACTAATAACCCCAGTTCATAGTTAGCGATACTCATAAGCCTGTGTTGTGTTTGATAGAGTTAAATCATAGCAACTTAATCTTGAAAACAACAAAAAATCATCATGTAAGATAGACATTTATGTTGGCCCCCCTACTTTTTCCTTGGCCTAGCAGTGGCCTCCCACTTTTTAAATTCTAGAATCGCCACTGGGTAAGATAACAAAAACACGTAAATAATAGTGTGGAAGACCCTTTCTCTTTTAATATTTGAGCTCCCCATTTCTTGCGCAAAACAGTCTCTCCAGAAGCTGGAATTTTTAGAGTGCGACGTTTATATGGATGGATTGCCGATGTTCCTCTACAGTACGCTGCGTATACTCATCTAAACTTGTCCTTGAATATCAAGTTCAGTTGAGTGGGACTTCCACATTTTACCGGATTTGAAGGATTATTTCGCAGTTCCCATCTCACAGAATAACACCACCAGTGCAAGTTTTTCTTAACGCTTCACAATGTGAGAACAAGCGTTCAGTTGACTCCACAATATATATGCAATGTATGCAAAATTTAATTCGGAAAAGGTCAGAAAAGTTTAACTCCAGCAAACGACTGCACCAGTACAACTGAGTTTGGCTACTACAAAGGAGCCACTTCGAAATACAAAGGTGCTCTTCCACTTTGGTGCACGCCACAAAAGCAAAGATACACCTTTCGGTCGAAATAAAAAAAGGAGCACGCATTAAATTGTGTGATGATGCGGATGAAGCCAGGAGACGTCGGCGCGAGGACTTGACGAGGGCAGTCGTACAACCACAAAAGTAACAGTGGGGGATATGTTTTAAATACCCCCAAGCAAGTTCATGTGAACATGAATGAGATGATATGCTTTAAAAGGCTCCAATTGTTTCGATATTGAGTTTGCTTACTTTTGTATTCAGTGTTTACAATTGCTGAACACAGGAAAGCTTTCCTTTGCATCACAAGGGAATATAGCACAGTATGATCCATTTATCTGCTGTGACATGTCACCAATTGTGGAACTAACGCAATATTTTGGCATGTTTTTCTGCATGCTTTGCACCATCGATTTTTAAAAAGCGTTTGGTGCATTTCGAAGCGCAGTAAGTTGTCCCAAGAGACAAAATTTAGCAATTTAGCGGTTCACTGTCATGTATGTATGCATGGGAAAGCAGCACTTACGCTTTGCAATCGCGTTGAAGATTCGCGTAAGAAACTTCTTAGTAAGACGAATATGGCGACCCATTTGCGCCATGTAAAAAATGCTGTGAAAAAATGTTTAGTGTTGTTTTTAAATTAACAAAATTTTTGCAGACGCAAACATGGTCCGTGGGTGAAACACGGTTGCGGACCACTGATCTAAATCAGCTATGTCCAACTGAAATGCCTTACAGGATCAAAACGTATGCCACTATCTTTACGAGGGCCGCACATTGAGTGACTTACTTTCATTTTAGTAAACGAAAGTTTAGTTTAACAGCTTTTGAAATGATAACGACTGCATGGAACTTTTAATCACTCCCAAACTGTGACGCCATAGGCAAGCTTAGTGTTAATGGAACAACAAGGCTATAGTTAGAAATCAGTTCATTGCAGAGGAACACATGAGTATAAATCCGAAAACTGAAATCAGCTTAGCAACCAGGTGTCAGTGGACACGTGGAAATCTCACAGTGCGTAGTACATGACAAACAGCCACTAAAAACCACTGCAGCGAAAATATCGAATTTAGAGATTATTATCAACATGGAGACAGGTTGTCATTGTATTGTACAAACACCATAATGAAAAGCTAACTGGGCCGCTCAAAGCTTTCACCTTGGCCATATGCAGTCCGCAGGTTGGACATAGCTGTTATAAGTGGTGGTTGTAATTACAGTGGACACATTAATGCTTTAATGTTTTATGCATTCTTACTGCGTCGTTCCCAGTAATATTCCATTCGTGATTCAACGTGATGTACTTGTTTGCGAACAGTTCGACCGTCGACGCGATAGCCTGCAAACCTACACAACCGCAGTAGATCGCTGTTTCCTGTGGCGCATTCGAACGCCCAACGCTTTTGTTCGTCGTCATTCTAATTCTGATTTTACATCGAACCGTTACGTCACGCTCAAGTGTATTGGAGTTTTTTTGTTGTGTATCTGAATATAATCGAAAAGAAGCAGTCAACTTAGAGTACTACTGGAAAGTTATTAGCGAACAAAGTGGTGAGAGCCTTTTGATTTGCCTCGTAGGGACCTCTACAGGACTTCTACAAGAACCTGCAACCCCAGTCCCTACATAATCATTATGATATGGTATGGTAATCGCTAGCAGCAGAGCGCACGCTCTATACCAGGGGTGGCCAACCTATGGCGCATTGAATGCTTTCAAGTGGCGCATTGCATCCCTGCGACCGTAATAAAGCAAGATAGTGAATCTCTACAATCTTTTTATCGATTTGTATTTCGTACAAATCCCTCATTAGTTGCCTGCCATCACCTTGAAACGACCTTTTCATGATCTTATGGCAGATAAAAACGAACTACCTGAGGAAAGAGCTCTTTTATGTGATAACAAGTGGCTATTTGATCTGGCATTTTTAGTTGATGTTATTAACTATCTCAATCACCCAAATATGAAACCGCAGGGCACGAACAGTTGTTTCCTAACTTAATAAATCATATCATTGCATTCAAGATATAGTAAAAACTGTTCATCTCACAGTTAGAAAATGAGGATATGAGCCAGTTTCCGTGTTCAAAGCAGCTGATTGGGTGTGCTGCTGATATTGGCAATTGAGAATACGCACTGAAAAGGTCAAATTATTGCAAGACACATTTAAATTTCTTACAAGACATTTGTGATTTTGCTGAGCAAGAACACCGAGTTTTGGCGTTTATTAAACCACTTTTGTGAAAAACTGGTGAAATCAAAACAAACTCAGAAGTATCATTAAAATATAAGTAAAAGTGAACTTTATTTGCTGCTTTACCAGATATTCCATTAGCATTTAACACTGTTGACATTAATATAATGTTCATGATGCTGGCTTACGATTAAGCTGGGACGTTAAACAAAAACTGATTTCGATATTAGTGGCTATATTGTTTGCAACAAGATTCTAGTCTAGAACAACTCCGTGCATATAGCTTGACGTAGAGCAGTGTTTCCCAACCTTTTTAAGACACGGACTATTTTCGGACCTGTATAAATCTTTGCGGACTCATGGACTAAGACTACGAGAACAATGCAAACACTCGTTTCAGCAAATTTGTTTTTTTCACCCACATTCACAAATTGCAATGGGAATCTTTTCTCTGAGTTTGTTTCATAAGTTTGTGGTAATAGGGCCTGTGGTCGTCAACGCACACCTATTGTCGTCTTCTGATTGAAGTTAGTTTTAAAAATAGTCATAGTATTGAAAAACAGCTTCATAACAGTATGTAGCTGGAAAAAGCAAAAGAGCTTTTGTTGCCTGCCGACACAGTTCAGATAAATTTGGTCCACTCAAAAAGGTCCAGCTGTCGATTTTGCAGCTCAATCAGCTGTTCAGCAATGCAATCCACTTCACAATGAACCTGCAGCTCTGGCACCTCAAAACGGCTTCGCACCCAGTTAAATGTTTTGATGTAATCATGAGAAGCGATAAATCTATCCAACTCGGAGAGATAGTAAGGCCAGAGATTTGACGAGTGCAGCGTAAATCAATAACTACCTCTTCTGCAAATGAGCTTAATGCGAGAAAAAGCAGCTATTTTTCCACTCCCAATTCGATGGATCCACAGCTGTATTTTAAATGCGACGATGTCTTGTACGTTAAATGCGACGATGTCTTGTACAGTGGACACATCTGAAAATATTTTACCTTTTCCCTGCATGGAGATGTTTACCTGGTTCAAACGTATAAAAAATCACCTGAGAACAGCTATTTGGCCATTCCCTTGCTGTCGTTGAATCGTTCAGCAAAGTTATGATTCTTTTCTTTTAGTAACGCACCGGTGTCATTGCGTGGGCCACTCTCTCCAGCATCAACAACAAAAACAACAATTTTATTTTTGGCCAGATTAACACCAGTAAAGATCTCATTACAGATGCAGTCAGGCCAGGAGGTAGTGAAAAGACACTTAGGTTAGCTTGTCTAGCACCACTTAAAGCGCATACCGTCGAACATCTTAAATGAACACGTTTCAAGACACTGCGCTACTATGGACCTTGCGAAAACCAACAGCATCTTTCCTCATGAGCCAGTGGATGTTCGAATGAAACCAACGCCCACTGTGTCCTGCGCCATCTCGTCACAAAAACCACCAAATTAACGAATGCGTAAGAGACGGCATTTGATGTGATTAACAGCAGATGAAATATATTTTAAAACTAATTTTAGATCTTCTTAAGTTTCTTTCGCTGCCAGATTTTTCTCGGTGAAGAAGACAAAAACTACCTAAAAAGTGTTTACATAGTACCGGTATCGACGATTAAACACGTTACATGAGTTTTAGTGTTTTTTTCGTGACATGTGCAGGTTTGGGATGGAAACAGTGCGGGGCGAGTGCGCGTTGGGAGGGTCTGAGGGGCGGATTAGAAGTCTGTGGGTGCGGGGCGGCAGCAGACAAAATTTCAACCCGTGCAGGACTCTAATGCCGGCCTTGTTTGGATTCTTTGAGAGATCAGCGAGCAAGTGCTTATAAGCATAAAACGCACTGTGACCGGATTTCACCGTTTATTCGACTGAAGTAAATCGGGTTGTCGGTATATGCAAACGCCTGCTTCGTTTGGCAACGATAACTGCAGTTTAGATAACAACTTTCCACTTTAGTTACTGACCACACTACCTCAAAAGTATAAATGCCATGTGGAACAGTAGAATTTTTAAATTCTTCACGCTGGATGGGTGCATTCAAATCGCTGTACGAAGAAAAATGTCGATCATATAAAGTTGATTAATAAAAAATTTTTGTTCGAGGACATTAAAGCAAGCTTCTTTGCCCTGGCGCTTGCGGACTCATCCAGAGCCTTCCGCGCCATCCAGGCCTTGGATTGGGGCCTCGGGTTGGGAAACGCTGACATAGAGCAATCATTCCCCACAAATCACGAAATTGACGTTTGTATGAAATTTATTGCGTCTGGTCCCATTGGTCGGTTACTCTTATGTCATTAAACGCATTTTATTGATCCAGGCAAATGTTAGGGCAGAAATAAAGTTATTTTCTTGCAGCATTGGCGATTACTTACAAACAATACACTCCTGAGCACGTTTCCTGTACATGATGTGAGTACTGAGTAGTACTAAATGTAAGCACGCTTACTTCAGACATCTCGTGATTTTGAAAGCAGGTTTGAAAAACTTTGTGATCTTCTAACATGGAAGTAGCAGCTTTCTGCTTTTTATGCTCCTTTCCCCCGCACGCCTTGGTATCGTTGTGATACTCCAGCAGAAAACGAACAGTTGAAGTCTGTAATAAATTTACCATACGCAGACGCAGCATGGTTATCATCTGCAATCCTTAACTTCACTACTCCGTCGGGACAAGCTCAGCAGTGATTGCTAAACGAACTCCAATAACTGCTTTACTGTAATAACTCCACCTTCTTGTCTGAGCAACAGGTTGCGCAAAACTGTAACTTTGGTCATAAAAACTAAATATATCTTACAGTACTTCTGCGCTATACAAAATACGAGCATAAGCACTAAATATATCTTACTTCTGTGCGATACAAGATACGAGAAATGTATCTGGCCAAAACGTAATAAACTTTGCTTTGCTTAAAACAATCACTGCGTAGATTACCTTGATCAAGTGCAATTATCCAGTTCTGGACGGCTTTATTCAGCAAAAGAGAACAGCACTGAACAGAGCCACGGTCAAGTCAGAATGACAATGACGAACACGAAAGTAAGGACGCAAACCAAGGAATGCACAGCAAGCAATCAACGCGCGCAACTGTTACGCTTCAAGGAATTGACTACCACGTTATTCCAGGTCACAGCGGCAAATGCGAAGTCTGCAGTGAATTAATGATGAACGTCTCCTGCCCTTCCATTCTATATTTGTACGAAATGCAACCATATCGTCTCGCCGTAACACAATTTTAGAAACAAGCTGAAAAAGTAATATACAAGAGACAGAGGAAAATGGGTAGATGAAAAAGGAAGTGATTTCGTATTGAACTGAATTTTTTTCCAAAAGCTGTGTTGGCTGATCTGATGCTAATCTGTATCCATTTACAATTTGCAGCTCACCTAGTATGATTCATTTTTAGCATAACTGAACCTGACAGTTACTTTTTGCGGTTAGGTTTATTGCTTTGATATTTATGCTGTCACTGAGCGCTCTAACTCTAGCCTAGCCTGCCTAACCTGTGATCATGGGGGTCGGAAAGTTATTTTCCAGAGGGGAAATAACGGATTTTCCAGGGGTGGCTAAAAATATTTTTTTCAGGGGGCCAAAAGTGGTGAAATTTCATTTTACCAACTCCGAAACTAAGACAAACACATTTTTCTACTTAAAAGTTAACAGCAAAGTATCAAATTTCAAAATCCTTGTAGTTTCATGGACAGTGCCATATTGGAATTTAGGTGTCCGAGGCAAACTCTTAGAAAACGGGTCCTATATTTTACATATGTCATATAGAAATTATTTTCGCTGAAAGCAAATTAGATTTTTCATTTTGTCTGGGAATTAGTTTCTGCGTGAAAGTCCATTTCCCATCGTAAATTATTTGAAGTGATTTGATATTAAATTATTCTTTGTCTACACATTAAATTTGATGAGGGACCCGTTTTGGCACGGAATTTTTGCTTTGATTTGACGAACATAGATTGGCTTCAGAATTTATGAAATGTGGCTCTGGAGTGATCAATAAACGTTTTAACGAAACAATGCAAAAACTAAGTGAGAAACTCTAAGGGCCCCGAAACGATCGCCTCTTTAGCCTCCCCTAATATCCACCCCCGATTATATGTATAGAATGTTTTCAGTCCAAGAAGTCACTACTTTGCTAAATTTGCCATAAGCAGTTAAGCGAAAGTTTTCAATTGAATGCTTTTACATTAAACCAAATTGAATGCTTTTACATTAAGCCTCTTAGAGAAATTTTACAAGGGGGTACGAAGACCGATACCGGGCCGTCCTATCGTATGGGTCCTCGTCGAAACTTGTATAGCTTGTTTTTATAGTAATCAGAATATAGATAAAACAGCTACTGTGTTAAGATTTTCAAATATAGCTACCAGCGCTGCAGTTGAAGAAATCGACCGTCAATTTTGGGCTTGATTGCAAAACTTAGCGTGTGTACTTTCAAAACTTAGCGTGTGTACTTTCAAAACTTAGCGTGTGTACTTTCAAAACTTAGCGTGTGTACTTTCAAAACTTAGCGTGTGTACTTTCATCCTCCCGGGCCCAGGGGCGGACCCAACCAGTACGGTTAGGGGTGATTTCAGTAATATTTGGTAGTCGAGTCTTTTTACGGGTTTACTGCTGTAAGAGAAATGAACTATTGCCTGTTTCACTACAATGCTGTGACAAAAAATGTACGGCAAACTGTCTTTGCATCGCCAGTGTTGTTTCCCGAATTGTACAAAAACATGGTGAATAAAGCTACTTTCGTAAGTTTTAGATCGCCCCCATTGGATCTGCCCACGCCGGGGTAAGATGTACATCTTGTAACCCCTCTCGTAGGCCCTGCATTAAAGTACTGTGATTTGAAAAAATTAAAGAACTTTACAACGTTATTTGCAACATTATGGGACCACTCAAGCAATGAGGCGAATTCGCAGGAATTTCTAGATATTGCTTGATTGTATTGTTATATATGGCATTAAAAATGCTAATACATCACCACATTAACCTGTTTTGTAATTTGCGTTACCTTTTTGGTACTTTCAAAATGATTTGACCAGTGGCGCCAGACCTGGGGGTTTTGCTCTAGATGTGGATTTTTAATGCTTTTCTGAGTTTTTCTTCTGAAGATCTGGGGCTTTAGAAATTAACTGCGTAGCGGTGATTGAAGATAGGTATGATTTGCTATACTTCTTATTTCTAGTCCCATCTTCCTTTATCTTGTTATATAAATGTAGCTTAATCTGCAGCATAACTGATAAAAAAGCAAGTAACACCGTATAAGCTGTAAATATTAACTATAGCTAATATTGCAATGGGTTCAAGTGTCAGAGATACTAATGAAGCAAGCCCAAAGATAACGATGAAGCGGTACATTCAGCAGTTATAAGATAGAGCGGTTGAAAGATCCAGATCTCATAGGTTAGCTGCGGAAGTGCACCGGGAACGAAGATTTAATCATTGTGAATGCTGTCAGATCACCGTCAAAAATGCAAACAAGTCCATGTTACTCTGACATAATAATTCCGATACACGCAAATGTTCATTAGCAAAGTTATAGTAAATATTCACTAGCACGTTTTGTGACATACAAATGCCCATGATGGTAGATAGCAGAAAGATTCTCCTAATTTTGTGTCTACCTGGGATTTTACATGTAGGTTTTGCAACAAGTCTTATTGGACTTGGCATTTATTCACTAGCCAGCGGGTATGTTCTTGGAGAATGCTTTTGCA
>Ga0210059_1002162_pt1 | contig 30482 bp, 11 predicted proteins | sample Ectturendosymbi2_FD_188042 | JGI IMG/M metagenome (GOLD analysis project Ga0210059, IMG submission 188042) | Ecteinascidia turbinata endosymbiont from Florida, USA - Sample 2 (SPAdes) (version 2) | ecosystem: Host-associated > Tunicates > Ascidians > Unclassified | place: Key West, Florida...
ACCACCGGCAACGGAAACGGAATTGGTTACCACGCTTCAAGATTGGCGTCCTGCAGTGATCCGGACTGGCACCACTTATTTTCAACATCTACACCTCTTACATCCTCACGGTCATCAAACCTGCTGAGCTTTGCCGTAAAGGAGTCACACTGTCTCTAGCACGCTGGGTCATGGAGTATGGACACCCGCTCCACTCAGCGCTCGTGTTCACCGAGTGCAAATGAACGGCGTCTCAAATTGAGAAACCCATGTCCTCGCCGCACAACTATTGATCATTTCCTCTGACGACAATAGCAGAGGTGCCGCGCACTGACCAGATCACCGATGGAATGTGGAGTGGCTGGACAAGTGCACCCCTACAAGACTCCGCACTTTCATCCCCGAAACCGGCATTCACCCTCCTGGAATGACCCTTCCAAGAATAGCGTGGGTCCGGCTCAATCGCCTCCGCACAGGTGTCTGACGTTTCCGCTCCTGCTTACACAAATGGGGTATGGCCTCCTTTGCGGCTTGTGAGTGTGGCACAGAAGATCAAACCATTGACCATCGTTGTCTTCCAATGTCCATTCCATCAACCTCCACATGGAGCACGGCCTGACGGTTCTGGATGATGAGACAATTGATTGGCTGATCAAGACCTGTCCTAAGATGTAGTGGGCTAAGCAGAGGACTGAAAGAACTGACTCAAACGATTATGATGAAGCAGCTTGTGCTTGCGTGCTGTAGACATTCTAATCTAAACCAACCTGGCTGTGTAGTTTTTGTGTTGAAAAAACTAGTGTAACAATAAACAAGTTTTTTTCATCCACAACTTTTCCTCCACAATTCCTCCCTGGGACAAATTTCCTCCCAGGAATTAAAAATTCCGCCTTAAGGGAGTCAAGTGGCTCCCGTTTGAGAACCACTGGGCTAGACATAGTAGCATTTTTTTACAACAATCACTACACAAAACACGTTGATCAAGTGGAAGTCTGACTTCAGGACGTGTACAACTAGGCATGTAGGCAGGGCCGGATAAATGAGCGCGAGCCCATCAGGGCAAAGCAGGCCCGTAACCAGCTTGGGACACCAGGTAGGGAGAAGAGTTTTCTGAGGGGGCCCTATTTTTTAAACTATGTCCAACACATTTTTCTAGGGAGGGAGAAAAAATTATAGAGGGGCTTCGCCCCTCCTGGTTACGGGCCGGGGGCAAAGTCATGACGCTTTGCGCAAGTGCGCAGTTCGTTCATGTTCGCTCCTTTGCATGCAGAGGCAGGTTGAAAAACTTTCTAGCGGATTGCTGCACTCCTGGTCTTTATTGCGTAACAATAACACGGCAATAAATCTTCAAATGTTCACTTCAAGTTACGGTTGTAGGCGACGCGTTTTGCCGCATGTGACCAGGGCTGAGGGTTTTTCCCACTGAGTTTTTTTCCACCCAAATCTGCTTTTTTAGTGGACCTGTGTGTCTATGTTTAATCATGAAAAATCGCGTGAAATAGCTGATGTATTTTTTGAAGTGATAAACTCATCAGCAACTCAATGTGTTCAATAATATAAATTTAACTTTACATTACAGTGCTTACATGCGCACATCAAGTGAGAAAGTACGCATATCGGATGAAGCAGAACGTGTTTAATCGGTTTCATATCCTCATAAGATCCTTGTCAGGGTTATATACAGTGGTGTGTTTAGGGGAAGGCAAGCGATTGAAGCGACGCACTTGCTTCGGGCCCCCATTTGCAACTGTAGTGTGTAAAGTACCTTGCTTTCAAAAAGGCTCAACAGCAACTGTAATGTGTAAATATCTTGCTTTCAAAGGAGCCCAAAGTAATTGTACTGCATAAGCACTTTTCTTTCAAAGAGCTCCCTAACTTCACTGATTTCTAGTGCTTCATATTTCAATTTGGGGATCGAAGCTTTCTCTGGGGGGCTAAGTGGCGACGGGATTGAACTTTGGGCCCCCTGTGACAGAGTGGCCTCCCCCCAATTGGGGGGTATGGAGTGCGGCTGATACGGCTCTGTGTTCGATCCACAGACACCGAGTGAATCACCGTGGCGTTCATGGGCAAGAGCGTTCACCTCAACCGCCCCGGCAAGAAGCAAAATGCAGGCATTTGTCTGCCGCCAGTTTCTGTACACCAAAATCAAATCAGAACTAAACCAATACCAGAAAATTGCGCGCAAATGTATTTCAACGTTCACAGCAGAGGCACAAGGTGATATTTTGTAGTGGAACTTTGTAACTACACAGAGGCATGACTAAATTTGTGGTATAGCACGCTGCTTATATAAATTCCCACGGTCTGTAGAAAACCTATTTGAATTGCGTATTTAAAATAAATCAACAAGTAGCCGTAGGTGAAGTCACCGTGTCAACCGTTTCGCAGATGGCTTTAAGAGCAATCATACGACGTCAGGGTTTTGCAGAAAACGTTTTGTTCCTCATATGGGAGACGTACAAACAGCTACGGACGCTGAGCGGCGATAGAGGTACTCCCTCAAGATGATAGCCCCCGCAATCCAAACCGCATCCAGGTCATAGTTTATCCTGAGGAATTTTAAGTAGACAAAAATAAGACCATTAATTCTTGCCATGCGTTTGCGAATACCTTTGAATATAAAAAAGTCAAAAGTATTCAAATATTTCTTCAGTCCTTAAAATATGTTTACCGAAATGCAATCATTCGGTGACATTTATACCAGAGATAGAACGGGCCAGCACTTTTGCAGCCCGGCCCACCTGGAGCTGACAAGAAACCGCCCAGCCCGGCCCGTATATGCTAAACCACAACTTATTTTCTGGCCCGAACCGGCCCGTAATATACCGTAACCTCAAAAGCAAAGTAACACTTAAGTTTTCAGTTCATTGTCCTTTGGACAATAAAACCATGCTGTCTTAATGGCTGTAGGTCCGCCAGAGAACTTTTGAAAACTTATTCGTCCGACGCCTGTAACGTGACACTAACACACGGCAAGTGTGTGCTAGGCTGCACTACACTTGCTAGTAACATACTGAACCTAAACCTTAAACCCTGACCTAAACCTAATACCTAATCCTAAACTAGGGGTTCCCAAACTGGGGTACATGTACCCCTAGGCTAGTAGGTGTGCATTTTCCTATCATTCTTGTTATTTTCCATAGCCTTTTTGTCATGAGCAATGTTAGGGGTACATGCTCATCTATCGAAATGCTGAAGGAGTACATGGCCAGAGAAAATTTGAGAACACCTGTCCTAAACCTAAACCCAGTCCCGTCGTTACAGGGGAGCTTTGGTGGGCTTAGTCCCCCAAACAAAGCTCCAAGCCCCCCAAATTGAAACATGAAACGCTATAAACCAGTGGAGTTTTTGTCAATTTTTAGAATGTCAAGCCACCCCGCACAAACCCAAACCCTCCCGCAGAAACGCAAAGCCCCCCTATTGAAAAGTTTCTGGCGACGGTTTTGCCTAAACCTCGGCGGTTTGTTGCTTTGATTGATTCATAACATGGTTTACTGGTTTGCGTGGAAACAAGTGAAACAGAACAATAGTAGAACAGTAAAATGGAGAGAACAGCAGCAAAACATTTCCTTGTTAAATTTTGAAACTTTGCAAAAACAAAAATTGTCGCCTAATTGGCAAGCAGACCGCGGTGGCCCGTAGTTGCCCGGAATGACGTCACCGCTACAAGATTGCTAGCAGACTGTTACAAAACCTTTAGAGGACTATCCGAAGACTGGACTGTTACCGGCCCGTGCCATCTCTAATTTATACCTTCAGGGTTTCGGAGGGCACTTTTCTCCTCTGTGTGTTCAAAATCAGGTGAAAACTGGCAAACTTACAAAATTAACTGCCACGTTTTTTGAAAAAGAAAATATTTCAATTGATATGAGCTTCTCAATTGCAAAGACTAACGATCGCGGGGCAGCCTGTAAGTTGCGGTTTCTCTACGATCGCGGGGCAGCCTTGTATCCGCTGTACTTTTTACGACTACAAACAGTTTTTTTGCAATTTCATTTCAGAACAATACAAAGATTATCTTGCGATTTCGGATAATTGCACATGCGCTAGAGCTTAAAATCACATCGGTTTCTAATTGATCTCTACGTTTAGAAATACTGGGTATAGAATACGAAATTCCTAATATGTTTGCAGGGCTGAACGGGCAATTGTAGATCGTTATTTTTGGCCATAAAAGAGCTCGTTGAGCGAACACCTTCAAATTCAAAACGTGCTCTGAAGAAAACAAATACCTGTTGCGAAGTGTAGCTAAGTCATCGGTCACACTGAATAGCCTGAATTTTTATAAAGTGACAGCTTTTGTTTCACGAAGCACCATCAGCAAGGGTGTATTTATTGCGCAGTGACGTCGTAAAGGAAAATTACAGTTTTATTTGAAAGACGTTGGCGACGGGTTTTCCCAGAGTTTACTTCAATAATTTTGCCTCGTGAAAAATCAACAGTCAAATCAATTGTTTATATTCGTTAGTACGGTATTTTGGCAATTTTGTCACTGCCAGTATCCTGTTGTGTTGCAGTTTGCCAAGATCTGAGATTAGGCATATATATAGGGAGTTTTCCTAGAGTCTGTCTTTTAGAGACACAAAAACGCATCGAAATTGATGTCGTCGTTTTTGCAATAAAAATATGGTTACAAACATTAACTTACACTGATTTTTCGCTTTGATTTGTTTATATATGGCCGCTTAAAATCGTTGTCATGCTTCCAAATAGCTATAGAGCAGCAAATCAACCGTAACGGTAAAACAAACTGGCGTGGAAGAGTACGGTATGTCTGTGGCATCCCAAGGGCACAGCCAAAAATAGATGCCTCTTCACAGGGCGCAAGTTCTCTAAATTATCCATTTCTTCTTGATTGTTGCTCTGGCCTGTAGCACCCACAGATTTTGCTTTAAAACTCAGGCTTTAATTTACTATAACTTTAAGCAAGCTTAGTAACGAAGCATGCTGAAAGAAAAGGAAACAACGATTTACATTAACCACTCGACTTAGTGCTGTAGATTGAACTAACAGCGCACACCAGACTGACAAACACGTTCTGCGGTGAACACGAGGAGAAAACGTACGGTTGCACTCAGCTGGATTCCATCAAGCCACGCAAAAATGCGACAACCACATAATTACCCGTCACCGCGATCATTACACTTCAAATACACCACAATTGTACTTATCTATTTAATACACAAGACAAGATCGAAACATTTTAAAGTTTTAAGACTATGTTTTGATGCCTGATACATTTAACACAGGACGAACTTGTAGTTCTGAGTTGACCGAGTTTCTGGTGTAAATTATTAAATGACTGTTACAACTGCTATACGTGGAATTCCAGGACAACGCAAAGCCCTAGATTTTCCAGTCGTATCCCTTGACAATTTGTTTATCCTCACTAAAATTTGGATTGAATGACCACATCCAAACGAATTTCGAACAGTGTGATGAGGTCGCTTTTGCAAAGGTCGACACACGCATTGAAGTTCGCGGGATCATACACACTGTCGAACGATCGATTTGCTGGACTGCAGTTCGCTTTCTATTGTTGCTGTACTCAGATCAGCAAGGAACTGGTCATGGCAGAAATAGTGCAACACAGATAAAATGTAAATTTGACCAGGCCTTCATAACCTGTTAGAATCAAAGCAAACTACAAGCAAGTTCTAAAAGTTGGTAGCTTGGCTCCAAAAAAACTGTCAGTCAACTTCAGTACTGTTGTGTAGCACGAGAAGATCTAAAAAATATATGGTCGAGCCAGTCAATACCTTCTTGAATAAACTAACGTCGAAGTGCGTTGTGTTCCTCAAAAACATTCTTGACAAAAACCACCTTTGTTGATCGATAGGCGTTTATTACGCTTTTGAAAGAAATTCTAGCACACAAAAGCCATCGTTAAAACATATGATACTCAACACAAATCAAATTGTATCTTGTGGACTGAAAGTGGATTGCATAATGTGATACAGAAAAATATTTCCCAACAAAAACTTGCTTTGCTATCGCGTAACTAGCATGGACTAAAATATTAAATCATTAGCACTAAGTTTTTTTGCCTGTAATTGCTATTGCAACTTCTTCAGAAATATGGGGAGGAGTGAATTACAAATTTATGATCATATATATATATATATATATATATATCCATAGGCGTAGGGGAAGGCATTTTACTGGGGGCTGGCGGCGAAAAATATTTGCCCTCAAACTAACTTTTCCAGATGAAAGTCATTATAACTAGTCACGACTTTGGTCCAGATTACACACTACCCTAGCCCAAATTACGTGGATCCCCCAAATGAGTATACACTGAATACTGTATTGAAACTTTTCTACCGTTCAGGTATTGAGCAACTTGCGCTTGCCCTAAAAATAGAGTGTGGCTTGAATTCACTGTATTGAATACGTATTTTTTATCATTCAGGATTTTTGAGCAACTTGCGCTTGCTCTGAAAACAGAATTTGCCCTGAAATGTTTCACTGCATTGAATATACTTTTTACATTCAGGATTTTTGAGCAACTTACGTCCGCCCTGAAAAACAGTGTGCCCTGAATTCACTGAATTGAATATATATTTTTTATCATTCAGGATTTTTGAGCAACTTGCACTGCCCTGAAAAACAGTTTCCCTGAATTTTTTCACCATAATGAAATATTTTTTTCATTCAGGATTTATGAGCAACTTGAGTTTGCCCTGAAAACAGAATTTGCCCTGAAAATTTTCAAGCCGGGGGGTGCGGCAGCCCTCCCCACCCCCCCGCCTCATACGCCTATGTATATCTATATAACCAGTCACGCGTTTTTAAATAGGTGCACATGAAATCCAGACAAAACGCAGGATATTTCAATGCTGATGAAAATTTTCGCTGATTTAAACAAGCATATCAATGTCCTTTCCATAAGAAGACGATTTTCGGAGCGTTTTTAGAAAGGGAAGCCCCATTAAAAGAAACAGACGGTTTTTGCGAATACTACAATTCCTAGATTTTTTCTGGAAGGAATCTAACAGACTCAACTTTACGCTAACGAAAAAGCATTGAACCAATGTATCCTTGTCATTGTCATAAGGATCGAAGTGGACGAGTATTTTGAAAGCACGAACTTTGGAGAAACAAACCACTGCTTTTTCCATTTCTGCAAAAACACACACAGGTCCGGTAGACACAGAATGAAAAAAAATAAACGATTTTTCTTTATCATCTATAAAACATAAATTCGATTCAAAACGCAGAAAATCATCACAAGCAGTGCTTCAAGAAAATCATCACAAGTAGTGCTTCAAGTAGAAAATCATCACAAAAAATCATAACAAGAAACAGAAAATCATCACAAGTAGTGCTTCAGGTTGTTCACTGCCGTTCCGCATGTGGACTTATGGTTTTGCAATCCTTAAAACGTTTTACTGATTATGCATGTTTTTGCTCTTGCATGTAGCACAACTTTTTATTAGGACCATCGACTGGTTTTTCACCAACAGTGGAAAATTCAGAAAAATTTAAAATTCATGTGCTTGAAAGAATTTTATTGTTGTACGGAACTACAAGAGACTGTTGAACCTTCACAGTCATCCGTATATTAGGGCCATAACCATAGAGAGTGCAATGCGCATTCAATGAAGACATATTTCCCTTCTTGAAACCGGCTGCGGTTGAGGGTTCGTCACATGGTTATATTTACACGTTAGGGGCAGCCCCTTTTGTGTTTTCTGTCTCGCTTTGCGATGCATACACAGGCGACTGGTATTTTGAACAATTTCCATCTGCTGCCATGAATCGTAAAGTTCCTCGTGTAACGGATTTCACGCGGAACGTAAAGGCGGTGGTCTAGCAGGGACCCGTTGACAGGATCGCGGCAGTGTGTCGGGCAAATTGCAATTTGAACAGGTTCCGTAAACGTACAGAAAAGAAAAACTGTTTGCCAAGCGGCGAAGCCGCCTTCTTCAGTTCCATTTTCAGGTATCTTCGTGCAGCTGCAATAGTTGAAAAATATTTTAGAGGCTTAGTGTTGTTGACATAGGATTGAAAGTTAAAGCTACAACTACTTGTGATTCCAAAAAAGTGATTCCGATTAAGTGCGAATTTTAAATTTGTTGAGGAAGACAGTAGACCAAAACAAGATCTACTTCTTGGGAAGTTATTACAGCAAGTTTACATTTAAAATTATTTTAAATAAAAGAAATATAATTTGCAGCTATGAGATTTATTGAGTTTGCATGGAAGGTGCTGATATATTTCATTTCACTTCCGAAGACTTTTTCACAAGAACACAGCCAATGCAGTTTAGATTTTTCATTTATTTTCGCATTTACTTGTAATTCTGTACAAGCATATTTATTAGGTGAGATTTAGCAGCAGCTTCTTAAGCTAATGTCTATCAGATCAGCTACACAACACCATGTGTTAGCGTAAGCAACAAACACTTCCTTATTCTTAGCATGGGTATCATCGATTGACAGTTGTTAACTGGTAGATTTTAAAATCAATTTTTAGCCACCACGTGATTATCATGGCTGACAGAACGTAAGCACGGCATTTCTTTTGCTATAAACAAAGGGAAATGGAAACAGTCGATCAGCTCCCCTGGTACCGTTTGGGGCTGCAGCAAACTATTGCCATGGCAGAAGCTCAAAGAACCATTTGAATTTATACACAGTTTCCAGCATCTTGGTGACATAACGCAATAGATGGTTGTGCACAGTGGGAGTTGAAAATAGTGTTTTCGAAATCTTAGTTTGTTTAAAACAGCATTTCCAAGCAATACAACAAGAATTACTAAGTAGTATCTTCACTTTCCTTGTTTCTAATTTTGTGACGTAATGACACGTGCTATAAACTATAGTTTATTTTGATTGTTATGTTTGTTTCATGATTAGAATGTCGATCACCTCTAGCAAACTGACAACAGACACGATTTGTGCGCACGAGCTGTTAGTTTCACGGTTATTATGCAGTGGAACACCTTATTAACCTTTAACGCTGTTGGAGCATCTAGCACAGATATTGTGATTTTATAAAATATCGTTGGAAATACGTAAAATTCATTTGACATAACACTATAAGACTGAAGTTTACCGAAATTAGTGTTTTGTCACATTCTTCAACAAGCTATTATCACTACTGCAGAATTTGTGCCTCATTTCAAAGTATTTAGAGCGCTGCAAAATTTCTTCCCTGAAGCAAGTTTTTTAAGTCTGCGATTGGCATTGTTTGAAGCAAATGAAATGCTTCAGAAAACCAGCCGGCTATAAATAGCCAGCAAGGTGTAAGCGGGTGAATCAGACCAACGTCTGAAACGAATAGAATCTGTAATGAGTGATAGTCAGAATAGGGTTTGAGTCGTAGCTCACAAGTAATACCTGATAACAACGTCCTCGTTAAAAATGAGAGATATATTTTACTTCTTTGTAATCTCAATTTGTATATCAAGGACAGCCATGTGAATGGTATGTGAAGAAAGATTATTAAAATGGTCCCTCAAACCTTTCGAAAAGCGGTCCATATACAAGACAATCAACCAAAGTCTCAGTAAACAAGGCTTTGCAAAAGCACAGTAAAATAAAAAAAACTTCTTGTCCATACCGTGAATCTTTTTCGAGGCAAGGGGTTTTTCTAGCTGGTCTCATCTGAAGTGATACGAGTAAAACAAGGAAATATGCCTACAAAGTTATATAAACAGATATTTTATGGGTTGGCTATAGTACTGCATATAGAAATTTTTACATCAAGTCCGTAACTTGACTGCAAACGATGTTAAAACACACGATGTTTTTTAATAACATTTAAAATTTGTTTAACTGGATCATTACACTCATGGCGCAGACCAACAAGAGAAACCTAAGCATATCGCTATTTTTTAAAAGAGCAAACAACCTTGGAACAAAAATTCTAATATTTCAATATACAAGATAGAAATTTAGAATCGTTTTGCTACTGGAAAGCAGGATGAGTATTTCCATTTTGCGCAAAAAATATTCTGCCACGTAAGTGACTTCTAAAACGATCCAGAAAGTAATATCACTCACTTTTCAATAAAGAAATATTCACTGTCTGCTTATTTTTTATTTGTAGTACTTGAAGCAGTCGCAACTCGGTAAAATTTAAGTAATATCTTTTTTCAAAGTCAAACACGAGAAATCACCAATTGCGAAAAACGCTGTTAAAACTTCGATGTTGTTCTTTATTTATAGTTGCCTTCGCATGCACAATGTTCTGCCCGGAAGCACCACTACAGTTGCATGCACTCACAATAACAAGTCTTACCAGATATCTTCGGTTCACAATCATTTTTCCGTGGGATGTTTTCTGCAGCAACCTCCATCTATCCATAATTTACGTTGTCGCTCGTATATATAGTCCTACCATTTTTCAGGAGTGAAAAACGAAACTTCGTTGAAAGAAGCGAAAGTTTCGGTGGACGCTAACCCCACATTCCACCAATTTTTCACAATGCGTTCCCGCGCACAAAAAGGAAACATAAGATAATGGAATCTCTGCCATGACCTTCCCACTTCCAACAAATACCCTGTTGGGGGTTCCCCAGGGTAAATGCTCTAGTGTTCTTGTTGCGTGCGTAATACCTTGTTTAATACTTTATCAAAACGATATTGATATTTTTACTTCAAGGAATAAGAAATTGCAAAATACTTTTGCTTAGCTTGGGTTACGTTATCCTTTATATATGAGAAAATTTGAAATTTTTCTTAACACGATATTTTTGCATTGATCGACGAATCAGCGATTTGTCGCATTTCGGTTTTCAAGAAAATGCAGCAAAGGTCACGAATCAATCGGACTGCGCTTGATGTTTGAATCAATTCAAGACCTTTCCTTTCTGCTGTTAGATCGCCATTTTCAAATAATTGCTCAAGGTTATATTCCAATCGAAAATGTGATCAGTGAAAAACTAATCACTGGGAATATTTCTGGTGATCTTATTTGACATGAGTTGCAGTGGAACAGCTTTGGAGCAACAAAAACAAGATGCAACCAAATTAGGTGAAATGCTTCAGCCACGGCAGGGACACGCTTTTCATTAACTTTTTCCAAGAAATTCGCATCTTTCCTCAGTTTAGCAAAAGATACTCTAGCCACGCATTACAGAACGCATTGTGTGCCCAAGTATATGGCCGTTTCTAATTCTAGTTAGAACAAAGATAATGAGAAGAACATGAATTGTTTGGAAATACTGTATCTGAGCCATCGGTGAAATGGAACTTCAACTAAAGGATTTGCAAATGATACCAAACAACACTGACGACTTTCCGGTTACAAACGTTATCAAAAAAGCAAACGCTTGAAAATTCGTTGGTTTTCAGTTATTTTTGCTTCAGTGCCGATATTTTGTTGCTGCTCAGAACATGGTTTGATTAAGCAAACGATGTAAACGCTACAAGGGCACCAGGACGACCGCTAATGCTAGCCACCTGTTTCTTTTTTACAAACCTTCTTGAAAAATGAGCTGTTTAGACATATTTGGCGCTTAAAGCTACGACCATGTGTGGTGCACAACATTCATAAACGTTCAACAAGAGTACTAAAAAACGATTCTATGTCCTCTGCAATTTTGTTTAAAGCGTATAATACGCGGAGTTGGAAATATGTACTGTGCCATTGCGAATGCAAGTGACTGAATTAGGTTTTGAAAACTATAGATGACATGCAGTTGAAAGTTCCCTCCTTGTGCAAAAAAGTTTTCAGAAGGTATCGTTTGATCTTTTATAATAAAAGATGTCCACCCCGTTGGTTAAGACATTTGATACGCAACTATTGCCAGTTTTTTAAATTTTGATTTGAAGCAATTGGATTTTTGTTAACTCGCTATGGTGTTACCAGTTAAAACGTGTACCACTTGTTTTTATTAATCATTTGTGCGGGAGCGTAAATTGCCAGAAACCCTCAACTCCCGTTCTCTGGTTGAAACAAAACGAAACAATGAAAATGAGCACTCTAGGAAATTGATTGAAACGTTTATTGAGATTAACTTTCCAGGCTACTCTTTTGAAAACTGCTATTCCAAGGCTTTTCAATGATAGTTACAAGAGCTATGTGTTTTCATTTCGAGGTTTTCTCCAAAAAAGTTATTTTTTCATCAAACCACAATCAAAATGTATTCAGATTCCGCACAAGTCTCTTTTTGCAAGCAAATTAACCAAGTCCTGTTTTTGTTAAATCAGAGTTTGTTTTGGTTCATGCCCATGCTTTTTGCTTTCAGAGTAGGGCTATACAACAAATGTACAGCAGTATCAGTAGTATTATTTTATTAGTTGAAGCAACATCTATAGCAAACTTCAAAATTTATAAATGGTTATGATATTTCTAGTGGAAAAACCTTTTGAAGCTTACTAATAGCAGGTTTTTTCAAAGATGTTTTAGGGACCCGATTCGGTCCGCTAGAATCAGAAAATCATTATCAGGTCCCTAGAATCAGAGAAAATCGGGTCTCTACAATCAGAGAAATCGGATCCCTACAGGTCCATACCAGGTACCTAACTTTTTCCTTAAAAAAAGCTTATACCAAGATAAACGATCGAAGCCTCTAAGAGTGTAGAACAGTTACTACAGTGTTTGCTTTTAAAAAAACATATGTAAGGTAAAGCGTGGTCATATAATCTTAAACTAAAAGGAATTGAGGTTTGCAACTATAAACATTCTGTGGGCAAAACGAGAAATTTTACAAAAAAATATTTTGCATGAGGGTTTGTGTAGGTATGTTCCTAAAGCTCCTCCGCAGTGACAAATGTTTGAAAGATTATTACTATTGCGTGTTACTATTGTTTGATATCTACAATTTTTTTGAAACAATGCCTGTGGTGTCCCTACTACTGCAAAAACTTGTTTGCTGCAAGCTTCATTGAGAAACTAATGTATGGATTAAATACGTTTGAAAATATTAATAATCTTTTGAAAAGTTCAAAGTTCGCACATATAAGTGGGAATCGCATCAGGTACTTTGAAAATGAGTTTAACGCATTTGAATAGGTAGTGGCATTTTTGACTGTGCAACCAATAGCACCTGTTTTGGAAATGTAGCGACTTTTTTACACGGTAATCCCTCTGCGCTTGTTTACAATCTTATTTTCAGGTTGCACCTGTACTTTGCTCCTTGATTCTCTACAGCTCATTTGTGCAAAGATCAAACAGACTTGACTGAAATCCGTTTGTTCTGCCATTCAGGCCCAAGCCCGTAACTAGGGGAGGCGCATGGGGGCTTTTCCTCCGTGGAAAAAAATGTGTTGGACATAGTCTAAAACTATTGGACATAGTTTAAACATTTTGGGCCCCTCTCAGAAAACCCTTCGCCCCTCGTGTGCCAAGCTTGTTACAGGCCTGTTCATACCTAGCTTCAATCTTCTGAGAAACACGAAACACCACGATTTTGTACAATGAAATTCTACAATCAGAACAAAAAGCAAAACCTTTACTTTTTATGTAGTATAAAGAAATTTAATAATTGTGGGTAACTTACAGTACTCTCTGGTGATACATTCAGTCAAAAAGTCGATTGTTTAGGTAACAGCATTCGATTGAAAGATGAAACAAGGCAACGATTATAGAAACATCATCAACAAATCTAAAATTTCTGAAACAAAAGTTTTTGAATCTTGCATGCCATAACGCTCGCGCAGAATAAAGATCATTCCTCCACTCTGATACGCTCGTACAAAGGCATAATTAAAATACAAATAGCATTCTAAACTACAAATAGATGTCTTCTTGGTTTTGTTTCCTTTCATTCTTGTTTCCTTTGGATCGCGATTTTGTTTCCTTTCAGCCAAAACGACCTTGACATCATGGTTAAAAAGGATGCAGCACTGATTGCAATACATAGAAGGCCGTTTGGGGTGATTTCTGAAAAAGACAGCACAAGCTTTAATTTGCAAAAGCCTTAGAAATAAATGACCAGAAATGGGGTCAAGATTAATGACCGCTACAAAATGTTTTGTCTAGTTCACTGGGATGAGTACACGTCCTAGAAGCTGGGAGGATGGGTTTTATTTCCTTTCGGGTCAAACCAGACTTCTTTCCAGTCTGGTGTTCAGTGTCGATAGGTAGGTACAAAGGAAAGCTGCAAGCGCCATGCTATTGCTGTCATTGAATTGCTGCTAGTAGAGCCTTCAGTACGAAAAGCATGGCCAATGGCTCGAATTATTCGAAGGTACACTTCAGAAGACAAACCGTGACACTCCGAAGGCAGCACAAAATGAGTACTGTATAAATGTTTTTTCTGTGATACACCACTTAAATATGAATAGCAGTTTGTTGGTTTGTTGTCATTTTTACAGAGTTTATTGTCAGAAGTAACGGTCCTGTATTATTGTCGTTATCACTATCTCTTCAAACGAAAAACAAGGCAGGGAATGATTATATCGTTTTTTCTTCGTAAGGACAAAAAATGAAGTTAATATTTTATACGGCAATAAGGCGTGTAACAAGAGATAGTGCAGAAAATTGAGTTTGTTTTTAGTAGATAGTCATAAAATGCATTTATATTGCATCGACTGCAAAAGGTGTAGTTGCTTGTAATCAGTAGATCTGACCTCCCCAAACCTTTAGAAATAATCTAAGTAATATCAGAAGAAGCCAAGTTAAAACATAACTGTCCTGTTAACAAGATCACTTGACACTCTTTGAAATGGTGGCTCATTGAATTCAGCTATAGCAAAAGCCACCACTACACCTGGTTCAAAACCTTCTGGCGTATAAAATGCTAGCTGTTTTTATTAGTAATTCATTCCACATTTTTCAAGAATTACCTGTAGGTTTTTTCGGTGGTAATATTCTAAATAAGCAGGAGTACATAAGAAACAACAGCTACGCCCCAATGTGGTTGTCATCAAGACCAAGCGATAAAAACCGAGCAAGATGCCAAGACTTCATGCATGAGCTTACATATACCAATTAGCCTAAAGTTCTTAACCCTACCGCAGTGAAGAGTTGCGAAATGCTAATTTAACACATACACGCCAAGGCAAAAGAATAGCAGAAGCGCTTTTTGAGTTCCCAAGTTGCATCTAGGGTGTTGTACATCGTTGCACAATGCACGGACAAAGTTATTGAGCAAGAGTTCCAGTCATAAATTTACCACTTGTGATTGACTTTCACTTAGCAAGCAAGGGGTTAATTTTCTGAGTTATCGTGTATAGCAAACGCATATCTTTTAATCAATTAAAACTACAAGTTATTCACTGGATAATGATTAAATTTTCACTGAAATTTAACTTTTCATATTTTCCTTCCTCGCAACACCGCTAGGGAACCTGTTTCACTTCAGTGGAGCATGCGTGCTGTGTTATTCATATTCAAAGCGAAACTCGTTAATGAAAGGAAAAATTCCCACTTCTTGTGTATACTTTTATTATGGTTTTCCGGATTCAAGGGAATTACCTTTAGGTTTATGACTTATTGCGTGTATATGTAGAAGTTAAGGAGTAGGAACAACTTGATGGGGAAAATTTTGCTTTTTAAACTTGTTTAAAACCCGTTTCATGCAAATAGGATCTCTTTTATTGCAGATAGGAAATAGGAGGCGCAGAGAATTGAGCGTTCTCAAAATTACTTAAAGGTGAAAGGGGCATTCGTGATTTCAAATGTTTTTCCATAAATTTTAGTAAGATTTCCCTCAAAGAAAAATTACTACACCATTGTATGTTTTATTAAGCAAACATTCTTAAAATAGAGAAAATATTTATCGCTAGTTAACGCAAATGTTACCGAAAAAAGTCATCCTGTTTGAATTTAAAGAGATCATTTCAAGAATATACGCAGCTAAAGCGGTAATTTCCCACAGGATTTGGGCAGAATCTTTCAGATGTCGCGCGTGCCATCTTCCGCAGCGGCACTAAAATTGTGATCCACCCGCGACAAAATTCTTAGCAACCTTCTCAAAGCAAACCAAGGCCGCCCGAATAAATATTTGCTTTTTTTGTGCTTCCAGGTCCATACTGCCGGCTGTGCTTTGATTTACTCCCGGTGTTTGCTTTACCAAATGTGAAGGCAATGCGGCACAGCGCAGTGGATCGCATTTGACAACAGAAAGTCATTTCCAGCTGTTGCTTTCCGAAAATCCTGACCTAATTTTAGCTTAAATCCCCCTGGTCGAAACTCAACGCTCTCTCTTTAACGGCTTACAAATCAATACATTATTTCAGTTTTCAGGTATGTAAAGCGGGTTAACACGTAGTGTAGCAGCAAAAGTCTTTGCGACTCACGATCAGTTCGATCTTAAATTGTGACGCATGAATGACTGACATCCTTACATTCAAACATTTTCTTTAAGATTTTACTTGTAATGAAATAGTGTGAAACTAGAAAAACAGATTTCTTGCTGTGCACCACGATTTCCATGATTTTAACAGCCAAATGTGATTCCCTTTATGTTAAGTAGTCTGAGTCGGAAATTTTGGAAAGTCTGAGTCGGAAATTTTGGAAAGTCTGAGTCGGAAATTTTGGAAAGTCTGAGTCGGAAATTTTGGAAAGTCTGAGTCGGAAATTTTTGAAAGTCTGAGTCGGAAATTTTGGAAAGTTGGAGTCGGAAATTTTGGAAAGGTCGGAGTCGGATATTTTATCTCTGACTCCACAACCCTGATCTGCAGGAATGCAAAGCAACCACAGCAATAAACAAAAATTGCGTTTTAATGGAGTGTTGCTTTTTCTAAAACAGGCAGATCTCCGCATCTCTAAAAGATTCATCAATGGTGTTTGTTGCAAAACGTTTTGCAAACTGGGAAACCCGGTCGAAAGCTGCTCAAATTCTTGATAAACTCGACTTTCGTTCGTATTCAAACTTGTTCCAAGTCAAGCTCATATGTTAATTTCAAAATGGAAGCTTTGAGAAACTTCTGTTAATCTGAAAAACTGTTGCACGTTTGCTGTCTTCGCTTACCGTGGATGTCAGTGAAATTCGAGAAGAAGATTCCCAACATAATAATCCCTGCTGATGAAAAGCAAAGTTCAGCGTGTCCGACACAGCGAACACCTGCGCCAAAAACCCGTGTGGTGTGCGTAACTTGTACCACGCACCAATAAATCAAGCCGATAATCGAGCACGCCGCTGTGCTGAATACTCCTGTAAAATTTTAAAAAGTTTGAAAGAAATCGTGAGGACTAGTTCATGGAGGATCAAACAGCTCCGACGCCTTTTCTGGGTCTCTATTCGCAAGTAGCATTTATCTGCATATCGGCGACTTTTCTCAAAGAGACAAATTAAATGAATTTGGGTGAAAATCAGGTAAGAATTTTATTGCCTTTTATCGTATTTTTAGAAAATTTCAGAATGTTATCATATTTTGATAGAACTACATACAGTAAGACAACAAATTATTGCGGATGCGAAGCTTGTTTGAGTGCAACTGGCAACGTCTTTGTGCCAATATTACTGTACGAAAAGGGTCAGTAATGGAATTTTGATTGAATACGACGTACCGTACTCGTAATTCTTAGTGTCATGCACAACGACAGATATTACTGTATAATAGGTACAGGCACGCTGCTCCTAAGTTTGATCTCAGTGAACGTTTGCTAAACATAGAACAATAACTCTCTTTTGTGAATATTGGTTGCCTTTGTTGAAAGCTCTGGCTTTAAAACTGGTTGCCAACTTTTTCTGGCTACTAAGTTACACAGGATGGCCACTGAGACTTGGCAAGTTCATACGCTGAAGGCGGAAAGGAAGAATTTTAGGCCTCTTTTCTCTCTACGTAAACTCGAGTTTGTGCAATGCATGGAAAAAAAACAGTTGTTCTGCAAAAATACCGTCATTCCAAGAGGTTTCAAAGTTATCTACAGAACCTATGTTGTACTGCGTTTACTGCGGAAAAGCCACATCACATGAAACGTTTGACTCATAACATTTTGCGCACAAATAATTACCAAAAACACATTTGAGCAGCACGTTAATTCACTGGCCTCTTCTAGACTACACACATACCTCTTGGAATGGCGAAATCCACATCCACAGACCTCTTGTATGACAACGAAAAAGCAATGGTAGATGCCATGGCAGCTGTGGACCACACAGCGTGAAATATCGAGGAAGCGCTGATGAGATGATAAAAAAATCTTAAGCAGCCTCTTTTTTCTGTAAAGAGCAAACGAAAATATGTTTTTGCCAAAATTTCAACAACAAAGGAAATATGCATGACAAGCTCCTCAAAGGGTTGCAAGATCGTACTACAAAGGTGAGATACGCAAAGTCGGGATCAAAATGAAATGTTTTGAAAACTCTGTTTACTGGTTAAATACAAAGTAATGTACTTGAATGCCAAACTATGGTTGAACTGAAAATAACTACAAATCTTTTAGGTGCTTTTGCTTGCTAAGTGAAATGGTGAGCAAACGCGCGTCCAGGACATTTTGGTCAAACGTGCTGTTGTTTTGTGTTAACTTGAAAAAAATTAGTGAAATCAGATCAGGCTAAATTTTCTTTATTTTTCAAGTGATGTGTGTCAAACAACGTAACCTGATCTAGTATGGATCTGATCAAGTACTTCGTGGCTCAACAAATATTACGATTAGTGTTGCCTCACTGGAACTGATAATAATCGTTCAGTGGTCATACAAACATGTTGAAACGGGATGTTTATGAGCGGTTGGCCTTCCGAAAATAGACAGATTAGCACTGTTTCGTCACAGGGGCGCTTGCATACCGTGGTGTTGTTCCACGATGGAGGGCTTTACACGCGTGAAACTGGTTATGCTAGTCGGAATATAGTGCAAAATTACCTCGCCTTTTGACTGATAAAGTACCGATTTATAAACCTTGGCGATATACCAATTACACGGGAACAAATTCTCTTCATTCGCGGTATGTATCGTTGACGGCGATGAAATGCAGTCGAAGGTTAGATTGCGTTGTTCGGGAGAATCGGACCTGTTTGTGGGACGCAGCTGAAGTGCGACTGCGGATGTTATCCCGTTTGTGTAAAACTGGGATACCGAGAAAAAATAATTTTCCAGCAACGTTGCCAAATTTCTTCTGTCCTGATTCTTGACCGTCAACGTGAAAGCACTTAATTGTTTATTTTATTCCTGGCATTGCCGCTGGGATGTTTAAAGATAAGAAAATCTTGCGATTTTCTAATAATGTCAGCGATGTGCATAGTCCGGCTTAGGCAGCACAGAACAAGTGACTTTTAGCCGAAGAAGATAATTAACTTGAAGTCAAAAACTCGCTTGGGCATTAGTGTCTTCAGAAATTCTATCTTACTTGAAATCACCGCCAGTAGCATGTGAATCATGCGGTAATGAAATGGTGAGAAAAAAGTTACCTACCAAAGGACAACTATGATAGGTCTAACGAATAAGGCATTCGACTTGACAAAACTACCAAGAAGTTTGAGAACCTCTAGAATTCGCAATAGTAGCAACATATGTGGGTATCCAGACCAGCACCACTTTTTTCATCGCATGACCCCTCCATGGAGACAGGTCTTAAGAAAAAACATTTTAAAAAAACAAAGAAACTGACAGAGTGAAGAAGCAACATCTTAACACAATTCTTGTCTATAATATGAACAGAACAACGCTTACGGTATGCAAATTTCGCCTATAGTGCCTCCTCGTTCCCCGAAACAACCTGGTGATCGCTTAAACAAATATGAATTGGCGTCCATCACTGGTGAAAATAAAGCTGAACTTTTCGCAACTTGCTGATTCCACTAAGGTTTTCGCTGCAGTGAAGGTAACGCACGAGCGGACTGACAACGGTATTTTGCTTATAAAAACAAGTCGAGAGATTACAATGAAGTTATATGTGTCAAAAGCGCACCAGTGCACAATTTGCAACTGAAGTAACTTGTTCTCGAAAGGAACACTCTGGAGATTTAACTCACACTTGTACATGAAAATTTGCCGCACTCGATTAGGAACAGCGAAGCTTCAACAGTCGAAATAGTATTGTCAAAAACTGTATCACGTATCTCCCCCACGGCGCCAAAAAGGACATGGTCTGTGATAACAACGCACACATTTTCGGGCCATCTGTAATTGACGTAATTTTTCTACGTCATGCCAAAAACGGCTGGCGAAGCATGTTTGAGCCTCCGACCAAAAAACAACTGTTCCTGCTTCACAGTAAGCGCAGGTTTTCTCAAGTTATGCATTGGAATCCGGTCTGTTGTCCACAGGGAAGGTCGCAGTACTCTATCTTAATATTTGGGAGAGTGGAAGAGGATAGATTGTAAACTTAACTTATTCAGATATAATGTAAGAATATAACTTTTGAAAAATAATACCTAAGGGTTCACTTCTTTTTCTGACAGGTTATCAGGTTTTGGTTATTTTCAACCTAAATCTTTCAGTCATGAGACAAGAGATACATTGAGTTCAGTAAATGTACACTGATGTCTGTCTTCCGTAAAATCGCACTTCTGTACCTTTCTTTATTAGTTTTTAGTTTTTCTTTATTTTTCTCTGTTGTGGTATACAATTTGGAAGTGATCAGTACTTTTACTTTGGCGTAGAAACGTTTGGCTAAGACTGAATGCACGATAATCGAATCAAGCCAAAGTTTGGCAAAGTATTCGCAATTCGACGCCTGCTCTGATTTTACAAACATTCATTTTTCGCAAAAAAGCCAAGTTGAAAGATGAACAAGTAATATAGAGCAAAAAATAAAACATGTAACAGAAAGGGCTTCCAAGAAGCAGCACATTTTTGGCGGAAAGGGTCAAGTCGCAATGCCTCATCGCTATAGGGTATAATAGTATACTACCAAATGATCTTGCGCTAAAAGGATCGAGAACATTCTGATTTCAGTTTCTCAGCATCGGCAAAAAACATCAAACCTAATTCCGCAAAGGTTGTGCTTTCCAGATGCTGTAAGTTGTTACCAGATTATACGTACAAAAGAGAACAAAAAACGATGAAAGTGGCAAAGGGTATAAAAACCTATTCCACCATCTCGGTGAATTGTTTTGTTAATTGTGGGACAAGCGGCTTGTTGAAACACGCGCATTGTTTCCCAATCACAATTTCGTCAAAGAAAGGGATATTTCAGGCTATAACCAGCTTCTATATAGATTTTTTGCTGTCTTAGTCAGTTGACTGGAAGTTTATTGCACTTTTGGATTGTTAAGTAGCAAAGTTAAAATATTTTTTTGTGAAATTCAGACATTTAACTATTTGAAAAAGTGAAACGTAACCATTTCTTTTCACTGACTGCTGTCAAAAATGACACTTTTTTCAGTTTCTCAAAAGCGTGAAACAAAACAATGTAGATCCAGATGTCGCGCAGAAACTTGTTGGCGGAAAATGCTGCTGTTGTAATTCGAGACAGAACAAGACCGGCGCTTTATTCATCTTTGCCCCATTTTATCGCAAGGTATAGATTGCATGGCAAAAACAACGTGTCTGCACAGTCAGTGACATAGCCCTGAAGATGCCCGAACCATAAATATCCGTCTTGCATTAAACCATGCTCAAGCGTGGCTCTGAGAACTAAAACATTTTCTAGCGAGTCTTTTGGCGTAAAGGTATGCGCCAATTCTCGTTCTTCGATGAGGGTAAGTTCTCGCAAGTTACCCAATCGGTCACTCGTCTCAGAAACACGCCATACCTTCGTTAACCGAGAAAACGTCACGAATGTTCGTAGTCTGGCAAGGTTAACTCACTGAGTAACCTCGGTAGAGTTGGTGATTGTCGTGCTTGACTATGCTTTTAACAAATATAATTATCCGCGGCATTCAAACTGTCTCACCATAACATTCACGATTTCAGATCATATGGGTGCCACTGTGCGAATGAAGCGAGATTTTTTACTGAAGCAGGCTTTTTTCCTTTTTTTAAGTGGGCTAAAAAGTTGATAAATTTCAGTTGGAAAAAGTGACCGTAAAAAAGTAAGGACATCCACGTTCATGATTGGTTGGCAACAACTACACTAAAATCTTTTGCAATTTCAATCTTTAGAAAAGTGATGCTGAAAGGTTATACAAGGTATAATCCAAGCTTTCATGCTTTGGTAAACGTAAAGAATGACAGCATGCTATTACTAGTTCACATAGAATGAGGCTTCATATGAACAAGCACCATTTTTAAAAAATTATACATTCGCAACGGTTGAAAATGAAGCGTTTACGTTAACTACTGATAAAAAATAGGACGAAATCAAAACGGAAATAGATTCTCTCAGGTATGTGATACACAAACTGCAGCTAAAATTTTTTGCGTTGTCTTAGATCAAGCTCCCAGGATTCTTTCCAGTGAGGACCTAGTAAATCGTTGACTATTTTTTCACCTGTGCCATAAAAATTAGACGCAGTCACAACCACACACGTTAGATATATCGCTTGAAAATACAGTATATTCCATTGATTGAAGGACCTTGCAAAAATTACCCGATAGGAAATTTGTTCCATGTGAACGCGCATCTATTTGTTCATCATATATAAGTTGTTTATTTATTCTCGCAATGACGCATGTTGGATCTTGGGTAGGAATTTAAGGAGCCTATGCATTGCATTTGTTGACTGCTCTCATATTTTGCAGACGGAATCCAAACAACTATTTTTCGAAATGAGGAGACTGAACGCTCAAAAATGTATTCACGGAGGCTTAGCCAGTGATAAACTTTTAGATTGCTGTCACGTAAGTACTCGTCTCATCAATATTGAAAATCGTTAACGCTGATCTTGCGAATGTTTATACGAGGTTTATTTTATCTGTCCCTAGCTTGAGCTCAAAACATACTATTGCGTCTGAAACACCTTTGGAAATCTATCGCAGCACCAGGATGTTTGTGCTACAAGTTGAAAATGCCAAACGGCTGGCACAGCCGTCATCCGGAGATGAAAAATCTATAAACGGCTGAACTACCGTTTCGAACAACCGTCAACATCATCATCATTACTATCATTTGGCTAACCATTGTCAAGCTCCAAAAATGTTTGTTTTAATGAACTTTGACTTTGATTTTCGTAACATCTGCAGTGTTTCTGTGTATCAGTCTCATTTTGATGGAAAAATGCTTAGATCCTCGACATATACAATATGCTTTCTAACGAAGAAATTTCCTTTTCAGGGTCATTCAGTTACGCAAGTCCTGCTGGGGTGACGGCCGTTGTTTACGAATCGCCGGTGGTCAGTCTCGTCCGCTTTTCTCGAACAGAACGCGTAATATAAATGTTTACAGAACAACAGTTTAAGCAACTTGGTACCGGTGGCTTGGGTTGTTTATGCTGGACGCTGAGAAATTGCGAAACTATTTTTATCGAGTTCGACAAGCTTGGCGTTATAAATATCCAATGCTTTGCCGTACGGATGTACATTACATTCAGTTCCTGTTTGATGTTTTATTTATGCCCAGTACTTTCATTACCTGCTGTGGCATAGGCGGATCCAGGAATTTTTTTAGGGGGGAATCAGGGACAAATTCATCCGGATATGTACTGACTGCGTAGCGGTGAAAACCCAATTGCTCAGGAAACTTTTTTAACAAACACGGTTAGTACCCACAGACATTTTGGGCAATCGCAGTCTCACCATTATCTAGGCTTACTAGAACGTTTCCGGAACAGAAGCGGCCTTCGCACCAATTCAGAAATTATTCTCAAACTTATCTAACCTTATAGTAACTTGTTGAATGTCGAAAAAATTTCATTAATAGCAAAACAAACACAGGTCCGCGCCGAAAAAAACGCGTGGTGCAGGCATAAAAGTGACACAAAACATACACGATAAAAACGAAATGCTGGCAGTAACCTTTGTTGGCAGTCTGTACAAGACCCATGCCGCATTGTGTGCGAAAAGTGCAGATTCGCATGATATAGAAGTCCATGTCGTTCGGACTTGAAAATTTGTTTATTTTCGCAAAGTTTTCCGATTTTTATTACACATCGCGGTTGCCCACCCAAAATGGCCAAATTTGTTTACAAAAATCCCTGCCAATCAGTGGCGAAGTATCAATTGCAAACTATTTAAAAATGCCATTAACTCTCAACGCCATTTGACCATAGAAAATAAGTTGAAGGTTGAAAAAAGGTAGTTATTTCGAAAACAAACACAACTCTCCTCCCCGAAAGAAACGCATGGGTACGAGCATAGGCGTAAGCAAGGGGGCCAAGAGGACCATTTCTCCCAAATTTCTAGCGTTTCTTGTTATTTTGTGCTTTGAGAGGCGGTGTTGAAAACAAAATGCCGTTGCTCGCTTAAAGTCAAAAGATGTGCCCACCCAAAATCTGGTCTGGCTACGCCACCCCGTACTCGTAGAGACAAACATCCGAAAAAACAGGGTTGCCAGGTAGTCACAAGCAAAGAAGTCCAGATCAACCCGTCAAAATAGCCAAATAGCACCAAAAAAAGCAAACACAAGATTAATACACAGCGACACTTTGAAACACTCAAACGCGCTTTTAAAAGGCAATATATACATATTTTATACATGAACAGAATTAAGCTCGCTAGTCACTCTAATAAACTTCTCGAAACTTTTGGTCTTGCTGAAGAGTTACCTGAAACTGTAAACCTAACAATGCACGAAACAGCAAAACAAAAAAGTATAACTTCTAGTGCAGAATTTCCAATAAAATTTTATCATTCTGTGTCCATAAACAGTGTCTAGAAATCTGCCAGCGCCCAAAAATCTGATAAAATCATCTTTAAATCTGCCAAATCGGCATAAAAAATTTAATTGGCCAAAAACGGCCAAAAAAGACAAATTTCATTTGGCCTTTTTCAAAAATGAAAAGAGCCAAAGATGTTGAAAAAAGCCAGAAATAGTAAATTTGGCCTCAAACAAGCCAAACTGGCAACACTGCAAAAAACTCGAAGCAATGAATGCTGGCAATTTGCCCTGGAAGGTGTTTATTGCATCACAAGGGCGTTGAAAATGATCAGAAAATGTTTTTCCACGTTACAGCGGGAAATGTTATGTTTGCAGCGAGTCAATGATCAACTTCTTCTCATCCATTCAATTTTTTGTACCAAACGCGACTATAGTGCGGTAACGCAATTTTAGAAATATTTTACAGTAGGTTGAAAACATTTTGTAGAGACAGCAGATGGATCGAAAAAAAGCGTCTGATTTCGTGCTGAGCTGAAACTTTTGTCCAATAATTGTTTCTGGCAGGTCTGATCTGTAGTCATCTTTAGAATGGCCTGCAGATAATCTAGCGCACTTCATTTTTAACCTATCTGGCATGTAGACTACATTTTACGGTTACGTTTGCTGTAATGGAATTTATGCTGTTACTGAGCGCTCTAACCTAGCCTGTAGTTAACTGCGTTGTAAGTTTGTTGCAGCGCAATTTTGATGTTTTCGCTTAACAAATAAAATGAGCTGCACTTATTCATGAAAGCTTGTAGGAAAAAATAGTATAGTTTTCTGCTTATTGAACTTTTGGCCACAGACTGCTGCTTATTCAATTTTTTTCCACAAAAAGCCCAATTCTACCCTAATTAAACAAGAGTTTAAATACTTACGTGCGGTTTATGTGACATTGGGGCCATATCTTTTTATAAAAACCTGCTTATTAGTAGTTTTATTTTTATTGAAATAAATACTTTCAGACTGCCCAAAATCAGTAAAATAAGCTTTGGATTTAATATTTTCGTCTCCACCTTGTGCAAGAAATGGTTTATTTAAAGGCTATAGAAAAAAATCACTCCAATGGACGTTTCTGTGTCTGGAACCATTGATCAAAAACCATATCTAAAAAAATTTAGGGGGGGTTTCAGCCCCCTTAGCCCCCCATGGATCCACCTTTGTGTGGTACAAGACGCTTCCGTTTTTTTATCTGTTTATTCAATTGCCTTTACAAGTTTGGAGTTGGCAGATTGTCAGTGTCAATGCTGAAACATTCTTGATTCAAACTCCAATTTTACTATCTTTTACAGCAGCTTTACCATCACGATTGTTTTGAAAAAGTAGAATCTAGAAGGAATAGCGCCCATGTTGAAAAAGTTTTGCTTTATATACAAGTAACATTTCCACCAAATGTGTTTATGCATACAACGCATTTTTCTTTTTATGACTATAGGGCGCACTTATTATACGTATAACATGTTTTTTTCGGACTGTTTTTGTCGTAGCACAACAAACAGAGAAAACAATATGTTGAAGAAAGCTTGAAATTAATCCGATCAATTCATCCTGCTCAAATCCAACTAAAACGAGTGCAGTCGAAAACGAAAGGTCAACTGCGCAATGACTTGGCTCCAGGTAAAGTAAACCAAGCAAATGTTATTTTCTCTGTTTGGTTGTGACGAAATTTCAACGTCCCGCTCGCATCATAGTCAGCATCTATCAACTCAAATATTTAATCTCTTCGAAATGTTAGCTACCTTCACATGCCCTATGTAGATTGCACGTGGGTGTTGTGTTAGAACATATCAATTTCAATATCTTCAGGGTATTCTGATGCAATATATACCGTAATATCTCGGTCTGGAATTGGCAGCCCTCCCATTTAATTCCGCGTGCGCCAAACGTTTGCCGCCAACATATTCAGCCATAACTCGGCAGCCGATTGAACTAGAGAGCTGTTCAAATCTTTGATGCGGGAAGTCTCGATTGTTTAAAATTGGAAGGTATTGGATTTGAGTTTTTTGTGGGTGACGTCACAATTGGGGCAAGTTTAGTTTTTTTTGGTTACGTCATCGGGCCCTGGACCCCCAAATCAAGGGACGAATTTTGTTTATTAAAAAAAACTAGGCGGAAATTTGCATTTTAGAGCCCTTGAGTGGCCTTCTAGCGTTTGTGGTTAGCAAGTTATAGCCAAAAAAATCGATAATTAATTAATTCCCTAGGATATTAATTATTTACTCTGCTAGTAAAAGTGAAAATTGTGTCTTATTTGGAACAAGGATATCTTCAAACTGGACAAAATTACAAAAAGTTACAGTGAACGTTTGAAGGATAAAAACTAAAAACGTCTTTTAAAATATTCCAATCGGCTGAAGTTTTGCCAGATACTGCATCCGGTACTAACAAAAATCTCAACGAAATTTCAACTCAAATTTGGTAGATAAGTATGCAAGGTATACATAACCTAATTTCACCCTGCCTTTGATTACTTTTATACCTGAAGTTGACTGCAGCAGCTTCTGAGTGATTCCAGCAGCAGCTCTTTTCAGTTTGCTTCCTTGTATCAAAACCAAAGGTTTTGTAATATTTTCAACAGTTTTTGTTTTATCTGAGCATTGCTATGAAAAGATTGTAAATTATGATGGTGAGTTTAGTTAGTTATCATGTGTGAATTAAACGAATTTACTAACAATTAAACTGGTTCCACAGTCAAAAAGTTCTAACAAAAGTTTTAAGTAATTATCTAAAAATATATTAGGCTTAATAAACAAAAAAGATGTACTAAAACCTCTGAGGTAGCCGGTTTAAACTAAAGCAAGAATTGGCCAATCAATCTAAGATTGTCACGCTGCCCACCCAATTTAGAAAGTAATGTTCTCAAAAGCAAAAATTTCCTGATGAAGAAAAAAGTATTGGTTAAAAAATTCTGCGATCAATTTTTGGCATGACCTGGTTGCGCGTTACTGATACACATATAACTACAAAAAGTTATAACTTCTAGCACAAACTGTTGTACAGTATATATAACTACAAAAATTTACAACTTTTTAACACAACTGGCCAGAGCTATTTTATAGCGGACCTTCATCAGCGCAGTGCAGAACCGTCGCCAGAAAGTCGTGAATAGGGGGACTTGACGCTTGTGCGGGGGGGCTTGACATTCAAATTTGGCAAAAATTCCATTGATATTTAAAGTGTTTCATATTTCAATTTTAGGGGGCTTGGAGCTTTTTTTGGGGGGATAAGCCCACCAAAGCCCCCCGTGACGACGGGACTGGGGCAGTAACGAGTCGCGGCAAAGTTACCGTGCATTTCGAAGTGAAAAAGAACTGCGTGGCTCCTTTGCTATCAAGCGCCTGTGCAACCTTCATGTGTAAAAATATGCAATACTTTTTTGAACAAATTTATTGGGAGAAATTGTCAACCTGAAAACAAGTGTAAAGCAAAATATAAATTCAGTAAAATATAAATTCAAGCAACTTTGGTACACGAAAAGCGGAAGTGCTAAATAGCCTTACAATGAAAATCACTGCCAAAGAAAACAATACAAACGACATATTGCAAACGTTTCGATAACTCCTGTTATCATCATCAGTGCATTGCAAATTGGCAGAAAATAATTACGGAAATCCCCTGATATTACTCAGCTCATTCTTCAATGATTTGGGGTCTTCTGGCCATAACTTTGGCCCCAGAAACGCTACGATGTCCATCAAAGCTCTAAAGATGCATATTCCAGCCTAGAATACAACCAAATTTTGAACCACCATTTTGGCTCATTGTCCGGGTGATGACGTCATAAAATAATAACCAAAAAAAGCAAAACCTCCCCTCTTTCTGACGACACCCACCGAACACCCCAAACCCAAAACTCAAAAGTTTTTTTTTCAGTGCAAACTAGAACACTTCACGAGTCTTTCGAGGCTTCGAATAGCTCTCTAGCATGTTCTCGCAGCGAGTTATCACGAGCCGCACCAGCCGCCAGTGGGTGATTTATGCAGTTTTTCGATTTTTGTGCACAACGGGGTTTTTGGGCCATAACTTTCGTTCCAGACATGCTAGAAGGTCAATCAAGGGCTTTTTACACGCGGATGATCATCTAGTTTCCAAAAAAAGTTTGATCCAAAATTTTGGCTCATTGCATTGGCGTCCAGGGCAAGTCAAAAAGACCCATAAGCCAATTGAAATAATTTTTTTTAATCGAAACTAGAAGACTTGCCGAATCTGTTGAGGATTTGAACAGCTCTCTAACTGAATTGGCTGGCGGGTTGCCAAACTTGGGTAAAAATGTCCTAGCGGTGGTCCGAAAAGGGTTAACATGTAAAGAAAATAAAGCAAATGGACAAGAAAAGATGACATAGAATAACATTTGAACACACTCTGCAAAGAATAATCACTTGACTGAAATATGTACAAAATAATAAAATCAAAAACTGACTTCCATAATTTTGGGAACGTGTTTTAATTCAATGACCCTTTTGTTCCTGTTGCTTGTTTGAGTTTTTCAAAGTCTGGAACTTTGTTGCTAATAGCAACACGCACGTCTGCATGAGCAACAAAGCGGTTTCTAGATTTCGTTAATTGACAAAAGAGGACTAAATCCTATTTCGGTTAGGTATGTTACCGCAAACGCAATGAGAACAACTAGTGCAGTTCCACTAATCTTCGAAACAGTTTTTTCTATGCAACTGAAAACAAAACGAACGCACAGTAGTCATCATGCCATTTCATTTGCTTCGACATGATGAAGGGTTATGATGATAATCAGAAAAGCTTCTGTTATTATCTCCGCTCGCAATTACGCACAGCAGATCTTAGCGTTTCTCCAAATTAATAAAACACTTTTGCATGAGCAAGAATTCACTCCATGACACGGCAAACGATCCTTTCCTCTAGGATCGATTCACCTCGTAACTACTAAGCATGATGAAATGTGGAATCCACTCGTATACACACTACGCTCAGACTATCATATAGTTGCCCAGAAACGTAATTAACATGTCACAAAAGCAATGCCAATATCTAGTTCATTCAAGCAAAAAAACTTTAAGTTCGTAAATAAGAAGAGTAGATTGCCGTGAAATGTTTACGCGAATAATTAATATGGTGACACATAGTTCTGAACGAACCTCGAGTTTTTGTCTGTAATCCATTGCAAAAGAAAGCAAAAAAGCCCCAGGAGAGTAATAATTAGATCAATTTCCTGTCATTAGGACGGACGCTTCTCTCATCCCATGGACTGCAGTAAAGGGGGTAACACGTGCAGCTCCTGCAGTTTTGGGATCTATTCTCTGTACAGTGAATTTATAACTTGATAATGGACTTAGTGAAATGGTTTTACAGTAGTTCATAATCAAATTTCAAGAATATTCACCCATTTTTTATTTTCACAAATGTGCAGGACTTTGTCTCCGTAAATCCGTCGCAACACCCAAAATCACCAGTAAAATTTTAAAATGATCTTATTTACTTGAATGACTCTTCACAAAAAAATTTCGTTATTCGAATGATTGAAACAACCTGACTTGGTTATAATTATAACCATTTTAATTTAGCTTTGAAAGTACATGTACAGTTTGAATTTTCAAAAAATGGTTACCTAACATATGTTTTACACCAAAGCAAAGTTTGTTTTTTTGTTTGTCTGCCGTTTGTTTGGCAAATACACCCATACTGAGAAACATATGGATCAGTGGCGTATCTATTGTATGGCAGGCATGGCGCGTGCCATGGGCGCCACTTTGTCGGAGGATCAAAATTTGCTTGGCAAAAATTAACCTTTATTTACAGTTTCTTGAACCTCTATTTTGCGCGCTATACATTCATAAACTGAAAAACTGCATCAACACAGCGCCTTTACCTAACCTATTTAACGCCCACCAGAGCCAATATATGGGCTCTCGGTTTTTTAGTTATAACTCGCCAGCCACAATAACTAGAGAGTAGTTCAAACCCTCTACAGATGCGGGAAGACTTCTTGGTTGTATTAAAAAAA
>Ga0210059_1002163_pt1 | contig 30468 bp, 20 predicted proteins | sample Ectturendosymbi2_FD_188042 | JGI IMG/M metagenome (GOLD analysis project Ga0210059, IMG submission 188042) | Ecteinascidia turbinata endosymbiont from Florida, USA - Sample 2 (SPAdes) (version 2) | ecosystem: Host-associated > Tunicates > Ascidians > Unclassified | place: Key West, Florida...
GAAGGGAAGGTAATTTAATACACACCAGTGATGGAGTCTCGAGATTTGGTCTCGGTCTCGAGACGCGTCTCGAGACCCGTTTTTTGAAGTCTCGGTCTCGAAGGTCTCGTCTCGGTCTCGAAGGATTAGACTTCACGGGCCTGGGCCCCGTTTGAGAAACCCTGCCGAATGCACCAAGTTGTGTGCAGTTCAATTACAGGGGTGGTGAGTGAACGCCCATCCTCACTACCGCGTTTACTTCGATCGTTCGCCGGTTTGTAACTGTCAGTGCCAACTCGTGAAGTCTATGTCCGCAGTGACGGATTTACGTATGGGTCAAATAGGCCATGGCCTAGGGCCCGCGCAACTCATTCCTATGACTACTCATTACAAACTTAAAATTTGGGAAACCGCGCTGAGGCATGACTTCACAATTTTCCTTGAAACGAGCGGAAATGCAAACGCCCAGACTTTTATCAGTACAGTAACAACACAATAATATTGGTTGTTAGGCAATATAGAAATGACTGCTTTTCATCGGAGTTCTGCACTGTCTGGCGGTCGTGCGTTAGAATCTGATGGCCGTCCTAAATTGCGAAAAACTTACTGATAACTTCGCTGGCCTGAAGGCACGAAAAAAGCCTTTGTGATATACTGTGAGCTGCAGGGGCGGATCCAGCCAGTGAGGTTAGGGGGGCAATTTCAGTAATATTTGATAGTCAAGTCTCATTGCAGGTTAACTACTGTAAGACAGATGAAAATTATTTCACAGCTCTTCTGTGACAAAACAATGGACAACAAAATGGCCTTATATCGCGAATGCTGTTTTCCGAATTGTACGAAATCATGGCGAATAAAGATACTTTCGTAGGTTTCAGGGGGGGGCGATCGACCCCTCTAGATCCTTCCCTGGTGAGCTGCTGGATATGTTGATGGCAAACATTTGGTATCAGTTGATGCAGATAATTTTATATTTGCCCTCTTCTTCGTAGATAAAATTACTTGTGCTAGTGAGGGCTACCTGTGGTAACGGTTTCAAATGTGCTTTACAGAAAGGCTTAGAGCAATGGGGAAGCCAGACATTTTGATAGGGTTGATCAAAAATGAGGATACCTCGCTTTGCTCATGACTTTAAAAAAATATTTAGTAATTGACGTCGTTTTGCTACAGTGGCCCACGTGTCGCCCTTGGCTACGCCCCTGTCTTACAGTATAACTTGTTGTTTTGCACAGTGTTTCATAGCAAAGGTAGAGTTTTAAACCTTTACAAACTTTCGTTATTAATTTATCAGTGGTGGGTTTCAGTTGTCAAAGTCATTGTAGCAGTAAATCATTTACTCACTTCTGAAATATTAGAGCCCTAGTCACTGCAGCACAGTGGTCTCCAGTATAGTCAGACCGCGTTTGTCCGAACACCGAAAAACCGGAATCCCCGCTGTCCGGCACAGGGGCGTAACGAGGGGGGCGAGGGGCGCAATTCCCCGGGCGCCGAGACGCTATGGTGACGCCGAATGGCTGCGGGGGGGGCCAAAAAATCCCGACATCGTCACAGGTACTTTCTTCAATACAGTACATTTGCTTCCGAAAAACCTCAGTTTCGAATACGGGACTCCAAACTTCGGGCTCCATCTAACCTCGTTACGCCCCTGATCCTACACAAAACTGGCAAGAACGGATTTCTCCCAATCCATTTCACCCCTAATCCGGAAACCTCGCTGTCCAACTCCAACACGGAAATTTAGGAACGGTTATGTCAAATCAGTAGAAAAAATCCCGCTAAACCGGGTTACGCTAACTGTTATTTAGTTGTTTATTACATCACAATGGAAGTGTGAAAGTCAATTTTCTACGCACAACGAACGTAACAGTGACAGAACTTCAAGACGCAGTTAGTTCTCTTGCTCGTACAGTTCTTTTTCTCGTTTAATCTCATTGTGAATACATACTAGCTCATATATATCGATCGGATCTGCTAATAAACAAAAAAAACTATGAGTGTCTGATTTATTCATGTTCCACATGCAGTCAACATATTTGCTTAAGTTGACAGTCATGGTCGTCGGAAGGATTTTTTCCAGGGGGGGCACTAGGGCATTTTTTCAAATTTTTTCTAGGGGGTGAAAACGGGGTGAAATTAGTTTTTTCCCACTCGAAACTAAGAAAAATAATTTTTTTCTGAAATTTTCAAAATCCAGGGGGCCTTGGCGCCCCCCTGCCCCCTTCCAACGACTATGTTAACAGTTCGTCTAAGTCTCCAGTTTCCTTCTGTTCCCCTTTCAGCGTCTGCTTAGGCGAGTTCTACTGTACTGTACATTGTCATCTTTGTTTACATTGTTGACATTTGCTCTGTAAAGAATTTATTTACTTATACTTTCGATTCCGATTATCCGGATACCTCGCTAAACCAACATTACCGGTATTTGACGAAACAAAGTAGTCCAGATAAACGAGGTCTTACTGTATTAAGCGATTTGTCAATTACACTCTTTCTTAAATACACGAGCCTTTGTAGGCAAATTTGTAGCGTGTTTGATGCGGATCCTACGTTTAGTTGTTTCCAACTACATTGCCAGTATACAGAGCTTGCTTGTTGAAGCACTAGATTCTAAGGCAATCGTAGAACCAAATTCGACACCACAAAAGATGAAATTTTGAGTGGACACAATTTGCATATTGTTCTACACGCACTCTCCTTCATTGCTGTACAATGTGCCACTGTAATGAACATAAATCATATCAGCGCTCCAAATTAGGTGACGGAGCAGCAAGACACAGCACTCAACGCTAAGACAGGGCAGTTCATAACTGCAAAAATATCAGGCAACGCGTTAAAACAGGGGAGTAGAACACCCTCAGTCCTACGTCAGCGCAGTTCACAACTGCAAAAATATACGGCTGCGCATTAAAAGAGTGGAGAAAAACACACTCAACGCAGCGACAGGGCAGTTCACTATTGTAAAAACATGAGGCAGCGCGAATGTTTCGTCGAATAGCAATCGAGCACAGAAAGTATGCGGCTGGGATGGAGGACACCCAGGGTTGATAGTTTGAAACTTGCTAAACTACACAAAAATTGAGAATGCGCGTGAAGTACGCAATTACACTTTCGTTTTTTATTATGTGGCAGTTATATGCACAACTACTAGGGGACAAGGGCGTGCGCAAGGGGGGTGGGTGGGGTTAGCCCCCCCATTAAGCTTGATATTTTATAAACAAATTATTACATGCGCAAAGGAAATTTAATGTTTTCGCATACGTTTTGCTTGTTAATTTGTCGACTTAATGCAAATACCACGGAGTGAATTTTCATTCAAAGTTCAAGGAACATTGCAAATGGCCCAAAAAGTAATAATTAGCTTTCGGGGGGAATCTGCGTTATAGTTTGCGTCCAGAAACCACCTCACCAATTTTTGCAGACCTTTCGACCACTACGCATTTTTATAATTGTGCTCCGCGATAGTTCACTTTATCCGAAACAGTTGTCTTCATTTTGTCTGCTATGACTGATCAGCGCAAGCGCTGCCACATTGGCTTCATTACCAATTTCTGTTGCATGATAGAACTGTTGCACGAGCTCAAAAACAGCAGTTGTTAACATAGAAGCATTCAGGCATTTGAGAATATCTCACTAGGGAAAAAATAATGTACATAACAAAAATCGAAAGTTTTCTTGCGTACTTTATGCGCATTCTCAATTCTTGTGTAGTTTAGCAAGATTCGATCTTGCAAACGCGGTGTGCGTCAGCCAGTCCACCCGCACGCTTTCTATGCTCGACTGCTCGCATTGAACAAGGCATACAGTTAGGCATACCATACGTCCCGTTTTAGCCGGGACAGTCCCGGTTTAAAGGGCTTTGTCCCGGCGTCCCGGTCAGCCAACCAAAATGTCCCGGTTAGGCATTCGGTCAGCCAGGATAGTCCCACACAGTGGCGTAGCGAGGCTAAGTGCCGCCTGGGGCCGGCCAATAAAGTGCCGCCCTTTTCACACCTCAACTTTGCTTACAATAATTTAAAATGTATAAAGATCAACGTTAACTCTTGTCAACACTTGCACGGGGCCCTCTTAATGTCCGAGAACTATTTAGATAAAATAGGTGAAATAGGCCTAAAACCGGCTCTTGTTGAGAAGCGCTGGCTTGCAACTTTCATCATGATCTGTAAACTTGGTCTAGTTTAAGGGCGTGCAGAGGTCTTGTGATGCCCGGACCCCGGGACAACTGCTTGGTTGTATGCCCCCTACCTAATGCTGATATTGAGGAATGTAAAAATACAAGTACAGCAAAACTACCTGCCCCAACCCTTGCCACATGCAAAAGCATTACGCCACAAAAGCTTCACCTCAAGTGAGAATAAAGAAGCGAAAAAATTGTCCGAGTCTCGTACAACGTTACGCAACAATACCAAGACACTTGAACGTTGTGAAAATAATTTTGCATGGCACTTTTGACGACAAAAAGGGAAATACGTTTCTGATGCTGGAGCTCTGCTTACAAGAACATGGTGCATTTTGAACGGTATCGTATTTCCTTGGCGCCGAAGTGTATTAACAGCTCCGAACGATGTTCATTCTGACAAGTTTTTTGTATTATTTCGATCTTTTTTACAACAATTGAAAGCGAAGAATCTAATTATGATTGCATTATTACAAACTTTGCAATAGGCTTCTCTTGAATCAGCAGGACAGGCAGTAGTTAGCACCGAAAATATATCCTGCCAATGTAATCTTTTAACTTAACCCGCTCAATAAGCACGTGACAGCAGCAAACCATTTAAAGCTTTACCTAGCCATCTAATTGCGTATTATTACGACGTAATTATCTGCTTGAACCAGCTTCGTTGCGTCATAATAAAAATCCAAATGATTGAAGGCAGCTGGTTATGCTTCGTCCTAGTTTTGCCCAATTTAAAGCGTTTAGAAGAAGATAAATTATTTTTTATGAAGAAGATGTAAAGTTTTCATCTCCAAAAACTGTTGAAACATTTTTTTGCCAGGAATGCGTTACCAGCTAAACCTGCCAAACGGTTTTCAAAATTCTGCTAGAAAATCAGCTTACTGCTAGATTGAAAATTTTCCAGTTTACAGTGAAAAAATCCTACTAGGTTTGGCAGCAAATAAGCTAAAATGGCAACTTTACTGTCTCCCTTCAATAACGTCATTTTCCGACACCATTGCATTATGCAGAAAAGCAGGAGTTCTACTGAAACTGAGCAAAGCTAACTTTCCCAGGTTCTTCATTTCAACCGCCAAAATTTAATATTGATAAGCCCACCTAACGACCAGGCTGCAGCTCATGTCACTTATTGAAAATATCCCACTGAACATTAAAAAATAGCATGACGCATGCCAAGAAATATTTGTTGCCGCTGTCTAGTTGTCAGGTGATGTAATGATGTGCCGATGGAGTATTGCTAAGGATCGAACGACATGAGAAAAAAGATGAAGCTAGCTTTGACTATTCACCGTGATTTCATGCAGGGCCCTTTGTATTAGATTTTGAGTGGATGGGCACTATAAACCTCGAACTACGGTCATCTCTTTGTTTTGTTCAAAGGATTTTTGTTTGGGGTGAGGGAAGTGGTTTTGGATGCAAAGGAAGGTGGAAGGATTGGAGGAAAATTGTCCCCAAGTATGTTAAAAAAGCCCTGATTTCAAAACAAACATTGGGGCACTTTAACAAACTGGATTTGACCGATACTTCTGAGTAAACATTCAATCAATTTGCTCACTCCACAGCCACATTACCTATTTTTTAAGGCTAGCCTACCAGTCTAGGGTTTCTAAAAACAAAAACTGAAGAGTTAGAACTTTCAAAAATTTATTCACTATAAAAATAATAAAGAAGTGTTGGAACTATCAAAAATTAATTTTCAATCAACAAACTGCCGCCTCCCAGAAAGTTCTGCCCTGGGCCTGGAGCCTCCACGGCCCCTTCCTTGCTGCACCACTGATCTTACACTTGGTGCATCAGCTCCCATTGAGAGAATTTGTTATATCTTGAATAACGTGCGGTTTGATAACAGGGGCAATGTGAAAGCCCTTATCACCAGTAAAATTAACACTGACTTTTCTTCGTGTGATTTTTACAAGAACGAACAAGACTTCTTGAAGAAAGTTTTGTCTACCTCTACAGAAAAGTATGATTGGCCGAATATGTAAATTTACAAATGCTTAAATATTGTTGTATTTCTTAGTAAAATGCATTATTTTACTGTTTCTTGTTGCCTCAACTACAGCAATACAAAATGACTACATGCTCAGTAAGATATGAACCACATTTATCTGATAAAGCTCATTCTTCTAAGCGTCCCGGTTTTCAATCACAAAAATATGGTATGCCTACATATAGCGCAGCCTCATTTTGCAGTTGTAAATTGCTCTGACGAATTGGTCTGTGTTTTACTCCCTTGTTTTAACGCGCAGCCTGATATTTTTGCAGTTATGAACTGCTGTGTCGTAGAGCTGGGTGTATTTGCCTCCGATATCCTGATATGGAGCGCTGATAGTTTATATTCAGTGCAATGACGCATACCGTAAGGTGAATGCGTGTAGAAGAATATGCAATATTATGTCAACAAACTTACCCAAAACGTTGGCTTGGAAACACGAACATGACGTCAAATTGTGACCTCACAAACAGCGCCCACCAAATGCAAATGACCACCATATGCCACTGAATGAAACCCCCCATGAAAAATTTCTGCGCACGCCACTGCTAGGGGGACAGAATAGATACGGACTTGTATGAGCCGTTATGATCAATCCGCCTGGACTGTCCATTACTGACGAACCTAGAAATGATGCAAGCACAGATGTGCCGCTGTATTAGCGCACACCCAGGGTTGCCAAATCTAAAAACAAAACGGGAGACTAATGATGCATAAAAAATCAGCTAAATCAAGAAAATTAAAACAGGACAGTTTTGAAATTTTGATCAGAAAATCAATTAAATATCCAAAATTATCTTTCCAGCCTTTTTTGTGATTTTTCCTTGATCGCACGATCTGGAAAAAGTCACGTCACTATCAGTTTTATTGGGTGTGCATCCTGCGTCGCACACCTAGAGTATATAAGCAAGGCCTCAGAGAGAAATTTTGCCAGGGGGTACGAAGATCGGTGCCGGGTCCCCTAGCTTCTGCTGACCTTGTCGAAACTTGCATGACTTGTTTGTGTAGTAACGAGAATATCAATATAGATAAAATAGCTCCCATGCTAATATTTACATATAGCTTAATTGTTATACTGGCAACTGGCTTAGAATAATAATTTTAGGCTTGATTGCAGAAAAACGTGCGTACCTTCAACCTTCCAGCAGGGTTGCAGAGCCGGAGTCGTAAGGAGTCGGAGGTTTTTGGGTGGAGTCGGAGCCAGATCCGTAACAACACTGGGAGTTGGAGTCGGATTTTTTGTCCGAGTCCGGATGTCCAATCGGATCATTTTTTACATCACACTCCTGAATTGAGAATTCCTGTTGAAATGGTACAATTTCTTTTGAATCTTTGCTGAATCAGATATTTCTTGCTGTGCACCACGATTTTCATTGATTTTAACAGTCAAATTTCATTCCCTTATGTTAAGGACTCGGAAATTTTGGAAAGGTCGGATATTTTACCTCCGACTCCGCAGCCCTGCCGTTCAGATCCCTTTACTTACCGTGACGGGTATGCTGTATCTTTTGTACCCCTCTCTCGCAGGCTCTGAGTATGGGTTCCTGGTATTAAGGATGTGAGAACTACTGGTATTTGAATATGTAAAAACTGGCGATGACAAAAAAACAAGTTTTGAAAAATTAAATCCGTGCAGCTTGTGTTAGTAGCCTTACAATAGGAAAAATCATCTAGTTCCAGCATTTTAATTTTTGTAATTTCACTCTTTGGATGCCCCCTTGTCTTGGATGCCCGGGGTGGTCGCCCCGTTCGCCCGTCTCTGCAGGCCACTGGCCTCATGCATGATCCAGTAGACTGCGAATATGTCGTTCACCTGCAGCAAACTGTAAATAGGAGAAGACCTATCTTTAGTAAACTGAAACACTGTTTAGTTAACAGCCTAGTATTTTGTACGCTTCTTATTGTTTTGTTAATTAAATTATGTTTTTTTGCGTGCAAAAATAATTTTTTGGACTGAAAACCGTTCCCCGTGATACCTATTTTTTCCATGATAAAGAGAATGAAGTAGGTAGGTCGCAAGGATTTTTGTCACTGGCTGTCAGTATTCACGTAGTTAAGGTAAACTTATTAGGTCTTTGAGTTTTTGTTATAGCGCTGTTGTAGTTGCCTGCCTCTCGTCTCGTACATGCATGGTAACTCCAGGGACGTACAGGCAATATTTTACAGGTGCCGGAGCTCTTCTAGGCATTTTCGCTTAAATTTGTAGGCAACGACCCATCATTCATCGAGGTGGCGGAGCGGAGCTCCGGCAGTACTACACCACTGTTTAACCCAGCGTAACAGTGCACGTTTGCGACAAAAGATACTGAGCGCTTGGGTAAGTTTGTGGAAGACCTGGCAGTGCTTCGAAATGGTGCAGAACTGTAGAGAGACCTATGATCAGTAGCATAACTGATGGGGCGCAGAGGTGCGAATCGTCCCCCTTGGCAAGTTCAAAATAAAATTTGGGTTCCCACAGCTTATATTTCGGCCTTTAGTATTCTTTTGGTTTTCAGTAGGTTTTTGTGTTTTTCGGAGTGTTTTCCGGTGATTTAGGATTTTAGTATAGACACCCACACGCGGATTCACTATCATTTCCCAACTCTTTTTCTGAGTGCTGGCTAGTGGGCTACTGGTGTAGGAGGCGGGGGACAGGAGGTGCAACAGCAACCCCAAAACTCTGATTTGGTGAAAATCCGGGAAAAATCTGTGGAAATTTGGGCTAAATGTGTGTAAATCTTCGTAATTCCTGCATGTGCTTTGATTTTACAAAAATGGCACCCAAAATCAAAATGCAGACGTTCTTTTTTTGGAGGTCATGTTTTAATTTAGTTCTTTTCGGGACATTTAGGGGAAATTTGGGCAGTTTGGGTGAAATTTGGGTAAAAATGTTGCTTGAGGTGGCTTGATTTGAAAATGCACACAATGAAATGCAGCCGTTTGTTTTTGGAGGTCACTTTCTTTGGAGTTTTTTTCGGGCAAGTTTGGGGAAATTTGGGTAAAAATTATTCGCATCCCCAAAAATTTGCTTGCTCCTACACCTATGAGTGGGCCCCTTACAGCGAAGTTTTCCCATCCTGGCTCAAACCTCTTGTTACGCTGCTGCATATGATCCACAATCAACACTGGAACTATCCTTTTCATTTTCTGTGTAACCCTTTGTAGTCTGATATTTTAAGCATGCGATCAGTGACTTTTTATGCCATGACATAAACTTGCACACGATTATCAGAAACTACTTTCTACCCTGCCTAAGCTGATGCTATGTTGTTCCTTTTGTGCTGGGTCTCGTGCGGAATGTACCGAGATGAAAAATGGATCGTGTAATGTTAGACTTACAGTACTTCTCTGAATCATACGAAAATGGTGCTGGGTGCAAAAAATACAGGCACATCGCCCTCAACAAGTAATGTTTAAATTTTGTGAGAAGTAAGTACTGATTCGTTGCAAACGCGAAATTTCTACATTAAAAGAGCCGCATGTTACCATGCACAACCAAACACGTGTGGTAGGGATAAAGAATGTATCCAAATTGCGGTTAAACCAAAGCAAAATATCAAAGCTGCAGCGGCTGCCACAAAAAGCAACAGCAGTTACATGTCAAATTACACTGAAAACATAGCCACCACCTCACTGCACTATGCAAAAAAAACATTGCAGATTAATCTATTTAACGTAAACATATTATACCTGCTACATAAAAAATAGTGTTCTATCCCGATGAAGAAGACCCTTTCAAAAGCCCACAGCGGCAAACTGCACACAGGGAGACATTCTCACAATCTCCGCCAGACACGAACTAGTTTCACTCAGGCGCAGAAATTCAATCAATTTGAATTTCAACTCGTAAGGTTTCATGCTCCGTTTGTGTCTATCAGCGTTGTTTGATTAATGTACGCGACGTCTAACAACTCAACTTCGTCTGACGCAGCGTGGTGTGTGGCCGTGCTTGTTTGTTTATTTATGTGAACACGCTACAAATTGCTGTTCCATCCAGTCGTTAGTAACGTTTCATGTTTCCGGCCGCTAATACTCTGCTATTCGAATCAGCGAGTATATCTGACAAGAAACATAAAATCCGAACAACAGAACAGTGGGATTACAATATTTGGTTTATAAATAATCCATTACTCTTTGCTATTGTTTCTCGGAAAAGTGATCAGTTGCAGTTTATCAATTTAACGACGACACTGTAGACCAGGGGTTCCCAACCTGGGGTACATGTACCCCCAGGGGAACATTTGCCTATCTGTAGGGGCACATTTACATTTGTCACGTAGAACATTTGCCTATCTGAAGGGGTACATTTAAGGTTATCAACAGAAGAGCAAAATATATTTGCATATAATTTTTTTCCACATATTTACACATATATCAGTTGCTATTATTTTCAAAAATCATTATACGCTTATTGTTAAATATATCAATGAATAATCATGGTAAAATGTATTGTCATAGGAAATCTTAGGGTACATGTGCATCTGTTGAAATGCTGAAGGGGTACATGCTGATCTGTCGGAATGCTGAAGGGGTACATGGCAAGAGAAAGGTTGGGAACCCCTGCTGTAGACAGAAATGCACTTGCGCGATTGGTTTACAGCAAAAAATTTAGTCGCACTTGCAGTATTTCTTAGTTGCATTTCTGTAAAGTTTCAGAAATCGTACTGATGATTATTGATCGTCATTAGGTCACGGTGATAATATGTTCAAATTTGAGTGAATTTGAAACACTGCTCTTGAACAGGATTCGCAAGAAAAACTACAAGTATTGATAAGCACAAGTGGGAACGATGCAAGAGCCTCATCCTAAATCCACCACTGTTCCTGCACGCCCATGTCTGTAAGCTTATCTTGGTGTGACTTAAAGAATTGATTGTCATTGATGCAAATAAACAATGAATAGCAGGACAACATGGAATGTTGAAATTGTTTAAAGATTATTGTGCTTAACCCTACCTCTGGTTACTAATTTCGTTTAACACGAGTGAGCTTTCAAGAAAGCTGAAAACAAAGGTTTGATTAAAGTACAACTTTCACCGATTGCAAGTCACTAGTTCAGGGGTTACCAATTTTCTCTGACTATGTACGCCTTTAGCATTTCGACAGATGAGCATGTACCCCTAAATTTCTTTATGACAAAAAAGCTGAGTAAAATAACAAAAATCTACTGAATTTTTAATAGAACTTTTAGAATTTTGCAACTATAAAGGCAGACTCCGTTTGTATGTCTCAAAGTTAATTTGTTCCGGCGCACAATAAATGTACCCTTTCAGATAGACAAATTAACCCCCTGGGATACCCCTGCACTAGTTTATAGAAAAACTTTTAATCTGCAAGTTTGTTAGGATCTCTAAGTAACCAAATGTCGAATTGCGTTTCGGAACCAAATCACAAGCGACGTTCCGCATCTTGCGTAGAACTGCAGGAGACGGTTAGTGAGGGAGGATTTTATTCAATAAAATCGAAGCTACTAAGGGCTGCATCCTACGTGTTTGCTATATATCGACATGTGGTTAACGAAAGAAAAAAACGCTATTGAAACAATGTCAAAAAGAAGGTTACGAGAACGACCTACGAATCGTGATCGCCGGGAATGCAACACAAACCATAAGTAACCAAGAGAACACATGGCACGACCCGTTAAACGAAACAGTGGCGTAGTTTCGAAACGATATCGATGTGAAATGATTGCAGTGTTCAATCAAAATGCAGTGGACTTTCACAAAGGAATCTTCACTCTGCGACGAACCAGTGCGCGGGACCCGGAAGCATGTTTGTTGTATTGAGCGCTAAGTTGCTGGTTCAGAATTTAAGTCGAACAGCGCCATTTTTCAGGTAACTTTGAGGAAGCTTCCTCACAGAGAGAGCAGGCTCTAAACAAATTGTGTAATGAGAAAGATGATGATATCAATCGGGTCTGTACATAACGATTTTTCCCAACATTTGATAGAAAAGTGATTAACGTTAACCTAAAAAAGGCAGCAAATCACTTGGCAACGACGATTGATCTACTGGCCACCTGGATTATCAACCAACACACAATAGCTAACACGAATACAAAACATTCCGCTTCAGCATCAAATACGAATTGGTGTTGGAATGCGGCGCTTTCGTTAGGATTTGTAGAAAGCGTTTACCAAGTCGTTTGGCATTAGTTTGACGTGCCACAATTTCCAACTACAAAACCCAAAACAAACAGTGCGAATGAACTGAAATTATAATAAAAGATTAAAAGACGCATACAAACGACTTAAGCGACTTTACCAAAACCGACCTTGTGCTTTATCGAGATATAGGCAGTCGGTGCCACCGTAGTGCAGTAATTCAGTCAAAAGGCGCTGCAGTTCATGTGTTTTTCAAACACAGCCGCAAAACAAAAGGTCGCACAGTGTGCTGAGTTAATGTGCTGTGTGTCGTGCTCACTCGACCATAACGGCGGCGCAGCAAACAATGCACGAACTCAATTCGAGACTTTGCACTTAGGAATGCTTCGGGCCAGAAAAATGAAAGTATTGACCTAACGGAACAACAATTGTTGAAATCCACTTCATCGGTTTCTTAAGACATTGCTGGGACATTTTCAGCAAAACAACCGAAGGAAGAATTCTCTGACAAACACCTTGAACCAACATGATGCTGAATAATTGAAGTACTGGCGATAAGATTTAAAGGACAAGATACGTCAGAGCTCTATACTTTGTTCAACTACATCTCATGCTTTGCGGCAAAAACTCAGTGCTCGATCATTTCTATACAATCGACAAAAAAAAGTAAAATGAACTTCGCGAACAAAGAAAACGCGTATCGCGCAGCTGTGCGTGCCTTGCGTGGATGAATACATGTGTCAGAACACACTTCTCGCTCCAGCAAACTCAATGAGACTTGAATTTGGGAAATACCACTCATGCCATGGGCGTCGGAAAGAGGAACAGGAGGGCCTTGGCCCCCAGCATTTTGAAATTTAACATTTTCCTATGAACTTTTTAGCACAAAAAGGTTGTTTTCTTAGTTTCGAGTAGGTAAAATGACATTTCACCACTTTTGACACTCCATTGAAAAATATTTTTGGCTACCCCTGAAAAAATCTACTGTTGGCCCCTCCTGGAAAAAATTTCCGACGCCCATGATTCACAGTCTACTGTAATCTACTGCAAAGAAATAAAAATCCAGACATCATATATATCACAACGTATTCGAGGTTCATACCGGATATACCAGTTCTGAGGTTCATATATACGGCCACAAAGATCTTCATAACGACTGAAGGAATGTTTTTTTCTGCACAACGAAAGCTATACTACCAGAAAAGTTGTTTCAGTTCATCAAGGATAAAAACCAGACTAAAGATATGGCTTTAGCACAACGTTTAAGTGATAAAGCATGGCTCATCACGTTTCATCTTCATTTAAACGTAGTTTAGTGCTTGCATTAAAGCTGCCAACAATGGTGACAAGGAATGTTTTTGCAAATTCAGTGAAGGTCACCAAGTCCATTAATGCACTCCTGCATGTTTTTCTTCCACTCCTCAGTTTGTTTCTCTAAATCCAAAGCTCTGCGGCAAAGACTGAGTGCTTCATTTTTCAAGTTGGCTTTCTCCTGAGCATTTGCTTCTCCAGCATATTTGAAGTAACTCTTGACAGCACGAGTGAAATTGTATGCAGTCCATGCCATCAGCTTCGGTCGCTGCTTTTCTTGCTGGTACACCCCAAATACTTGGCTGTCTTTCGTTGTCTTCAGTCCAGCCCGAAATGCCGCAAACGTTATGGGAAACAGTTGCATCGATGCGTAAAATTTTGCAGCCATGATGATGCAGCTTGGCGCCATGTCTAAGCTGATTTGCTGTACTGCCAGGTCTTCCATCCGGATGCAGTTGTCTACAGCATCAGGAGGAAGAACACTTTGGTCTTCATCCCGCAGTCTCTTGTTCGCAGCCTTTACCATGTACTTGTACGCGTTTAGTTGAGAGTACTGGGAGAACTTGGTTGCCATGTAACATCCATCTTCGAAGTATTTTGACTCATCTTCGAGAGCTTCTCTGCACAGCTGATCAACTTCAAGCAATCGTTTCCTGCGAGCTTCTTTGCTTTCGTCAGGATTTCTGTTTTGAAGAGCTCTGGGAACTTTGTTGTTCATGCGCGTTATGTACTCATAAAGCAATCCAACCCCTGTCTTTTCACGAACGTGCCGAGCAACCTGGTGGCTGAGCTCGGTGAAATAAGTGCACTTTTCCAGGTAATCTTTGCTTTCTTTTGCCATTTCACGCCACAAGTACAGATCCTGCCTTCCGTAGGTGTGGAAGATTCCGCAAAGCTGGGCAGCGAGGAAAGTTTGCTGGAGTTGTTTCGCTGTGAGAAAGTTTCCAGTATCTCGCAAAAGTGCCACGTGATCCGGTTTAAGAGGTAGCTTGTCTGTCACAGCCGAATCGACTGCAGATAGCTGGTCTTTAGCGCCATCAATCGGTATTCCTTTGGAGCGAGAGTAGTTCTCAGCAAACTCCTCCAAGTTCACTGGGCTCAGCTTAATTCTACTGGTGAAGTATTTCGCTACCTGCTCGGCGTCGATCTTTTTTCCAGCATCACTGCAACTTTTAGCAACTTTGCGGGCAACTTCTACAACTGATTTGGTCTTCTGATATTCAAGAAGGTTTTTGTCAGGAGAAGACTTGATGAAGCGCAAACAGCCATGATCTTTCTACGAGCACACCACTTGCCAGATAATATCTGCTGCCTTCAACAGCGACATCAGTGCTTCTTTCCACATCCCATCAACTCGAGATTGGACCAGAGCTTGACCTTTGATTTCATAAAGCTTACAGATGCTCATCAGCATATCAAACTCTTCTTGGTTTTTATTACCCAGAGTGAAGTTGGTTTCCAGATACTTTTCAGCTTGTTCAGCCACAGCATCAATATGATTTCGAGTGGCAGAAAGCAGCCAGTCTACCATCGAGTCGCGGTTGTCCTTGTTGAACATTCGGGTGAAAATATTCAGAGCGGTTTTGATGAAATGTTTTCTATCTTCCGACTTAAGACAGCAACGAATGATGTCCATGAAAAAACCAGGTATCCGAACATTTTCTTCGGAAACATGAAGCACAGTGACAAACTTTTCTGCTCGCTTTAAAAATTGTTTTGCGTCTACTGGCTCAGATTCCAAAGTAGCGCCAATCAAAAAAGTGTGCATTACGTTTTCTTCTTTCGACACTTGACATAAGATTTCAACAAACTTCAGAGGAAGCTCGCCTTTACCCATCATGGATAAGAGGTAAAAGCACTTTCGGTCTTGCTCGCTCAAGTGATCTTCGTTTTCCATAAAAGCTGTCATTGCATGGTAGGAATCTTTATTTTCTTCAGACACAACACTAGACCGGCCAGAGACTTCAAAAAAACTTCGGGGGGCCTTACGCATCTGTTTGAGTGCTTTCTGGGGAGGAATCTCATTTTCACTGCAGTTGTGAGCAAACAAGTTCAACAAGAGAGGGTTGTTTCCAAAGTAACTGGCGATTTCTGCGGCGTCGCCCTCGCTTATTTCAAGATTTTCCATCGTTTTCTTTAAATGCTTAACCGCTTCTTCGTCAGTGAAACCGGTCACATTTTCTATCATAAGACGATCCCCAAGGGTGTTCATGTCCCTCATGTCAAAGATAGAATGCTTACGTTCAGTGATCAGATAGGCTCTGAATTTCGTAGTGCATTTTCCTTCCACGAAATCTTGAAAAGCTGCTTTTATCTCTTTGCCTAAGCCGCTGGAAACATTTCGGAAGCCAATCACACAACTTACAGTCCTTTCCTGGAGAATATTTAATAAAAGTCGCAGGCGTTCGCCATTAGCAGAACTCATCAAATATCTATGGTTCTCAGGACTGATGGCTGTGTTTTCACGAAGCTGATCAGCCATTTTTTCTATTTCAGAATTAAAATCAGCTGCATCGTTGATTTTAGGAAACAGCCATACAATCGATGCTTGTTTGTGTTCTTCGAGTTTGCTCTTCTCGTTGCGCATGAGTGCATCAAGTAAGCAGAACTTTCCTGCCCCGCGAAAACCCCGCAGTTGAACGAAGAGAACCTCATCTTTTATAACCTTCAGCTTTAAGTACGGTTCCACTTCCTGCACAACAAAATGTTACAATTAACAAGTGTTTCTCTGATGATTTCACACATTATTCGTTTTTACGCAGCAACTTTAGCCGCAACAAAATTTGGCACATATTGTTTCATATCCTACAAAATACTGATGGTTTGCCAGTGATAGTGTTTAAGTTCCACTTCTGCACCATGGGGTGAAAGACATACTTGAGATATTGCAAGCTCGGTCATAGTTTCTTGTGACAACACGCGCAGACGCCATATGGAGGGCGACATTATCTTGGACAAGACGTTGAATCTGTTCGGAAAGAACTGCATAAAAGCGTGTCTCACTGCAGTTATCTTGGTCTTCAACTTTGTAAGTTTAGCTGCATAGAAGCATGAACAATTACGGTTAAAGCAAATAGAAAACGGAATGGAATTTTCTTACCTCAAAGTCATTTTGTGGTCTTCGGCTCAAGTTGGTCAAGTGGCTTTCGTAGTTCTCGGGGAGGGGTGGCATTTTCGTGTTGTTCGCAGCACCTTTCCAGCAACGGATTTTTCACAAAGTTGTTTGCTGCTTCGAAAATGGTCCAGAAATTTCTATCTCTTTTGTACTCGTTACCAACAAACTTGTTTAAAAATATTTCTGGTACAGGTACTATCACGTTTCCTGCAAAAAGCAACGGTATTCAGGTAAATTATTGCAGTGTTGTGCGTATAAAATGATCAATGACCATTTTTGTAAAGTTTTAAGAAAACATATATAGTATATAATTAAAATTAGAAAATCTGGATTGCATGTACGTCTACCGAGGTGAATTTGATTTTTCAAGTGATCTCTTGTCTTGTAATTGCTGTTTTTTTCACAGTTCAAACAAAAACAGAAAAACGTTTATAAAAGAAAAAACGTAACGTTTATAAAAGAAAAAACGTAACTTCTATGAATTTAAACAAGTTGTTTGTGTTGTCTTCTAGTTACTGCGCCTTTTATGATTCTTCTTGGTGTTCAACAATTCTGGTGGCCCGGGAGCCCAAAATCCCTGTTTTTCACGCATTTAATTGAGGTCTTATGTCGTTTCATCTGGCGTTGAGGGGGCTTCGACAGAAGATAGATTGGTTAAAATGCTCATTACCAATCAGTCTTTTCAGTGTTGCCTCCAAAAACCGGGCCTCCACTTGGTTTATATTTCGGTATTTAGTATTCTTTTGGTTTTCAGTAAGTTGTTGTTTCATTGCGTTTTTCGGAAAGTTTTCTGGCGATTTCGTATTTTAGTACAGATATCCACATCCGGAATCACTATCATTTTTCAAGTTTGTTTTCTGAGTGTTGGCTAGTGTGCCACCTGAGGTGGCCAGTGGTCCTCCTACGGTGGTCACTGGCCCCCTTCAGTTGCGCTTCCCCCCTAGCTGAAATCTCAAGTTAAGCCACTGACAATTGTGTCTACATCCGCAAACCGGTAAGAGTTGATCCAAGTGCAGAAATTATAGAATAACTTATTTTCATGGTCAACAGTAACAGTCTTTCGTTCACGAGATGGCTTCTGCCTTTCTCTTGGACCCAAGCCAAATGGTTTGGTCATGAGGAATAATTGCTCCATGCGCTGCACTTTCTCCCTGTTTTCTAAATTGTATTTATCAAAGCAACACCATTCTGACAGCTTTCTGACAAAGAAAATCCTCAGCCTAATTCATGGGTGGGGTGGATAAACTAATTTTGGCGGTCGAATAACTGAGGAATGACGATCGTCAACTTCACAGCCATTCTGTTGAATATTTCAGCTCAACAAAAGTACGAAATTATTCACGTCAAAGATTCGAAGTTTGCCACAACAGCGCAGAATCCACTCACGCAATATACACAAGGATTGCCAGGTAAGGAAGATCTCGGACAGCACTGTTCTGAAATTTTTGAACAAATATAAATGATTATGTTGTATCCCTGGCAGGGGCGTAACGAGGGGGCAAGGGGTCACAATGCCCCGCGCGCCGAATCACTGGGGGCGCCGAAAAGTCCCAACAAGTCGTAAGTACTTCCTTCAGTGCAGTACATTTACTCCCAATAGACCTTAGGTTCGAACATGGGGGCTCCAAACTTGTTTCTTGCCCCGCGCGCCATCTAACTTCGGTACGGCCCTGATTCCTGATCCGGTTTGACTCATTGTCTCAACGCAAACAGCAGAGCCGCGCCGCTACTCATGTTACTGAACAGTGACTGTCAACCTGTTTAGTATTGTGCTTACTTAAATTTGCTCGAAAACCTGTACACCTCTGCCATGCACAAAGATCTTTTGCTGTAAAAGTGCAACATTTTAGCGATTTTTACACTGCAAATGTCACTTCTTAGCCGGTTTGAAATGGCAAATCTTGGAAAATTTAAAGTGTGTGCTCGTGTTTGCGTTGTCTAAAATGACAATGGTTTTTGTTTTCTCATCATCAGCAAACCTACAATACACAATCAACTGCACCTCGCCTGCACTGAACGCTTGTTGTTTCATCGAACTGAATACCATGTGGAGAAATTTTTTCAATAAATGTTCTGAAATATGAAGACATCTACGTTTAGCTGCATTGTCTGATGGAGGAATGTGTCTTACTTTGTAAACAGCATTTTTTTCTCCATGCAGAACGTCAGCAGTCATTTCAATACAGGGAAGAACTACAGATTGCAACTCGGTATACGGGTGTTTTCTTTGTATAACGATATGAGCCATTTATAGGAAGAAGGTACTAAATCATTATTTCCTTATTTTACCACATCATTATCAAAAGAGGAAACTTGCCGCCAATGACTTCCTAGAGGTGCCTCAAATAATGCCTCTGACTTATTTTGATGATCAGAGTGCTGTTTTACATCAAATATTTTTTGAGATGTTCCGGATCCGGATTATCAACTACGGTTGTACAAAACAGGCAATGCGCTGAAAGACACGGGTTCAACACTTCTTTTGTGCGATAAAACCTATACGCGATGTAGTCATTGTTCCATTTCGTTTATAATGCAAGCCGTTTCCTTCTGAATAGCTTTCTTTACAACAGTGCTGTTGATTCTTGACGTTACTACCGGAAAAGTGGGTAACGTTGCACTCACCATGTGGCTTGCTAACATATTTACTCTCACCTGATTCACTGAAATCTTTACTTTGACAGATACTACACTCTTTTTCACAACTCACTATCGCAACATAAAACATTACGTATGTCCATTTTCTTTGACGCTAAACAACTTACTGCAATAACTTTCAAAAATATAAGATGATAACAGCTTAAAATTGAAACCTGAAATGAGCAACAGTGAAGGTGAAAGCAGTGCAAGAAAAAAATGCAAATTTCTCGGGAATCTAACTTTGATTTCCCACCAAGTATCGTGGAGTTTTGTTAAACTTACTTTCCACTATTGTAAAAGTTTTGCATATGAGCTGCATCTTCAAAGTTACTGTCTTTCTGAAGAAAAATTATCAACATCTGAGACTTGATACACCAGCCGTCATAAAGCTTTTCTCCACCTCTCTCGTTTTTAATTTCACGCTGCTTTTTTGCCAGCGCCGACATCTGAAACGCCCTGTAATCTATTATGGTTGAACGCAAAGGGTGAGAAGTGATCAAGAGAACCAACTCCTCTGACACGTAAAACGCAATTGTAGGCAACAGAAATAGAATGAAATACAGCATTTGTTTTGAACGAGTAAAGACTTGATGTCACTCAGCGCTGGATTAACCATTGGGCAAACCGAGCAAACGCCCGGGGCTTCGCGTTTGAATATCAAAACACTCCTTTACTGTTTTTCATGTTTTCAGCCTGTTTACTACGTGTCAAAATTGTACAGCTTTTTGATTACTGCGTGTAGTATATAGGTTAAGAAATTTGACAACATTGGCATTTATCATTTTTGACTGGCCTAAAAGAATTGAACCTCACAGCACCATGCTTTATGACCCAAGAATTAGATCGAAATCAGTGCATCCATGGGCCTCCGCAGAAATTTTTCCAAAGGGGGCGGCCACGTTGAAATTTATTATGCTTTTCAGGTTGCTGACGACGCAATGCAAATGGACGTTCACAAAACGCTTTACCCTTTCTACCCCATTAGTCTGTGCTGGTTGAACCTCAATTCTCAATCTTTTGTCTAAAATGTTTTCTGCACTTCGGCTATCAGAAATGCTTTTGCTTTTCATAAACTGCCTAATATCCAGTTTTTCGAGCAATTTCTACAAAGAAGTCATAATTTAATAATAATTATCAACAGCCAGAACAACATCAGCGGTGAAAAAACAGAAAGTTAGACACTCTCGCAAAACTGTTTCAAGCAATGAGAAATAAAACTATACGTGGACAAGACTGTTGGACAACTTACTAAAGTTACAACACCACACAGGCGTAAAAAAACTGAGCAGATGAATTACGAAAACTCGCCACAGCAAATATAGGTTTGCACTTTCAGTGCTCACCAAGAAGTCAGAACAAAACCTTAACGATAAAGACGTACAGTATTCCCACAAGTCTGCATAGACGTATTCTAACAAGTCACGATTCACGAATTTTTATACTGTGTGAAAAGAAGCCTGCGCAAGAGTCGTGTGATTAACTCTGGTATGCTACAGGTACTGTATAGCTTATCCTTGTCTGTAGCATCAGCCGTATAACTTTAAATGAAGATCGCATATTTTTGTACAGTTTTAAAAGTAAATAGCGATGATGTACGTACTACATGCCATGAAGCTCAAACTTTGGCTGAGAAGCAATCCAGTTTCTATCTTTTTTATTACGCAAATAGGCCATACACCAGGGTTCTCAAACTCAAAACAAGGGCCGAGCGAGGACCTACAAAAAATAGGGCCGCTTTTTTCCTGCCAGTGGTATCGTGAGTTACAAGGAATTTATCTCTATCCCTCTCTACGTTCGTTTAACGTGAACTCGTTTAGTCGTTGGCCGAGGACTTAAACATCGGTGAATAAACAAGATAACCTAAATGTTAATTTCAAAATTCCCTAAAAGCATCGCGGGCCGCACAAAATGCCCTCGCCGGCAACATGCGGCCCGCGTGTTTGAGACCCCAGCATTCATTCTAGATATTTATTTGCTACGATTAAACATGCATTGTGTCGGATCAACCACAATCATGTGGAGTGTTAAGGTTTTCATCATTTATTTCACATTAACTTTCCGGCGAGAAAAAAAAGTTTTGTCAAGCAGTCACAGTTCGTCCTGTACATAGTCTAAAAGTGTTACAACCTTCATCTGATCTTAAACCGATCCTACAGTAAATTTGAAATCATTCAGCTGCAACGGGTAGACTCAGCAGCAAAGTCTAACGTAAGTAGGAAAGAAGCTTTTTATAGTGGAAGTGCTGAGGACATTGACATTACCATTACTTACAAATAGCTTGCACTCTGTTTTCGTGATAAAGCGCATGTGACTAAATTGAAATAAAATTGAATTTTTTCCCCGGTCGATTGGATTACAAAAATTACTTCAACTGCTTACGCTAGCTAGATCAGCGGTTGCCAAACTTTTTTGAGCGTTGCCCAAACCTGAGTTTGATGAACACGCCTCAAACAACGACCCAAACGAGCAACTTACGAAAAGATTATGGTTGTATTGATGATTTTTGGCAGTAAGTTACTAAGTTTGTTTTGTTTTCAGTGTCAGCATTCCACTCTTTTCTCAATAAGTACCTACGCTACAGACAAAGACAAGCAGTGGTAACGTTGAAAATACACAACTACGGCTTGGATCGCCTTTGCGCGACCCATTTTTGACCCTTCTCCACCCTGGTTTGTTTGGGTGTCGACGAATACTTTGGGAACCACTGGGCTAGATCAACTAACACACCGTTACGTTAAGTTGCGGCAACAAGTCTTAACATTACTCCAGAGCCGTGGTGAGAATCGATTGTGGCTTTGTTTTCGCAAATACACAACTATTTTCACACTTTGTATAGACTGCGTGGGTCAAACACATGCAAATTTGTTTGAAGGACATATGTAACTTTTGCAGTTCATAGCGTTTAGTGATATACAACTGAAAAATTTTTCAAACGCGATGACGTATTCTAGCCTTCACGTTATCAGCTGCATACGTCACCCAGTCGCTCGAAAATTGGATAAGGTTCACGTCTTTTATGCGCACACGTGTTGCAAGATGTAGACCAACTTCGGGAGTCAGTGTCTTAAAGCCAAGTTGTTACTCGGCTCCGATGGAACGTGTGTTAGCGTACATCAGAAGCTCGTAAATATAAAAACGCAATCATAATGACGGTCTCAATGACTTCTTGCTCAACTGCAACATCGGCTGCAAAAAGCATACTGCAGATCTTGCTCTTAAGCCATCGAGATTTTCATGATCGGTCTTGCATGAAAGTTTTACGATCAAATGGTGGCTTTCATCCAAAACAGAAGCTTGGAACTTTACTAAAAACAAACTTAAAAAACTTGTCAATTCAATGAAAATGGAATTTATATTTGCCAGCTTAATTCTGAACATAATAAATTATTCAGAAGAAAGCACCAGAAAATTGCACCTTTTATGGATGATGCTTTAAAAAAAAGGGCATTAAATAATCAAATGTTGAGACTTGGTTGTTGTTTTCCCCCCCACACCAAAATTTCTGGCTACGTGCCTGCCTGATGTGCGCATGTAAACACTGTAATGTAAAGTTTCTTTATATTATTGAAAATAGTGAAGTTGCTGATGTATCTATCACTTCAAAAACCCCAAATTTAACGCGATTTTTCATAAGAAAACCTGGACACGCAGGTCGACTAAAAAAAGCAGATGTGGGTGGAAAAAACCCACAGTGGGAGCTCTGGTAACATGCGGTAAAACGGCTACTACCGCAGCTTGAAGTGAGCGAGGGCATGTGAACACGCTACACAGTTGCGCTGAGCGTTTAGTCAGGGGGCCTTGCGTTCATATCCGACCCTGATATCACTCGATAATGAGTTCTCGAACTATGCATCATGGTACCGCAATCTTCGTAAGAAGGAGGGCGGGTTTATCGGGACAATACCGAACGTTAGCTGAAGTTTGGTGTCAAAGCGCTAACAACACATTTTAAAGCGCAAAAACAAATACACCAACTAGTTTTGCAATCGCAGGTAAGCAATCGCTTGTCACTACACTGCTTACTATAAACTGAGCTTATCCTATCCACGTAAAGTCGACTTTACGCTAGCGACGTGGCAGATTGTTGTCGAACGCAAAAGCAGTGTTCTGAAACATTCAGTTACTTTGCACGACAACTAAGGACTTTTATGCCGAGTAAAAAACTTGGACAGATGACACACGAAAAGCTTTACCATCAGTTGTTAACAAACTTGCGTCTATGACATGAAGGTCAAAGCAAGTTTCATGCGATTTATCCTGTCCACTACTACAGGAACTTTGTCCTCCCCCCAAACGCCTAGTCTGGATCCGCTACTGGCATACACCTGGTTGACAAGCACTGTTCTAGTAAATTCGAGTAAAGTCACTGTGCAATGCCCTGCGACGGAATACGGGCAGACACAACGCAACAATCTTCAAGCACAAATGATTGATGAGTGAACCAGTATGCACCTCCTACACTTACACCTTTTGGCTAGTCGATGAACACAAGAAAATCTGCAGGGCGCTGCCATTCTGAGGGCACTGACTGCACAAGTTGGCTTGCTCGTTTGCTTGTAAAGTGAAACCTATCTGAGGCCAATGAAATTCGGATAAATTAGGACAAAAACTCAGTGTCCGAATGATTTGCTAGCTGTCGAGCACAACTGGTGAAATCAGGACAGTTTTCGGACATAATAGTAGACCCTACAGGACACTATTTATCGTTTTTATCCAAAGTTTAGGCCACCTAACAACGGAATCAGGACACGATAGTAGACCCTACAAGATTTTGCCCACGCCAGTATTCTCTCGAATCACCGTCTTCTGATATTCTTTCAAACACGAACACCATTCTACGTTCTGTATTTGCACACTGGGTGTGAGTCATATGAAGCTATTCCACGTTCAACCAAACAGCTTGAACTTTCGTTTTAAGGCAAGGGTTTGAAACAGAAAAAGCAATGAAACAAAATCTGAAGCAAGAAGCCTTAGTGGCTGAACTTATTTGACAACGTCTGACTTGCTATGAAACATATAAACGAACCAAAGCTTCAAGTTCTTGCTTAGCCTGTAAAAACTAAGCTGAAAATCATTTTTGGAGCCAACTGCTGCGCAGCCAGCTGCTATTTGAAACTGTTGCAACAGCGATTTGTTCGGTCATCATACAGTGCCGCTTTGCCGAAACAACACCACGGGGATTACCCTCGTGCTTTCCGAGGTGGCAACCCTCAAATACTGGCAGGTGAATTTTCAAGCAAGTGCTTCAGCTCTGTTTTCCTACTTGTGACATTTGCTGTACAAACTAATATTCAATAATAGTGATTCGCGTCCTTTCTACATGCGGAATTGCACCTTGATCAACCTTTCTGTCCCCACACGAGCGAATATGAAGATGATACGACATTGAAGAAAACGTGGCCAAGCCAAAATTTGTCAAAAGCGTTTTGACCAGTGATATCCAAAATGCGTGGAATTGATCAAATGTTGTTTATAAACTTACATTATTGCGCCGTCAAACAATTGTTCACGATCTTTTCATCACCTGATCTTAAACTGTAGTATAAAGTTTTACAAATAAAACGTTAGTGTCACGGCGCATTCGCAACTGGTCCCAACACTAGCAACTTTGTTTAAAACTGATCTCGTCGAGTGAACTCTATTGCTCCTTGACATAGACAGTGGTTGACTGAACGTGTTGTCTGCTTAGTTTCGAACTTCTTGGCGACGCAGTCTGACCAGTGTTGCCACTCTGTTATGAACAAAAACCCCAGAATCTACCTTGAAAAACCCCCAGAAAATAATAAAAAACCCCAGACATACAAAACGTTTAAAAAGTCAAAACCGAACTTGAAATGTACGCTACCGGTACTTGCACATAAAAATTAAGGTAATGTGAATTATTTGCATCATATTTAAAACAAGTTCACGTCTATTTTTAAACATACTGACAATTTACAAGTAGGCTAGCAGCAGCAAATCCAATGTATGAAGTAACATAAAAAAGGCTAGTTAGATCTTGTCTGAAAAAACGTGTAATATTTACCTTTACTTTCACTTAAATGCACAAATTGAAACATGTACATGATACATTCAAGGTCTTACAGTTATCTTTTCACCCTAACCATTGCATTCATTGCAACATCTGACTAATGTAAAATTCAAAATTTTACATTCATATCACAGTGACAATGCGCCTGTAAAACAGTGAACAGATTCTCAACCACAGCATCTTCAAAACAAAAAAAGCATTCCAAAATCATGCACAAGCAGTCCTTGACATATCAGCGATAGATAAGAGTGCTGACCTATGCCTAGTCAGTGCTTAATCTGTAAACCATTACTGTATATTTCAAACAATTTCGTTAAGCCTAGCCTACTCGTCTGTTTGGCTACTGCACATGGGCTATTACGCCTGTGAAAGTACCGTATTCTTGAATGGAAAATGCAATAGTACAACATACATTTCTAAAATTTGACCACAGTCAAAAAACCCCAGAACCCCAGATAAAGCAGAAAAAAACACAGATCTAGTGAAAAACCCTAGCAGTGGCAACACTGAGTCTGACTGCAACACATTTCTAAAAGTGGGTGGACTTTAAATTACTGCTTGCATTGGTCGTTGTAATATAACGGAGGATTTTGAACTTGCTTTCTGTTTGCGGAGATCGCATATGTCTTTCAGTGATGATGTGACGTCACCGTGGCCGTCGCAAATGCCTCTAATTCACAAAATAAAGTGGGCCTACTCAATACACTGCTCTGAAGGTGAACATTACAGTAGTTCGTAGTTGAAATGAGCAGCACAACTGCCGTAGTTGTTGAGCCAAGGTCTTCTCTGTTGAGTGTTGTGAAAAGTTCCGTCTGCTTGCAGCTCCACCAGCGTCAAGGGTTATTCCCCAGTGGAGATGCTCGCGTAAACTACCTAAAGTCGTAACCTAAACATTCAAAATCGGTTCTTTCAACCAAACGTAACAGAGTTTTGTTTGCAGCCACCGTTATGTACTTTTTCTCAAAGTGCTGTTTCACTAACGAGCGAGGTAAATCCCATACTCATATAGCAAAAAGCTTCACGCCATGTCAAATCTTGTAACCTTTTGGAGCACAGAAGCGATGTCGTGGACAGCTTTTTATATTTCAGCATGTGGCCCAGACTCGCGGTTCGTATCACAGAAGTTAGTAAAAAATCTTAAAAATACAGAAATTCTGAGGCGCATCAAAACACAGAGTAGACATTAGCTGGTACCAGGGATCGAGTTTAAACGGGGACATGTTCCCCCAACTTTTGGTCATGGGGGACACAATATCTTTTGTCCCCCCCAAATATTTTGTGATAAAAATAATGTAGTTGCACAAATTTCATGGTTGCATTACTGTTGGAAACCCTCAGCATAAAGTCAGGGAATAAATAAGAAAAATGTACGTTATTACTGAATTATCTACAAACACAGTGTACGGACTTATTACACTATGTAAACTGAATTATCATGATTGTTAATAATTGTGTTGATTAATTTGAATTAACCGAATCAGTGTGTACATAAACATTGCTCAATCATGTGACTGATTCGTTTCATGTTCTTGTGAGTCGAATTCCTGCGCTGAGCTGTAGCCTGCAGTATACAGAACACGGTTGCCACTGCCAGTATTTACCATAAGATCTTGTGGTTTGTTTTTGATTTGATCTATGTGATTTAGTGGTTCTAGTGAGAACTAGTGAGAATCTTGTGGTTTTTAGTAGCAGTACATTTTATTTCGGAACTGACCAAACTTGATTTTATTGTCACAATAGTTGAGCATAATTATGTCTATTTAAACCAGGCTTGCACAATATACGACCCACGGGCCGCATGCGGCCAGCGAAAGCTTTTCTTTCGGCCCGCGAGAGCTTTCTCAATTGCCGAAAATGTTGCAAAAGCTGGACCTCGAATATAGGCAATTGTCGTTCCAGTATTTCTTCCATACTACAACGAAATCTCTACATCAAAATGAAATAGACTTTTGCGGCTCGCGGCAAATATATGTTGATAAATTTGGCCCTTCGAGCTGTCAGAATTGTGCAGGCATGGTTAAACCCATCTCTCAGAATTTTTGTTATAGCACTATTGTACAGTACCAGTTGCTATAGCACCACAATGGGCGGTCGTAGCCAATGGGGCACTTGGGCCATGGTCCCCAAAATGTATCATTTGCATAATTTGCTCCAATTTTTCCAATTTTACAAAACGGACGTACTACGGTTGAGTGAACATGGTGATGTCATCGGCAAACAAACAATAAAGAGTGGTCAAGAGGAACAAACACTAAAAAAATTGTCATGTTATGCAGTGAAAGAAAAACGGAGACTTCTAAAATGCATCGGACAATAAAAATGTTGGTTGAAGATTCTCATTGTTTTAACAAAAATAATACATATCGTTTCTAATCAAAGCATCAAATGCCTCGACGAAATAGGTAACTTGATGTGGATGAACACTTACGTTCCTGGGGGGGTAATAGAAAATCCGATGGGCGTTGTTATAGGCAACGCCGAGGCGCTTGACATCAGATCAGATTGTACGTATTTGTTCCACAACAGACAGGCGTATACTGGCATGCATTAGGCAGGAAAAGAGGCCTTTATAACAGCAATAGCGCACTGAGCAAAGACGCCTCTGACCTTGTTTGCTGAACAATAAAGTCATTTCGCTTGCCTCCGAATGTCATACTCACTGTCATCATTCAGTAAGGCATGAAGCGTTGCGGTGCCATCTTTTGTTGTGAGCTGCGGAGAGCAGCACTCACAGAGTTTTTCAACGCGTATCCAACAACCTTTCGTCCATTCCAGTGGTTCCTAAGGTGAGGCGTGTGTCGCCCTCGGGGAAGTTCGATTTTTAAGGGAGTAATTGAGGCCGACTGACGAGGTGTGGGTCCAAAGCTTGTTTAAACCAAACCATTGTTTTTTTAAGCTTCTTAGCTGAAACGGAGTTCACTTTTTAAATCATAAGATTTATATATCACCACATGAGACAATCAGGATTTTAGAGGGGATTTGGTGGAGCATGGGCAAAAGGTTGGGAACCACTTGTCTATTCTGACATCACACAAACTTCCTCCTGCGTTTCTGCAGAGCATAATTTCCTGCAAAATTTTCTTGCTGACACGGGTAGATACAGCGCAAACACCTTTTGTTGTCACTATCAGATAAGCTTGAAATGGCGGTCGGTCTTAGGCACAGTTTCTGAGGGAGAACAGAAACGAAATCAAGAATTCTACCAGCGCAATCAAACTGAACGAACGTAACCTCGCTATCAGCAAGTCAAAAGCGCGACGGTCAGTTAACAATTAGACAAGCACACAACTATCGTTATTTGTAGTGATGAAACATGCAAGTGCAGCTCAAACGCACGACTGCCATCCTGAGTCAAAGCAAGGCTTCCTAGACCGTTTACCTACGGGACCTTAGTCAAAGCACTGTGCTTGAAAGCACGTTACACAGACGCAAAGCACGTATCTCAAACGCACAACTGTAATTCTTACTACAAGGTCAACACCCATTAACGAACGGGAACTGCGCGTTAATTCTCCTGACAAGAAGCGAGAAAGCGTACATGCCTAAACGATGTCGGTTCTACAACTAGTTTTTCGATTTACATTCTGAGAAATAGACACGGTTTCGAATGGCAGAATTTGGGCGTTACAATAGGACCGAAAATGTCGCTAACAGATGTCAGAAGGACCTACAAATGTGCAGCGTGTTTCGCACCAGGAGAAACGGAAAAACAAGTCGTAGAATTCGTCGCCGTTGCACAGCTCCGCTAAGGGACGCAAGCGAGTAACGAATGGGCGAACCCGGATATACATCACATTTCTGTCAAGTGCAATTATGATTCAAGGCTGCAGTGGGCGACGTAGTCTAACCACTCAGCAAATTTTTAACAGGAAATCGGTTTCACGTAACACTACGCATCTCAGTCCTGAAATCTTATTCAAAAAACTTGCTGATTAATTAGACTTCGCCGCCTTTGAGGCGGATTTGATTTTTCTTTTAAAATAAACTAGGCGAAAATCCGCATCTTCAGAAGCCTTGATTGGCCATCTAGCGTTTGCCATTCACTAACGCTAAATAATTTTAAAAGAAAAAACAGTTAAATTGGCACTTGAATTTTTTTCAGGCCCTGATAACGTCATCAAAATCCTGTGGCCTCTCACATTCGTGACGTCACACCGAAAATGTTCGAACCAAAAGTTCCCGGATGTTTCAAATCGAAGCTAGGAGACTTTCTGTTTCTTCAGAGGGTTCGAAGAGCTCTCTATCATTCGGTAAGTTACACCTGGATAAAGTCCGAGCCAAAAAAGTGGCTTTGCGGTCCTTGAAAGGTTTAATAATTTCATTTTCAAAGTAAATTAGCGATTGAAATTGAAAAAAGAAAGATTGTAATCCCACTAACCACCATACACGATAAAGAATTTGACTTCTTTTTGCTTCTGCCATAATCTTATCCATTGTTGTTACATAATTAGTCTGAATGCTGCATATACACCAGGGGTGTCCAAACGTGCTCTATGTATGAGCCGCACATCGTAAAACCTAACTGACAAAGAGCCGCAACACAAAAATCTGAAAACACGAATTTCTTTGCAATGGTGTACGCTTGTGTGACATCATAATCTTTTTTGGAAAGACTTGCAAAAGTAATACTGTACGGCTAGCTACCACAGTACCATTTTATAATATTTCTAAACTTTGCAGTAGAAATAAAAATATATACGGTATATAATTTTTCGGAAAGTTCAAAGAGCCGCTTGCAAAGGTTCGAAGAACCGCAAGATAGCTCATCGTTTTACAAAAAGAATGCAAATTGCTTCTAATGAAGGCATCAAATTTCTTGACGAAATAAGTAACTTGATGTGGGCAAACATTTAAGTTCCTCGGGTTGTGTTGCAAAATTCCATCGGCATTGTTGCCGATTTTGAATAAGACAGGGGATAGTGTTGTAATAATGTGTGTAATAACCTAACTTAATACTGTATAAAACAATATGCAACTTGCTGCTGAATACTGATATTGGATATAAAGAAACCAAGCAGGATGTCAAGTTCGAAAAATTTCAATCAACTCTGGCAAGGCATCCAGGAATTGAAAGAAACAATGCTCATTCAGAATAAAAGACTGGATAAGCTAACAACTATTGAGAATAAGCTAGATGGAATACAA
>Ga0210059_1002164_pt1 | contig 30467 bp, 16 predicted proteins | sample Ectturendosymbi2_FD_188042 | JGI IMG/M metagenome (GOLD analysis project Ga0210059, IMG submission 188042) | Ecteinascidia turbinata endosymbiont from Florida, USA - Sample 2 (SPAdes) (version 2) | ecosystem: Host-associated > Tunicates > Ascidians > Unclassified | place: Key West, Florida...
AAAACTTGTAAATTGTATGTTGTGCCGGGAACTCGTATGACACCGGCGCATGCTTCACTGACAAGCATCAGTTTTGACCGCAGGGTGGTGGCGAAAGCATTGCTAAAGATAAATTGTGTGCTTTGATGTGAGTGATATAGGAGCTCATGCAGTTAATCGATAAAATTTGCTGGGATATACGTGTTGACCTTGAAGCATTTTTTAAATTTAAAAGAAACAAACAGTATGAAAGTACGCGAGTTTTAAATATTTAAGGTAAATGGGTTTTCCGTGAATCGTGAGCTGCTATTTCATTCAGTTCCAAGGACGGGTGTTTTTTGAAACCGAGCTTTGCGGTTTTGCAGAAAGAACTTACTGTCGGAACCGGTGCTTGGCATTCACTTTGCGTTTATTTGCTAATTGTTTTTTAATCGAACTCACGTCACAGGTCCAACGTCTAACGTCAGCTGTAGTTTGTCTACGTCTTTTACGTCAACAACTGCGACGCAAACAACGCCCGTCTCGGAGACTCCATCTACATCTGCTGTCGTCGTCTCGCCGGTCGCTGCTTCCTCCCAAAGGCAACCCTCGACTGGATCAAAACCTAATGGCAAAGGTTGGGTTTAAGAGATTGACGACTGGTTGGTTGTGGCCGGGTGGACCGCGTGTTTTGATTACGATCCAATAACGTTTTTGATCGCTAAACCAGACAATTAAGCTTCATGCAATTTGTATAAAGTAAAATTTCGGCGCGGAAAATCTTTCAACAGTACCGGAAATTAGAAGACAGGTATTGTGGATTTTTAGTACTTCAATTTGGCGACTTAAAAAGGAAAAGTGCAATGTTATAAGAAAGCGTGCGAAGAGTGTGATTGCTTAACAGAAGTATTTTTATGATAGCTACCTTACCTGGGCATGCGTCTTTTTTGTAAAATGATAATTTAATGAAAAGTGTTATTGCTAATTACTTGTCACGTCTTTGTTTGTAAATGTTTGAATGATGACGAAGAAATTCTGCAACCTTTCTATCATACGTTTACCTTCGAATCGTAACCGTGTGTTGCAAAGACTTGTATTTTATTGAGACATCTTATTTTAAGAGTCGGACACAGCCGGTTCCTCCGGCATCAACGATATGATCAGCGGTGGAAGTTTTGGATCCCAAGGTATGCCTCCGTGTGTCTTGCTGAGTATCGTGGAGTTGTTGCATTTCCTGTGTTTGTTTGTGCGATCTGGCGTTATATTGACAGCGGCAAATAAATGAAGGTTGCCTTGTATTTAATGCACGGGTCCTTAACAGGGGTCCGCGAATATGATTTAAAGGGTTGGTAGGTTTTGCCCTGACGTTTTGATTACTGCTACTGCTTTGATTAAGACCTATTTCGAATATTTATTGCAACCTTTCTTCTTGAGGGGTCCGCAACCTTCATTAGGATGTAGTAAGGGTCCGTGACCCAAAAATGTTTAAGAAACGCAGTTAATGGCTGCGTGTTTGTGGATGACTATCTGATGTCACTTGTGATATACGACGCTTTCTTAACAAGGCGATTGAGAGGCTTTGCGGGCAATTTGCCCCTTGTCCTTTGCACTTTGAGCCCTCGCGAACTCTCGCAAACGCTTTCCAAAATTACATTACAGCCGCGAAGAGATACCGTGAAAAAAAGGAAATGATGGAGGTCATTAACGTTGAGAACGCGGCGCGAAATGCTTTACATGGTTTGTTATTGTGATAAACTATACCTGGTGGATTCATTTGCTTTGTACCCGTTATTGTGAGGGTGTCACCACTGGTTTGGCTTTTTTCGCGATTGAGCTGCCACTTATTGCAAACGACCCACTGATTTTGCATCTTATCACGGCGACAAATTCGGCGAATTTCAATCTACAAAGGTGAACAGTCTGCACCACGTGCGGTTTGAAAAAGCTCACTGTTCGAGCCGTGAAGATAGACACATTTCGTTTGTGTGAGCGAGGTTTTTCGACTTGTGATGCCACTCCACACGTTGCGTTCGGCTGCGGTAATAGCAAGTTGCTCAGCGCGTATTCAACTTGCGCCAGTCGTCACTTCGGGAAGGTAAACGCAACAGTCTCACCACTGCATCAGCAAATCGGGGTTTTTCCAACGCTTGCATGCGTCAATGGAAGCATCAAGAGCTATTTCGATAGCGCTGGCGTTTTACGAAAGCATGCTTCCTGCCGGTGAGCAAGGTTATATGCTTGACCATCTGTGAAATGCAAAGTGAAGATCGAAGCTTGCAAGAGCCAATAAAATCAATACTGAGTCAGCGCAATCCTTTTTTGAGCCGGGAGAATTGGGCGACCAAATTGGTCTGACTCCTCCCCAGGAGTGGAGTCACAACTAAGTGTTACTTACGATGTCAATTTCGTAATTAAAGGACAAGATTTTCCGCCCTATAACCATCTGCTTGCGTTTATATTCAGAAGTCTTTCTTAATCTAAATCGGCAACTTGGGAAATCAAAGATGCATCTGCTTTCTAATTTTTCAAAAGCTTACCAGAACACATTTACTGAAGGCTGCTTCGCTCTTGGGCTTTGAAGTTTCTTTGAAACTGCTTGCATGTAGTTTAAAGCGGCTTTCCAGAGGAAAGCTTTGCATTAGGGATCAACGTAAGCTGGCAATTTTGAAACACTCACAAAAACTAAACGGGCATCAATCTGTACGGTATTCCATATAATTGTTTGCTTTTTCAGCTCCCAACAATTTGCGTAAAGAACCAGCAGAGCCCAGCGATGAGCAGATACAAGAAGCCGTTTCGCGATTGTCCATCAGCGACAATGTTTCGTCTGTGTTTGATCCCAGTACAACCGTATTACATTACGCACATCAACTTGGCTTCCTCTTGCCTGGAAACTACGAAGCTGCCGAAAGTGAGCTGTTTTCCAAGAAGCACCGACTTGTATTGCATAACTTGTGTTAAACTTTTTCCATGGAAAGCACCTGGTCCAAAAAGTTTCCCAAAAATCCGCCACTCCGTACGTCACTGAGTCTGTGAAGATATGACAAAATATGTAAAACTCAAACATAGACATTGTACAGTTAATACCCTGTGTGAGGAATTACCTTAGTGATTCATAATTGAAAACATCATTCAGTGTAAATTATTTTTCTTTTTGTATTATCATTCCGCGCTGGTTGGGCGGAAAATTGATGCAACGTAAGATTCGGGTCAGTCTCACATATGGAGGTCCATGGCCCAAAATCTTGGGGAAACCCCGATATAGTCTCTGCTATAACCTAAAGGAAAAATACTTGTTAATTTCTGTGTTTTGAGATAAAGTGGGTGACCTTTGATTTCAGGTTATTTGAAATTAAAAGTTTTCGTTACCGTTGAAGTTGTCGGAATATCGCGATTGTTGCCCCTTCAACTTGTGCATTTGTGCAGCTACGACAGAAGACATCTTTTCTTCAGCAATTGACCACTTCACCAGCAGCGTGAAAGAGACCCTAATATATTCCTTCCCTCTCCAGGCAACCTCGAAAGTAAATCTTACTTCGTCTGTATTTCAGACATGGCCGAAAAAATCGCTTCCATCTGCGCGGACGAACTCACCATCAAAGACGCCGTTGCCTTGTTCTTCGGTCGTTCTGAACCTGTGTCGAAAGTGCGGTCATCGATTCACCAGCTGTGTTGCAAAGAGTATTTCAATGGAAAGAAGCCGTCGCAAGAAGATATCGTCGTAAGTGCTGTACTGCCTGTTGGATCGCCGTGACTCAGTTCAATGCCATTCTGGTCGTTGCAGGCTCAGTGCAGTTTGCCTGATGCGTCACAGGCTTTACGAAAATTGATAAGTTATTGGTGCTGTTATATGAATGAGTACGTGAATATTTTTAAGCAAAAAACTGTTCGTTGGTTTATTGCTGGCTATCAACGAAAAACCAACGAAACTGTTGTGAGCTGAAATAGAGTAACGCGTTGAACGAGACATAATAAAATGGAGTAAGGTGTTAAACGTCCTTTGGAGTCAGCTGGGAGCTTGTAACGCTATAACGATGATGAAATTGTTGCAAACAGTGTATCCTCTATTTTTCTTGCGTTGCCAAGTTCAAGTGGGGTCACGTTTTCCACCGACTTGAACAGACTCATCCAGACAAGTCACATTCTGTTGAGCATACCGGACCGAGGCGGCAATATGGAAGTCAGTTGATACCAGTCTGAGCGCAGCCAATAAGAAGCTCCTGCGCAGCGTTTCATAATGCAGCCCAGGTGTCGCAGAGGAAGTATCAGTTGTCACCACAACGACGTCGTTCACACGGACTCTGTCACCGCGACATCTCTCGCCACGGCCAGGTCGTCATCAACATCGACTCCCTACGCCATTCCTACTCGAGGCGATTTGCACCTCAGTAGCGTGGTATGGACGTGTTTGCTGCTAGCAGTGGTCCGTGTGACATATGAAGAATTCTTTGCAAGACAGTTAAAAACCCGGCCTCTTTCGAGTAAATCGCACCAGAATCAGCACACACACACGTGTTACACCGTTCGGGAAAATCAACTTTGCTGTCAGAACGGCATGCTCACTTCCAACGAATTAAAGTAAGAATGTGTGGATACAGGCCAGCTGTTGCTCCTTTATTTAGGATGCCTTGACTGATGACTGCCTGCTGTGCGATCGTTCGTTGTGGCCAGGGTTGCGGAGTCGTAAGTAGTGGGAGGTTTTTGGGTGGAGTCGGAGTCGGATTCCTAACAACACTGGGAGTCGGATTATTTTGTCCGCCTCCGGATGTCCAATAGGATCATTTTTTACATCAAACTCGTAAATTGGGAAATCGTGTTGAAATGGTGCAATCTATTTTAAAACACTTGTTGAAACATATTTCTTGCTGTGCACCACGATTTCCATTAACTTAAACAGCCAAATTTCATTCCCTTTATGTCAAGGAGTCGGAAATTTTGGAGGGTCGGATATTTTACCTCCGACTCCGCAACGCTGGTTTTGGCAGAATCTGCTTTTTTCGATGCACTTTTGCGCATGGAAATAAGCTGATGCCAACGAAATCAAAATAATAATCTTGTTTTGAATCGCAGCATCTACGCGTTCTGTTTTATGCCCCTGCCCCTTACTGTGCCAAGAGCACTGGAGGAGAGTTTCAAACCTGAAAACCGCGACAAGCACGTTATCTGTTTTACCGTCTTTCTGGCAAACTCTTCCTTCAGGTTGTTACCGAGACTTGAGCCAAGACATACGCCGTCTGACGCTAAACTAAGAGCTCGGGTGGAAATGCAAGTCCGCTTTGTGCGAAAAAAATTACGGAAAAAGTGGAGTTATGATACCACGGTGTCATACCGTTGTGTTGCACCATAGGTAATACCTGCTGGGCCATAAAACCGATTGTACATTACCGGAAACATCGTGACACATTTGCGACACGCTGATAGCGTCCAAAAAGGTCATGTTAATAGCCTGCGATTGGTCTTGATGTCGCAGCTGTCATGTGACGTGAACTGAGGAATAATGTAGTGTTTGACAAGCGACAGTAGTTGATGGGCAACTGATCTGGCTCTTTGTCTCGTGGTGAGGCGGGATGCCCCGGTTCAACTCATGTGCGCAACACACCGGGGGTGCCCCTGTTCAACTCATGTGCGCAACATACCGGGGATGCTTGCGGAAAACTGCAAAAACGGGTTCTTGCTGCAGCTATCTTCAAGTTCGATGCGCGCTCTGAATCTGGGGATCGAATGTCAGTTTCCATTAGCTCACGGCAAATAGTAAAAACGTAGGTTCAACTGCAAATGTTTCAAGTCCTTTATGTGCTTGCGATGATGTCACCTCGGCGTTCTAGCTTTTCATAGTCATCACCTCCAGGTGCACGGTCCTGAGGTTTTTCGTCCTTCCTGTTTGGAGCTTTGCCGATAATAATATGCAAAATCTTCGTGAACGTCTATTTCTAGTGCGACGGATGGAATTGGAAACGTTAGGCTTATACGCCATAACAAGTGAAATGTCAAATTGCTGATCAGGGTTGAGAAATAAGCCTTAGTGCCTGGTTTATTAAACTAAGGGGAGTGAAAGGTTCGCAAGGGGGGCGGGAGCATGGTAGCGACATATTGTTGAAAAACGAGGTAGTGGCAAATAAATTGTCGTTTTTTTTGTTTGATTGTCAGATTGGGTGAGGCGCGAGTAACAATGACTAACACCAAAGGGGCTGAAAAAGTTTAAGAACCTCTGCTTTAATGCAATCGAGTTTCCTCCCAGCAAACGATGCGGCTGGTTTTGTGGTTTACCAGGATTTATGCGGTTATTGATTTTCACGCCCGCTGTGTTTATGTACAAGAAAGAAGTAATTTTTACAGGTCACACGCAAATAATATTTTTTTTGCGCAGGCGCTCTCTGAAATGTTGTCAAACGCCTTCCGACCAACCTTGGTTCACTTTTTCAAATCTGCTACGTCCAAAGTAATGACAGACGTTGACATCGTTGAGTCGAACTTGTCGCTGCACCGATGCTTTGTCAGGAAAGCAATGGATCTTTTATTTTTTGCGGGTATGTACTTTCGCACTGTTCCTTTCGGCTTCGAAGATTCGACTCCAGCGTGAAGTCGCATTTCGCTATTAGTATTTTAGCATAAAAAATTTTACTCGAAATCATTCCCAATTTCCACTGTTGTTTTAACTGAAGTTTTAAAAGGTGGATTAACCACAAAAACTGCTGATCGAACTTTCGACAACGCTGCCTCGCCCGTAAATGTTCAATTCTCCCTAATCGTGAATTGATAGTCTTCCCAGCAAGTTGTGGAAGTCGTCAAAATGCTTTCCAACTGAGCCAGTCACTTCCAGTTAGCCAGCTCAAGGCATACTTCCTTTCTTCTGCAGACGATGAATCTTATGCGAAAAACATGACCAAGCATTGCCGTGTGATGATCGCAACTATGATTCGTATGAACGAGCATCTGATCAAAGGAGGACTTAAAACTTTTGTTCAGCTGATCGAGGCTTCCTCGGTGGGGATCTGACTGCTATGTTGTGTAACATGATAAAAATGTCATCATTGGTGAAATATGACTTACTGATTTATTTAATTGCCCATTCTATGCTGCTCAGGCAATGTCTATCACTTCTCTAATTTGTTTATATTAATGCTTTCAGCTTTGTGCACTGGTGAACTTCTGTTCGTTTCGCAGGTTTTTAGGCTGTTTTTAATCCAAGATTCTACCGGCGTCTCATTTTGCAAGCGTGTGCAACGGGAATCTGATGCACTGATTAGACTCATTAGAGCTTTGCTCGTTTAAAAAATGTGTTGCTGGAATGAGCGCATTGCTGTCTGCATCTGTGCGGTATAACAACTGTTCGATTAATTATTTTATGTGATGCCCGAATGCTTGAATTTTAATAATGTGTTGCGCCTTATTTCGGTACAGCCCTCTTGGGCTAGTAAATTATTGGAATGCCGTACTCTTCAATGAAATGCATATATCCCTGATGGGAAGTTACGTGCATGAATTCTTCAGTTTGTCCTGAGTATGTCTTCCGTCAAACATCCAACTGGTGCTTGAAACACACCCTTGACTTTCCTGTGTAAATTCTCCATCGTCCATTGCTACTCAAGACTCTTGCAATTGGCGAGAGAGATGATGTTGATCACATTCGCGTGTTTCCTTCACTGTTGTTGCGCCTGTGTCCGCTGTTTGTTGGTTAACTGCTAATGTTGATGCTTCACTGCGTATCCGATCCGCGCTGGCCGTGAAGTGTAGTTTAGTGAAACCTTTTGCGTTTTCCTTATTTCGGGATGAGGTTACGTAGATAAGTACTTCCAACCCGGTTTGTTCCCGAACACAAAATTTAAACAACGTTTTGCAGTGGTTGAAAGCTAGTGAACTTCGTGTGAACTGCTTTTTTTCTGTTTTGAATTTTCATTCCAAAGTGATAAATTCAAATTGATCACGGTTCCCGTTCCAGTATTTTGCGAGCGACAAAAGCCCCCTCCTGGAGCTTTGTCGATTGATTCAAGGCGTCGACAAAAGAGACGACGAACCCCTCGTCAGTGCTTTGATGTCGCTGCGAGATTTCGCTGCGGTCACCCAGGAACAGATTGACCAGTTTGTTATTTCCTTATCTGCTGGAGCTGATGCCGGTGCAGATTCAGAGGTGGGCAGATTAAAATGTAAATCTTTGTGCACACTCAGTCTCCTCAAGTTCGCTTTTCTTTGTTTTGTTTTCTTTGTTTTTTCAGATGTTTTTATTTTCAAACTTCTTGTATTTTACTTCGGTTTCTATTCTGATTGGTACTGTTGCAACCTCTCGGTTGGCGTTGCGTTGAATCGTGGTTCACCACGAACGGGATGTGCGCGAAGACCAACACCCATATAGATGTTGCGCGAACAAGCAATAGAGTGATCATGGCATGTGATCTCTATTGTTGCTTGCTGCCACAGTGTGAAGCTTTGCGCACATGCCGCTCGGGCTTTCCGATCGCAGCAGTACCACTGCAGGGCATTTCGTTCATCTAAAGAAATTTGGATTAAAAACGCACTGCGTTATTTAAAGAAGTTGCGTCAACAGGGAGCGACATGAATCATTCACAATCAGCAAAAGTCTATCATCTTGCGTTTGCCGCATGCTGCAGTATTTAGTTTTTAACTGGCAGTCTTGTACCTGTAATAATCTCCTTGCCTCGCAGCGTTTTGATTTGAAATGAACGTTAATGACGATAATTACTAATGTCTCATCGGATAGCACGTAGCGAAGACTGCGCCCTCCTGTGTGTTACTTGCGAGGTGCCCTCCATGACCAACTGCAAATATTGGCAAAGTCAATTAGCATGGCGATGTAGGGAGCATTCAGTCCGCGTTGAAGAAGACGAAGAAGATAACCAGTAGATTTCGCTGTCTTCTTTTTCTGCGATATACACAACATCTTTTGAGAGAGATTGTATATATGGTGAAAACTGGCTATGTCGACCTGTACTGTTATTGGTTATGATACTGAATTACGGATAACCGTTACTGATTTATCAACGAAAGATGCTTTACTTTATACTTTTGTGGCTTGCGACATTAAACCTTGCGTTGGTCACGGAAAAATCGTCTTTTCAGTAATAATAGACAGAATTCAAACAAGGATGATGAATTGCGATGGTCAAGGTCTTTCGTGTCTACTCCGTCAACCGTATGGTCATGAATGAAACGTAGTAACACAACTGCCGAGATACACGATCTTGTATCATTAATAGGTGATTCTATAGTTTAAAAAATCTTTTTAGGACTCAGCGGTCGATGACGCCCAGGCTCAGGCACCGGGAATGAGTATGCGAACCCGAAACAAAAGCGGCAGCAGTGGTCTCAGTAAGCTAATGCTATGTGATTTGTGAATGTTCGTAGAGCTTGGAATTAAGGATTTTCTTATTTGCTGAAACTTCGTTACTGTCAGTAGGTCGCTTTTCATGAGTGTAAACCTTTGGTCTGCATTCAGAACATTAAGATTACTTGCCTGAGGTTAATAGTGGATCGTTTGTCAGTTCCTGTAGGAGCATGGCCGTTTTGTTTTCTGTCATCTTGGGTCAAAAAATCAGTCCGTGGTCTTGGGCTTGTATTGCTGAAAAGTTTAAATGTGGGTTGTTTCGGAGAAGATTTCGTGGCAGATCAATAAATGTTTGGCTTTTAACACGGATGAGTTCGTTGCGCGTAAGTGCCCAAAAGTCCATTGCCGACTTTTCACAGAATTAACAAAAGTGCCCCTGGTATACCTGTAGTTTTGCCAGTAAAAGACAAACAACACTTTATAAGGTCATTGGTAAGACCGTTCTTTCTCGTTGGAATTTAAAGCTTTTTCGATGAAATCGAATGCCCATGAAATGCGGAACAAAAAAGTTGGCATTCAACGACGAAAACCATCTTCAAATCGCCATTGCGTGTCGCGTGCCTAGACAGGCGATGGTTGACGCGTGTTCAGGCATTCGTTGATTTGATCTACGCCGTCCGAAAATGTTTAGAGTCACCTGATTGCTTTCCAGAGGTGCATAAACTTTAGTCCAGTGTCTGTTGCACGGAAATGCACGAGCTTGATATTGTGACATTACAGAAGTGAGCGCAAATCACGATTGGAAGAAAGAAATCCCTCCGGAGTGGGTGGACACAATTGCTGGAGACATCGAGAAACAGCGTTCCATGACTCCTCAGGGTCCTTTCAGCGAAGCGTATATGTCGGGGATGCCTGCCAGTAAACGCAGAAAAGTTCGTTTTCGTTTGAAATTGATGATACGAGTTAACTTATTTCTGCGTAAAGCTTTGGACTTTGAACATGCAGTATGTGTTGACGAGAGATTGAATATTGGTTGTTTTCGGTAATGTGCGGTTCGAACAGACAACGCCCGCAAGCCATGCGCTGTGAAGTGTGGAGGTCTGTGTGTGACGTAGGCACGTCGCCAGGTGTTGGTTGTGGAATGGGAAAAAACCCTGGGAAGGGGTTGAACACGAAGAGAAGGCAATCTAACCGGTGGATGAGCCAAACTTTGTCATGTGGGGGCCGGTGAAGGACCAGTCATATCGCAAGGGCTCTGCTAATAACACACATTTAATTATCAAAAAACAGTTCGTACTGCGTAGAATTTTTAGTAAAATTCACACTACAATATAATGTGAATTGTTGCACAAATGCAACGTCACTGGTGTGTTTTTAAAACACATTTATATGATATTTTTCACATTCCGGATTCGCAATTGGTGTCATATTACTCTAATTTGGACGCACATGACACGACTCCCTACGTTATTGGCATTAGTGTCATAAAAATCTAATGCGCTTTTCTCTCAAACCTGTATATGACGAACATACTCACTTAGAATACAACGAAGTTTCACGATGAAGTCTTTTAACTGGTATCTAAAAAAGGTAGAAATTTTCCTTTAAACGAAAATATTTTGGGGCAGGTGTGATGAAAAGAGAAATTTGGGGGTGTCATGGACCCCTGGAGCCCCCCCTTAGTACGGCTCTGAATCTAAACATGCTGTAGCTAAATAAATTTCCCGGACTTCAAAAAGCTATCACTTCACTCGCTTGCTAATTAACAGCGATCTTCAGAAAATTGCAAGAACTTGAGCAATTGATCCACAACTCAAAAAGAATTGCAGTATCTGCACTACACACTGAACATGAAATATGAGTCACTATGGCGATGGGTGCCGGCGCCAACGTCCCCCTCACTGAAGATGGCTGTTGATTAAAAGTCTTTTGCTACGAGTCTCATTCCAACAGCAACGTATCCACCGTGTCTTGGGTCTGTGGCTGTATTTTATTAAATTTTCGGATGTGTTTTACGTGTTCGTGCATGTTAAGGAAGAGAGGGCAACGTTATTGTTGTTGTTAACTTCTTAAACAACTGTTATTTAAATTTCAGATCATTTCGTGATTCGACATCAATTCAAAAGCTTTCAGTACACTTCATGACGTCATGTTCACGTCAATTTCCGCCTCTGAGCAATTTTGTGCTGGATCCCAGCGGGTGGCCATGACTTTGTGGAAAGCATTGTCCTTCATGGATTTTCGTAAATATTCTCGTTGTTTTGCGATACTTGCGTAGTGACGACGCCTAGCGATATATTGGTTTCTATGACCGCAGTCCATTTTTTGGCTTTTGTTCGCGTTTAAAGAACACTTGGGGAAAGCGCGTGGACTTCCACCAACTTATTTATTTGTAACTATCTTTTGTTGAAGGGAGAGCATGCAACTTCTTCCGGCTGTATCTCGAGCGGCATGCATATGTTTTATGCGTTGTATACTGCTGTGTTTCGCCACGTTTAAAAATAAACGGCAATTACGTTACTTCTTGCGTTTTTTCAGTGACTTGGGCTAGCCACGCAAAACGGGTGTTATTGCTTATATTAGAAACATGCCACTAAACTAGAAGAGACACCTGGTAAAACGTCTTCCGTGGCGAATTTCTACCAAAACAGAAGATTTTCACGGCGTGGACCAAAGGACCTAATTGTTTGAAGGGTTGATTCAAATTTCACGCCCAACACCAGACACATTATTTTAGTGTCATCTCCTTTAGCAGTTGTACCCACGGGCTTTGCGTGTTACTGGAGTCAGTTTGTGTTCCTGACGACGAACAAATCTAATCCAAATAACACATGGTATGAAGCAGACATGGCAGCAGTCACCTGGTTCTTCAACTGAAGCTACTGTTTCGTGAAAAAGCAAAGTAAAGGCGTTTCGAACCTTTCTTAGATTACATGTAGTTATCTGCAAATGTCACGGAGTAGTTCCAGCCTTGCGGCGATGTCTTTTGTGTGAGTGACTAAAACCACTCTGTTTGAATATGGTTTTAGGACTGAGGACGCGTAGTGTTAACGTAAAATCAATTTCTCATAAAAATGTTTCTGATGGATTCAAACCCTTAACTTTGTGGGTCCTAGTTACATGAATACAGACATGTGCAAGTTTGGGAAGCAGAGCCCAATCTGCTGATTCCGCGAAAGATTACAGCAACTCCAGAGCTTTTAAATGAATTTTCGAAACCTTTCGAAAAATGAAATGGCGTACAAAGTTTCTACGAAAAGTTGCAAACAAAAATGCGAAGGAACATGTGAATTGAAAGAGTTAAGTCGTAAATTATACAGGGTTTGTAAATCATCTTTGTGACAGGCCTTGATTGATGATCAGCTGCGCTGGTCTTGTTTATTTTAAGATATTTAACATTTTTTCCTTAAAATGCAGGGTACTGAAAGGTTATTATTTTGCAACCAAAGTTTCGCCAGTTTAAAGCTGCACTTTTCGTTTTTCAGAAGCTTCTAGATATCCCTGTTCAGAAGTGAGTAATATATGCTCAGTGAATTGCTAATGAAGTACGCTGTATCACAAAATAGAACTCACCGAGACACCGTGCGTGGTTAATCAGCTGTTTATTAACTACGGTTTAGTTTAGCCAGAGCAACTGTCACATAACCTGCAGGGTGCACAAGACGCATCAACGTGACTATTAATTTTGCGTAAGCCTTTCAACACTTTGCAGTATTCGACTTGGTAAATGAAGTCATTAGTCCCCACAGTCGTTGCAAATTTACAACATACAGTAATGTTCCAGCCAGGGGCGAATTTTCATTTTTGGGACCCTAGGCCATTTTAAATTGGGGTGCCCCTCTTGAAGGTTTGCGACGACTGATGTCATACAAATCAGCACCACACGTGGTCGCTGCATTCACTGAACAAGTTGTAACAATTCATAAATATATTCCTTTGCTCTGAATTCCCTGGTTATCAGGAACGAGAGCCGTGTCAACCGCTCTCCATACCCCCCAATTGGGGCGCTACGCTGTCACAGCGGACCCAAAATTCAGAGCTTAACCCCCCCAAAACAAAATTTCAACCCCCCAAATTGAAATATAAAACACTAGAAATCAGTGAAGTTTTTGTCAATCCGTAACCTATTCTGTACTGTAATTTATAGACGGAGCAGTACCTGCCGCTGTTACTTGGAATAACAACCCCTGATCAGTGTTGGCGCTACCTTTAGTCAAACTGGAGGGCTGTCTAGATCGCTAGGGTATAGGGAGCGCCAAAAAATAGCCAAGAAACATTCAACTATGTGATTCTTAAATTGACGAATGTCCATCAGGTGAAAGTGAATGGAACACACGTTCACGCAGATTTTCAGGTTTGCTGCATAGCGCCAATACTTTTGCTGTTATTTAAATTTCCCATATTATTCATCTAATAAACTTTTCTAATGTACAAAAACTTCCTTCTTAGTTCAGCAATGTACGCACAATATGATGGTATGTGGAGTAAGGATCTTTGCATAGGATAGGTGGGCGCTTGAATGGATTTTGCCTAGGGCAGGGTTGCCACTTGTCAAGTATAAAAAGACTCAAGCTAGAAAAAATTTAAAATGCCGCTAGAATCCTCTTGAATGAAACCAACTGTATAGGCCGCTAGACCAATTATCCGCTAGAATCTAACGGATTTAGGCCGCCATACCAGTTTTTCAGCAGCTATACGCTTACTACAGGATTAAAATCCGCTAAATCTAGCAGAAAATCCGCTTAATTGGCAACCCTGGCCTAGGGTGCATACAAGTCCATCAATAACGTGCTGTTGTCAGGGCCAGCAAGACATGCCCTCCTTATTTTATCAACTTCACTTCAATAATTTTAAGGTTACCATTTCTATTATTTTCATTTCTTGAGTTTCCTGGCCCTGCCGCTTTACCAGAGTGCCTTCATATCGAAGACTTCACTATACCGTGTTTGGGCCATCCACTGTATTAGGTTAGAAACACTCTCGAAATGCCAGCATTATTGGCGTTAAGATACTTTTTAACCAAGAAATTTTGATTTTAGGACGCATCACCGTTTTTAACCAAACAGAATCTAGATGGCACTGAAGATTTTCTGGCATCGGTTCTGACAAAATTGTATCCGCAAAAGGAACTAAAAAGTGGTGAAATACTAAAAACAAAAAATTAGGATATTTTGCTGTGAAGGCCATTTGGCCGCGGGATGTGCCGTAATGTCAAAATATTTTTTTAGAAATCAACCTTGAGGGCCCCCTGTACGCATTTTGGGGAGGTCAGAGTTGGGCTGCTACGGCTGTCACGAACAAAACAGTCGCAATGAAAGTAACGAAAAAGCCAGCGGTGAGGTCAACTGACCACACTGCCATTACTTATTTATTGAGTAGCCTACCTCACCGGCCTCGTGTAGTCTGAAAAATGGATTCAAGTGTTTTGTTCCACACATTATACAATAACCAGTTCTCAACGTCATAAAACGAGAATGCTCATCGTCATTAACTTTAATCCTTCGCGGTCATTTGTCTATAGAGATCTTTTGTTAGCGGCATAGTAAAAAACGTGCGTTGAACCAAAACAAAAATACAAGTATAATGCTTACAGAAATGCTGAAAATTGCCCTTACTCCCATAAGTTTGGGGCCCTAGACTTAAGCCTTTTTAAGTGAAAATTGTGGACAAAGGTAAATTGTTGTTACGTCAAGCGGTTCACAATGGTCTACCATCGCTCAGTCATGTGCCATCAACGTCATGCACCCATGGCGTAACCACGGGTTACGCTTAAGTTAAATAAATTGTCATGCTTAAGTGAGGTATGAAGTAGTACATCAAAAAGGTATTTGACATCGTCGGCAAGCTTTAAACGTATGCCATTTAGGAAACTAACTGCTGTTGCAAATTATTCATTCATTTTAGGGGAGAAGTCACACCGACAGTTTTTTTTTAATTGGAAGCAATTTCATGTTCAGTAGTATAATAACAACAAATATTCAAAAAGCGAAGACCACTAAGGCTAGGACCAAATATATATATATATATCAGTAAATAGCAGAGCCTACGCGGGGGGTACAGGAGGAACATCGTACCCGGGATGATGAAAGTACGCACGTTAAGCTTTTCTGTAATCAAGCCCAAAATTGATGGTCGCTTTCTCCTGCTGCAGAGCTCGTAGCTATGTTTGCACTTGCATGGTCTAATTCCTATACAAACGGTCTTACTGTGCACATCGGTAACTTGTTAATGTCATGTGCCTTATATGCATATAAAAACGCTGAAAACACTGGGATGTCTTTGTTACATAATATGATACAATTTGTTTGAATCAGCATCGACATATACTAGTGCTTTCCAAACTGATGTCAGGGTTAGTAACAACTGGTGAAATGCAGGATAAAATGTAACGCTCAAATAGTTTGGGAAGTGTTTGAGAGAAACAGATCTGTAACAGATCCAACACCTATATCACCATTCTTATTTTTGCAAATAGGCACTAAAACAGCTTTTGATGCATCGTTGCGAAAATTTTGCTTGTATTAAATGCACTTTGAAAATGCTATAGTCTATATCGTTAACCAGCATTTCCAAGAAGTTTTTAAAGAGTGTCATTCATTACTTTCTGGCTTTTCTATTTCTAGCCACTGGTGCCACGCCTATTGGTTTTCCACTCCAGTCTAGTGATTTTTTGCAATGTATGTTTGAAGATAGGTTGTCTTCTTTCTAACTTTTCAGCCCTTTTTCATCTGTAAATAATTGATTACGTGAGTCGTTGTGTGGAGATTTGTAACAACAAAACAAACAAGTTTTTCTAATCTGTTTCTTATTGCTTTCACTTCTGTGCTGCTAATTGCCGACGACCTTTTTGCAGGAATACTGTAGTAGAAATACACTCGGGGGTCTAGTGGGGCAGGAACGCGTGGGAACGGCGTTCCTACACCTTTTTCATGTTTGCTTTAAAATGAATTTGAAGCTGTTTTAAAATAGCTAGGATTTTGGGTGCGTGCCCACACCTTTTTCGTTAGCACTACATCCATTAATACACTGATTAAATGTTAAGTTGGTAAGTGTTGTCGTTCAAAGAGCCTGAAGATTGTTGGTATAAGATTTTCCAGGCTTCATCATTATCTATTTTAACCAACTTGCAAATGGTGCAAAGGTTTTTGGGCGTAAAGTACATAACTAGATTTAAAGTTTCTGCGTCGAAGTTATTTTTTTCAGATCTAACTATTTTTGCAAAGAAGGCTGTGGCAGCAGTTTCTAGCAAAATGCTCTTTTTGTACTAACCTTTTGTCACACGAAAAGCGCAAGTGCTAAATAGCCTTATAATGAAAATCACGGCCAATGAAAACGATAAAAGACATATTGCAAACGTTTCGATAACTCCTGTTATCATCAACAATGCATTGCAAATTGAAAGATGAAATGTTATGCTCAATTAGCAATGCACTGATGGTAACAGGAGTTATCGAAACGTTTGCAATATGTCGTTGATATCGTTTTCATTGGCCGTGATTTTCATTATGAGCCTTTTGTTATCAATGGAATCATAATTCATGCGCTTACGCCAGGGTCGTGATCACTAATTCCCTTAATACCAATTAATGCACTATTAATTCTGGTAAACCAGTGGGTTCCCGACCTTTTTCTGACCGCGTACCACTTGAGGGTCCCGTACTGTCACCGCGTCACACCTTGTTCCAGGAAAACTCATCTAACCAGATATCACTCAATAGAAAGATTAGAAAACTAGACTTGACACAAAAGCGACATTTTCAAAATGGCGGTGAGAAATACAATGGCCTTTGTTACACCAATAGCAAAAGTAAACAGAAATGCAAAAATTCTACGGAACCCGATAATTAAAAGCAAAATCTCTTCAGTTTTTTTTTGCGAAGAAAAACAGAAGGTAGGCCTACTCGCGTGCCACAGTTTGGGAAACACTGCCGTAAGCGATTGGTGAAATGGTCTCGTTCCAAAAAAATACATTAAAAACGGCGGTATTTAAGGGAATAATTATCGGTTCGATTTTTCCGACCAGACGAACCGAGATCGGCGTTTGACGAGTCCGGGTGAGTCTACTACACCTGTCGCCATAGGCGTAGCCAGAGGGGGCATGGTCCCCCAAATTTTCAGAAAATATGGTCATTTTGTGCATTGAGAGGCATTTTTCTAAACAAAATAGTGTTATTTGCCTAAAATGAAACATTTAGTCCCCCCAAATTTTTGGGCTGGCTACGCCACTGCCTGTTGCAATGTTTTCACAGGGCACTTTTCTTGCATCAAGTTGTTGCTGAAATTAGTACCATCTGTCAGAGTCAGAATGGGAATATTTCTGCAGCACCGCACCTCGTGCCAAACTGCTGCGTCAATCACAACATTTGGCACATCCGATTAATTTCGCAACGCTTTATTTCGAACAATGCAGTACTAATTAAAGTGTACAAAAACTGATTTCAACTTTTTCTTTTCTTCTTCAGTGGATATATTTCAAAATCGTGGTGCAATTTCGGATGACGTTCCTTGCGCAAATTGTAGCGCTTGTTACTGTCAGCGGCGGGTTGCACGAGAGGCTTTGTCGATTCAACGTCACTGGCCTCGGTTGAATAACTTTTATAATCACAGTGAACGCTAAGCGGGGGCGTAGACAGATTCGCTTCATAAGAAACAACGCCAGAGGCGCCGCGTTCACCGATGTTTGCGTGCTCTGTGATATTCTCCACCTCGTCCTGAGTGTGTTTAGCGGGGGAGGACAGTTCGTCGACAAACACTTCTTCGCGATTTGCATCTGAGGAGCAATCCGCGTGTGCTGACGTCGCAATGATGCTTGGTAAACCACGTGACGGCGACGTGGCGACGTCACCGTCAACATTGGACGATAGATTGCGTTCGTCCGGGGAAGGAACAGGTTGAACGTTGCTTTCCATCCCAGAGTCTGCAAAAAAATTACCGTTAACATGTTAAGCGTAATGATGACCTCAGCACAGGACGAGTCAAGGCTTAGTATTGTTAAGTTGAAGGGACTGGAACAGTTGTCAACGGGGGAGTGTACGAACATGTCAATTCGGCTAAATTTTTCGAAAAGACATTTGGAGCATTCTGTTTACGTAAATTTTGGCGGCAGCTTTCTCGTGCAACAAAAGGCGCTTTGTATTTAGTATGTTTTACACAACCCTTTTTCTCAATAAAATGTAGTTTACAAGCGTCGACCATTCTCTAGTCCTATCACGAAATGGTAACACGGGATTTCGCACTCTAATGAGGTTTAACCACAGGACGTTTCCACGGAAGAACATTTGAAACAAAAAGACAAACATGCGTTAGCAACACAAGATTCCTTTGAAGGTGTTTCTGAAAATGAAACACCATCTTCGCTTTCACGGCGCAGCAATTGATTTATACCGCTGTCCAGATCATCCACCAATCCCGGGGTATCGTCAACTTTATCATTCCTTGTGTAAACGCAGACCACGATCTCCTTCGATTCTTGGCTCGAAGTGTCTGCTGCGAATTTCAGGAAGGGAATAAAATTTACAATCAGGTTTTCGATTGCAGTTAATTAATGAAGACGTATCACATTCGAAACAGCGGGACTTTAGTCAAACAGCTGTGGCTGCGTTGGCCGACAGCCACTTTGAGACAATGGTAAGCCGCACGCCAGGAAACTACCGAAGAGCTTTCGGTTTGATTTAATTATTCATAATCTAGCTGACAACTTGATGCCAGAAAGTATTCAATTGGTCACCATGCTGTAGAAGTGAGGTTGTTAATAAAGAAGCGTGACCGGGTCTCTGGAAATCCGAGCAGATGCTGCAAAAAATTAACGGTGGTCCCGTTTTGTCCAACTTCGCTGACAGATATTGGAAAAATTGTGCCAGCGTTGTTTTGTCAACCAACTGTGAAAAGTGAAAAAAATTTCGCTGCAGTGAAAATCCACCAAAAAATATACGGAAACTTCACCGCACGATTGCAACGCGTAGTTTAATCTACGCTACGTTCCGGTGAAAAAATATAGCCATAGTCGCAGAAAAAAAGTTACTGAGAACTTCCTGCGCCAGTCTAAGCATTTGCACGACCAGGACAAACATGGCATCGCAACCAACATGAGTTATTCAACTATACGTATTGCTGTGAGTTTTCCACCATAAATACAGCAGCTTGAAGTGGCAAATCGACCTTTGGCAGGTATGGGATCTATTCGTATGAAAAATGAAAATTGGATCGTACATTTTTCAGACTCGATCAATTCACCCGCTCATCAATTGCAGCTTGAAACCTTCGACAGAAGTCATACTTGACTTATATTAGCTTTGATCAAAGATAAAGAAACGTGACTAATCGCTTAGCGTATTTCGTACAAAAAATAGCTTTACAAAGATTATTTTAGTTACGCATTTAAGTTTCAATTTACTGAATTTAACAAATCTAACTGAAACCATAGGCGTAGCCAGGGGGGGGCATGACCACCCCAAACTTTTGGCATATCTAGCCAGTTTGTGCTTTTAAAAGCGGCGTCCCAAACAAAAATATTGTTGCTCGCCTAAGTCAAACATTTTGGCAGCCCAAAATTTTGGGCTGGCTACGCCACTGACTGAAACTACTCTATCCTACCTACCCGGTGTATTTCGTTCGCAGTTCTGCTTATTACTTTCCTCTCCACGTTCACAACTTGAATCCGTGAGCAACATTGACCGCTCACAGGTGATAAAAAAGTGCGACACTTCGCGACCAGTTTGCTGCAAGAATCTGCACACCAGATGGCAATGTTCGCACATCACCCGCGCTCCCAACGAAGCTTCAGTCTGCGAAAGGACAAACAGTCTCAAAACGTCATTTGCAACGGGATTACTGATTGGCTATTCGAAGTAAACGCACGGTGGATCACTAATCCTCAGTGTGAAACCAATCCTTGACTTCATGGAGCATCGTCAGGATGATTTTTTTTACTGCGACACCGGGAGACGGCGTTTGATGTTTGGCGATGCTTCGTGATACAAAGTATTGACAATATTAATGAAAAGTGTTGAAATCCACGCTCGGTTCAAAGTTCTTTGTCAATGAGCAGCATACCATGGTGAAGAAGCACAGTCAGGTTCGCAGAGTCATGTCGGCACGAAACCAGAGTACGCAAGATAAGATTCAAAGACGCACAAACGTCAAACAACTTCTTGATTACATCCGAAATTATTTAACTTTGCAATGAGCAGGGTTCTCAACAGAATTTTACCTACAACCTGACCCACTGTTCTGGCAATGCAGGAAATTGGTAAAAGTTCCTTCCTTTTTTATTGACGTTATACACAATTCAACCCAAAACAAATATTCTGCAAAATATATCCGACCAGTATAGTTGGAACGTTTTAGTTCCACAAAGAAACCTTAAATACCATATTCCAGAATAAACACTTGATTTAACTTGGATGAAAAAATCGTACAAGTCATAACAAATTTTATGATATTTCGTACCAAAAGACTTAGCGTGTAAAACAAATTCACAAACGACAGAAATCGTGTGTCACGTTTAAGAGGGACACCATCAACAGCGGTGGCACAGATTCATTTTTGCAAGTTTCACTGACCTTCAAATTTGAAAGTGCATTACACACAATTGTTTTGTCGTTGTATTTCAGCGTTTGAAGCAATGAAACAGAATTAAGTTTTGCACTGGGTTAAGCCACTGAAAGCTTGATCCGCGACCTTACCTTTTAAGATGAGGGCTACAAGAAAAAAAAGCTGATGGATTCGGGTTTCGAACGTACGGCTTGTTGACTGCAGCTGAATCTGACTGCGAGAGTTCTTGGTTGGGAGCAAAAAATATTTATACTTTATCACTAATATGTTCCGTTGCATACCTCGGCAAAGTATGACGACTAAAAGTGAGCTAATCTTTTTGCAGCGACTTACCTGATTTGAAGTGCACGAGCAGGTCAGGTGGTGGGAACAGGCCTGACAATCCTGACATCGGTACGGACACTTTGATCTTGCCGCGCAACAGTCCACACTTGGACATTGAACAATGTATTCAACCGCCAGCTGAAAAATTAATTACGATAATGTAATATGATGGATATGGTTTTCGAAATACACACGAAAACGCCACGCCAATTTTTTGCAGTGCTTCTCAACAGCCAGACATTTTCGTAGCACGCTTTACCATGCCTGGCTTTCTCCAAAAGATAAAGACCTCGACTTTCTTTAAGCAACGCATAGCATCAACGTTTGAGTAAACACCGTAAAAAGGACAACCAAATTCACTAATTAATCAGAGAAAATGCTTTCACAGGCGTGGTAAAGAAGCAACACATAGTGCAAGGCAATCTTAAGCACTGAATATATAAAAAAGGACATTAAAAACCTCCTTAAGGTATAGAGAACTCCGTCAAACAGACGTGGAGAGCATTACCTGGGTCAGCCGGGCCGGTTCGGCGTCAGAAGCGGGACGGACGATCGCACGGACGCTGTCAAGGACTGACACGACAGACCAGCTCCGGCCATCCTGCACATCATGAACACAAGCATATGTAAATGTTGTGTGCACCGTGTATAAAAGAAATTAACTGACCTCACGGTAAGAGCAAAGGGTGTGTGCCCGAAGCGTTGAATACTATTACAAAACGTTAAGGCAAATATGGCAGCTAGGACTGTGCGAACAGTAACTTTTTTGCAGGGTGTGGGTGGAAAAGCGTGATGCGTCTTACTGAGAGAAGTTCGAAAAGTGCGCTAGAATTTGAAATACAGCTAAGCAAGCGTTTTAACGCGAGACTTTCCATGCACAAAGACGCCCGAATTTTTTTTCTTTTAATTTTGTAAACGAATGTGAAAAAACGGACAAGCAATATGAACGTAAAAACATTAACATAACGGGTTATCCCCTCAATAAAACATAGTCATCATGGCAGAAAGGTTCCTGTGCCTTTGAAATTCCTAATATGTGACTGCCTCAACATCATAATTTTAGCGACTCAATCAGAAGCAGTGTGCTCTACACGCTCATCCAGCCGCCAATTAATTTCTCTATAACCGGTAGAGACGCAGAGTCCCTTGTTCATGGTGAGAGTACGTTTCCAAGCATGAACCAATTATGTAGGCACGTGTGGATACAAACCATTTGACGCATGTACAGCACTGAACGTACAGTGAGAACATGGACATGGCAAATCTACTTTTTGCCAATCGGTACAATCACGTGTACTTGAGGCCTTGTAGGAAGCGGAAAGATAGCAATAAGAGGGTTAAAGACCATGTGGTAACATCTCAGGTTCGGCCAGGACTAGTGAGCATTGATGTTCGGTATTACTAAAAGAAACCAAATATTTAAAAAATATCCAAGAAATGCTGACCCTGTGACCCTGACCCTCCCTAAGGAAATGAGTTTAAAAATAATTCGACGCAAGAATAACGAACTACACTGCGTTCTGAAACTGTTGAAACTTTTTCAACAGCTACTGTTACACTTGCATGGGAAAGTTAAGCTAACACGATGAGCAAGATAATACCTCAACATATTTGTATGAGGAAAAGGCTAAACAGATACAGTACATGTGTTATGCTGATAAACACAAGAAACGAGTCGATGCTCATTTTTAGGCAGATTGAGCCCTTACTGACAAAAACTAAGTCTGATAGGAAAGACCGATAAGGTTTCGCATTTGCATCACACTATCAGTGGATCAGATTTCGTCAAACATGCAAGCAAACCGTTCTTTAGCTTGCCTTTAACACTGCGCACAACACCACACAAACGTTTGGTAAATACAACTAACCACATGAAATTTTAACTGAAAAGTCAAAACCTTTCGACACAATGAAGCATTTTAATAAAAAACATACCGCGCGAGGAGTAACAAGCTTTGTTGGAAACTCAGTGCTGGCCATGTGCTTTGATGTCGTCATGTTCTGTACGACTGCGTCATTCATTGTGCGAATCGAATGACGCAACTTGTTCAGAGCTTTGTCCCGAGAGTGTTTCATGAGTATCTGGTGATCGATATTTCATCAGTCGGGACAACAAAAAACCCATGAAAAACGAAAAATCACTTGGTTCAAAAAGCAATGCATTTGTTCATAAATAACTGCAAACTTAACGTAGCGTCGTATTAGGAGTGTGGGTCGAACTCAACCTTTTACAAAACACTTTGCATTTACTACTAACTGAATGAGCCCTGGAAGACAAAAGTAAAAATGAAGTGCAGTTCACGAAACTAGCATCAACCATTCGCTAAAAAAATACGGAAAACTCGATAGCTTGTAAAAGCAAAGCTTAACCTAGAAACCGTAGCCTGACGAAAGCTAGAGAAATTTGATCCGAAAATGTGGCAGTTGTGTGCCCAAGCAAAATAGAAAAATTGCAACCGAACTAATAGCAGTCAAGCTCTTCCCACTGCTCTTTTTAAATTTTATCACTGACGACCCAAAACTTGTGTCAAAGTTACATCATCCGGTTTTTACTGTTGCAGTGCCTGGTTTATGTACTGGCTGATTGCCGTTCACCCACAGTCGAAATTCATTGTTTAGAACGCATAAAAATGTGCTACGTGGAAGAGGAACATTCAAACGTTACTTCTCCTTTTCCGAGACATATTTTTTAACTGACTATCCTCCTATAACAAAACATTTACGCGTTGCCAAGCAACATGAATCAAAATTGAAAATTTCAAAAGTCACCTTGATAAGCACGTCTAATTGTTTTCGCTTAAAACCTTCGTGATAGATGTGACGAGATAGCTTCACGTGAAATTCCTCGAATCTGTTTTCGGCTTTGCACAGCGCCTCCGTGCGGTACGCACGTGACCAGACTTCAGGTTGACCGGCGTACAAGCGTTCGAAGTTCTGCCCGATCGGCATCGTGCTGACGTTCTTAAAATATGAGGAAAAATACAAAAAATTCCTCGTTGCTCATAGATAACTCGTTTAGAAACTTTTCCAACAACATATCAGCGCGCGGACACTTCGAGCTGAAAAGGCGCATCATACCAACCACCCGTGGCGAGTTACGGAGGTACAAGGAGGGCTTGTCTTCCCCCGATTTCCCTCCTGGTTATTTGGCTGAATTTGCACTTCTGCGTGTGCACAGGACAGCCCAAGTAATATTAAGCTCTAAAATACAAATGCTTCAGATGTTTGTCCCAACTTTTGCATCAGCTTTATTAAGTGCATCAAACGACAACTCACACCTCGTGGCATAACCGTGGGGAAGCCGGAGAGGGAGCAGTAATTAAATCAGCGACAATTGTAAAGATCTCGATAAACTTACGGAACGCTGGTTAAGAGCATTCGCGTGTTAATTAATGCAAGCTAAACCTCCCACACAATATGAACTTTGTGGCGCACTATTTGTGGGTGGGCAGCGCCACAACGCGTGCTGTGTGGCGAAATAACGACAGGCTTCGCAATGGCAGAGGCAAAAGGTTTGGTAGACGTGCGGCTAAAAAAACTTTATCTCAAAGTTGCTACTTGAGGTAAAAATCAGTGCACAAACAGGTTTCGTATTATCCGAGATGCTCGATTTAGTTTCATGTTTATGGCTAGTAAAATCCGAAAGTATTGAAGAGAAAAAAAGTCACCGTTTCTGCATATTTTTTTACAATTCAGTACAAAAACTGCGAATAGAATGAGTTTCAAAACCGATGCTTGTAAACTCAGAAGGAACGTTTATGTGATAGTTCCATTCAACTTCATCTATAACGGCTCATGATGGCACAGAATACTTGACCCACATGAAAGTTCAACCCGGACTCAAGCAACGTCACAGAGCTGGCTGCAATTTCGTACTCTACTTCCGGCTCAAAGGGAACTCATCCCCAACAACCTCCCAGAAATCCGTTTTCTTTTTCCACGACCGCGCGAGCGAAGCACCGCCATTGTTAACCTGCCACTGACAAGTCACATCGCTAACGGCCGCACTAACACCGGGCCAAAAATGATTGCACAACAGTTGGACGAGTGGGCGTGTCAGGGCGTTCAACGCAGTGCTGTCAAAACAACAGGTCGGATGGAGCATGCCTTATTTGCCTGAGTTCGAACTTCGCACTTACCGATTTCAAATCGTCAAGAAAATCTTTCATCAAAGAAACAAAGTTATCGACGGAGGTTTCGTTCAGCACAGTGTTTATGTTCGCCAGGAGACGAGTGGCTTCGAACGATTTATCAGCAAACGAAGGGTCTTCAATAAATCTTCTCCATTCGGCTGCAAAGCGTAAGATTTTTACTCGCGACAGTGCCGGAGCTTTTTGTGTGGCAACACACACTGCGTTTTGAAATGCTGCAACCTGCTCCGGCGAAAGCCTTAAACGAAATACATCTAAGCAGATGGTTAATCACGACTATGATGTGGCTTATAACGAATAATGCGAGTATAAAGTTCTGCTAACAAACATAAAAACAATCTGACTCAAAATCAATCCTGTTTACAGCGACTGGCCGTATATGATGGAAAGTCTCTGATGGAAAATGGAAATTTTTCCCATTAATTTAGTTGACAGTTTTGAGTAACTGCTTTACCTTTACCATCTTGGGCGTATATGCTCTCAACGTACAGCGAGATGTTATCACCGTATAGCGTCATATTGCCATCTCACTTGAAGAGAAAAAAACACCCATCGTTAGATTCAACTACTGATTTTTCACAACGTGCCACAGGCCATCAGTGAACACACAAATTATTCAATTAAAATCAACTGGAGCGCATCCAATACGAAGTAACACTCAGGGACGCCATTCTTGATAGTTCTTAGTAAGAACACTTACCCACAATGTGCCATCCGCAAATGATTTTTCTGGGCCCGGAACCAAACACATCCGTCCATACTTGGAACCAGTCGAAGCCACCAGCGACACTCATGTTGGGGACCATCAAGTGAGACGGAGTCAGGGTCAGATCTGAGAGGTTATTCTGAAAATAGCGAAAACAAAATTACTGCCTTTTTCACAAACGATCAAGAACCACGTAAATCGAATGTGAAGGAAATCGTTTGTAGATCTGCAGCAGTTTACGTTCGCCATTTTCTGCAACTTCTTCAAGAATAGCGTTCTCGTGGAGGCTTTTTTTCTGTGCTTGTCACCATGATAGCGTGACTGCGACAAGAACCTTCAAGTCCCGCAAAACTTGTTTTCCTTCAACGTCAAAGAAAAAAACAACCTACCAATATGTTTGAAAAGTTTGTGAAAATGAAATCTTTGAAAATTAGATTTATCCTCGTATTTTCACGATGATCGTTTAACAAAGCCTGTGTTATGTGTGGTTTACATTCACTATTACTTCTCAGATCGTGGCACGAAAAACACGAAAGATCCGATTTCCTATGAAACTGTTCATCAGCATCAAAACACGAAAAGTTCAAACACCTCAGAAACAGGCGTTTAACTATTTTTTTAAAAAACAAGTTTTCCACATGTCATGGTGCAAACAATTTTTCAGCAACACAAACTTGGAACAAGTAAATATTACCTTCACTTGAGAGAAACAGATGTTGATAATCTCCTTATCTTTGCGGTTTGACACAAACCAGGCGACTGGGAAAACTTGATCCACCCCGTCAGGTTCAATTATGATGACTGACATGACCATCAAGTAAAAGCCTGGGTCCACTGAAAGTGAAAACATACAAGAGCGGTTAATGACACAATTTTTCCAACTGATAAGTCAAGATATCCTGAAGTGCGAAGATGTAACAGGATTGAAACTATTTTCTAGCCATGAACGGGAACTACCTACAACTGAACAGATTACCGTCGGAATTCCTACCGAAACAGATTCTACTGTTGTTTTGTTTATTAGTTATTCTGATCTTAGTTGGGCTTGAATTTTCAACTAATACATTGTCTCAACAAAAACTGTAAGGTAACGTTCACATTTCTGAAAATTAGGATTATCTGTCATTAAGTTCCACTGCACATTTTTATCTTTATCGTTATGTAAAGACAACGTGTAAATTATATGCGTTAAGATAACTGTTCGGAAGCTGATCACTGGCAACCTGCTTTGTAGAACCGTACAAGGTTCACATTCTGTTCCTCATTTTGTTTAAAAAATTTGCAGCTTTTGACGAAATTACAAATTAAAAACAAGTTCGTCCTATACTTTTACTACAAGACACATCAAGCAAAACCATTCCTAAACGTTATAAATTTATGAATGTTTGTCCATGGTTCAAAACAATATATTATTTGATCACCTGGTTTATGAGACATCACACGAGACAAGAAAAACAATTTTCATGCAGACAAATGCCTGGTACTGTTCTGTTAAATGTTGGAAACGACATGCTACATGTCCATTTTGTTTCCGGAAGGCTTTCTGGATGCAATGCATGTTCAGTCCATTTCCGTTGAAGCGTTTGTATATGCGATTTCTTGCAAAGAAACCTGGCTACTTTAATCTCGTTTAAGATTGCAGGGAAATCAACTCACTTCATGAACCAAGTTGGACGCGTGTCAAGAAATATTTGTCGTGAGCGAATCTAACTTAAGCGAAAAACATATTAATTGCGAACTGAAAGAGAGCTTAAGCTTACGTTTAGTACTGTTTCCAGAAGTGAGGTCGCCTTGAGTGATGTCGACGCATATGCATTGATTAGGACCGTGCTTCCTCAGCATCATTGCTTGCAGCGAAGTTTGCAAAACGAGCAGAAAGTCGTGGTCGCTGAGACACGAACAAACCTGACCGGGAAGGTTTGCTTTGAATGGATTAGGACTTCGCCAATCAACTTGAGCGAAACGATGATTTTGCATTTTTTCCTAAATTTAATTTCCTTAGATCACGCCAATTTTGCTCAAAAAAGTCATCTTCACATTTCTTTCTTAATTTCAGGCTAACTTGTGCAAATTCCAAAGGAAACACCTCGCAAAGTTTCAAAAATTTTTTTCACATTTTCTTGCAACATTTAGTCCGATTCAACAGAATTTGACCAATTTTTTTACGATTTTCAGCTGCGAAATCATTCTTTCCCTGTGCTCCGCCTCCAACGGCTATGCGCTCTGTGCGACACAACAGAAAGCACTTAAAACGTGTAAAAGTTATTCTGAACGGTACATAGCGTCGATATGCAACGCTCAAAAACTATTTCAGGCGATTCGTAATGGATGGCAATGATGAACGCAACACAAAATCGTACGTAAGTTTGTCACCACGTTTTCCGTTAGCTAAGCAACCTCGACAAGATGCAAGAAACAAGTGCAATTGAAGAAGCTCCACAAAAGATCAACAACGGCCTACATACACTGCAGGCACGAATCGGTCCAGAACCTTTGGTGCGGTTTTGCGTATTAGTAATAATGCATTCGCGTTACGTGTATAACATGTATGTATGTTTTGTCTTTCTGTTTTTTCTTCGTTTGTACCCAAAACTTACATTTTAAGTTCAAAACATTAAGTAAAACGTCGGGCAGTTAAAGCGTCCATGAAAGCACAAGAACTTTTGAATTCAATCGGCGCAGACCGATCATATCGCGAGGATGTACTGCGTAAAACCACCTCTGTTGCTTTTTCTTGCTGGTATTTGATGAGCAGCACAGGGTTGTCTTCGCTTGCTTGCATCTTCTCTATCCAAGCTTGCACAGTGGTACCTGCCTCGCAACTCACACGGTTTCTCTTGCCGCGAATACCTTCCTTTCGCTCAATGTTGTAAATATCCTGTCCGGGAAAAATCGAACTTAATCCAACAACGCATTGCAGTTTACAACGGAATGTTGAAGAAACACGAAGTTAAGAATATTCGTTGAATGACTATTCTCAACTAGATCTTTTACACGCAATAGCAATATCAAAGATGGTAACGACACGCAATTGAGAGAATGGTAAACAATGATTTGGTTGTAATGGTAAGTCACGCCAAATCTACAGAGTGTAGTAAATCTCAGCATTACCAATCATTGATGTCTTCACAATGTTGTGGAAAGCATGTCTTGAATAATCTAAATGACTGTGACAAGAATAACCTTCATTCACCAAAACAGTCCAATTACTCCTACTAATCCTACTTTTACCAAAGATGCTGCTACTCTCAGTATCCTTATAGTAATGTTAATATACTGGCATAATAAATTGTCTCCTAATCGCAGGCATGCACTTGCCTTAAATTACATCAAAAGCATCACGACACTTTTTTGCTTTCCGATAAGACGGAAATCAAGCAATCTAAATTGATGCAAGATACGGTGAGCTAATTGGTATGAGTTATCACCTGCAAAGATAAGAGATGGACCCTATGTGGAATCGAGGATGGATCCAAGGTTCCTCGAATTTCGTCTAAAATCTTATTCCGACTAATTCCACTCGTCAACTTCCTGTACACAGTGACCTCATAAAAAAGTTTTAATGCCATTGTAACGTTACACAAAATAGTCAAACTCTATACGCTTGAAATAATGAAATGAATAATTTTACAAATTTATGTCACACAGTGTAAGCTCTGTTAAAATTCTACAAGTTGCATTTAGTACAATCACTGGTGTAGGAGGCAGGAGTGCAGGGGGTGTAGCTGCGCCCCCAAAACTTCTTATTTGGTGAAAATCTGGGAAAAATCTGAGGAAATCTGGGCAAAATGTGTGAAAACCTTCACAGAATTGCTGTACGTGCATTGGTTTTACAAAAATGCCACCCAAAATCAAAATGCAGACGTTTTTTTGGAGATCATGCTTTATTTAGTTCTTTTCGGGCAAGTTAGGGGAAATTTGCGCAAAAATCCTTCGCACCCCCAAAATTTGCCTGCTCCTACACCTATGAGTACAATCACAAATAGTATACAGTAGTATGAGACCAACTTTTTTCGTTAACAAAAATGATAGCAGTGACATACTTAGCTATGTCAGCTTTTTCCTTCTTTGTGATTCTGGTATGTTCAAGATCTAAATTATGACCATAGTGCTGCAGGTAAGCTTCAACCTGTACACATTTTTAAACAAATGCCATTCAAATAAACATCAATTTCCTTGCAACAAAAGAATAATAATCCAAATAAAAAGTGCTGATTCAATGAGTTTAGCGCAGGGGTGTCAAACATACGGCCCGCGGGCCAAAACCGGCCTGTTGCGAGGTTGAATCCGGCCCGTGGGATGATTTTGTAAAGAAAAAACTTCTTTGTTTGCTTGAGAAGTTTATCCAGTTATACTTCAATAACTAGTGGCTAGATTTCAATTACAGGGTGACCCAAAAAGATGTGTACCCATGAAAATTTCAATTGTGACTTTGATTAAAAAGCTATTTATTTCAAATTACAACCACACATTATTCAGTTTATGGAAGACCATT
>Ga0210059_1002165_pt1 | contig 30464 bp, 13 predicted proteins | sample Ectturendosymbi2_FD_188042 | JGI IMG/M metagenome (GOLD analysis project Ga0210059, IMG submission 188042) | Ecteinascidia turbinata endosymbiont from Florida, USA - Sample 2 (SPAdes) (version 2) | ecosystem: Host-associated > Tunicates > Ascidians > Unclassified | place: Key West, Florida...
CAAACCGGGGTGTGCGCCAGCCGGTCCAGCCACACACTTTCTATGCTCCACTACTCGTATTCGAAAAGACATCAGGGCAACATCATTTTGCTGAGGTAAATTGCTCGGACGCAGTGATGAGTGTGTTTTACTAGCCTGTTTTAATGCGCAGCCTGATATTTTTGCAGTTATGAACTGCTGTGTCGTAGCGTTGATTGTATTTACCTCCGATATGCTAGCTTGGAGGGCTGATAGTTGATATTCAGCAAAGCCGTGGGCAAGGGGGCTTGGGGTTAACCTCCCCCTTGAGCTTGATATTTTACGAAAATTTCATTACCTGCGCAAAGGAGATTAATTGTTTTCGCATACTTTTGCTTGTTAATTTGTCGACGTAATGCAAATATCACGGAATGAATTTGCATGCAAATTTCAAGGAACATTGTGAATGGGCCAAAAAGTAATAATCAGGTATGGGAGGAATCTTAGTTATCGTCTGCGTCCAGAAACCATCTCACCAATTTCTGCAGATCTTTCGTCCACTACGCACGTTTAAGATTGTGTTCCGCGATAGTTCACTTTATCCGAAACAATTGCCTTTATTTTGTCTGCTAAGGCTGATCAGCGCAAGCGCTAAACGCATTGGCTACATTAGCAATTTCTGTAGCATGATAAAACTGTTGCACGAGCTCAAAAACCGCAGTTGTTAACACATAGAAGCATTCAGGCATTTGATAATGTCTCAGCAGGGAAGAAGGAAAACTAAACGTTTGCTGGACTTCCAGGCCCGTAACCAGCTTGGGACATCAGGGGAGGAGAAGAGCTTTCTAAGAGAGGGACAACTTTTTAAAACTATGCCCAATAGTTTCAAAATACGTCAACACATTTTTACTGTGCGGACGAAATTTTTCTAGGGGAGGTTTCGCCCCCCCCTGGTTACGGGTCTGTAGACTTCTGTACATCACAAAAAACAAACGTTTTCTTGCATATTTTATGCGCATTCTCAATTCTTGTGTAGTTCCGTAAAATTCGATCTCGCAAACCAGGGTCTGCGCCAGCCAGTCCAGCCGCACACCATCAATTCTCAACTGCTCGTATTTGACAAGACCTTAGCGCAGCCTCATTTTGCAGTGACAAATGGCTCTAACGTAGGGATGAGTGTGTTTCACTCCCCTATTTTAACGCCCAGCCTGATATTTTTGCAGTTATGAACTGCTGTGTCGTAGCGTTGAGTTTATTTTCCTCCGATAGCCTAACTTGGAGCGCTGATAATTTACATTCAGTGCAATGGCACATGAAATAAGGGGTGTGCGTGTAGAAAAATATGCATTATTATGTCAACAAACTTCGCCAAAACGTTTGTTTGGAAACATGGACATGACGTCAAATTGTGACGTTACAAACAGCGCACACCAAATACAAATGACCACCATATGACCCTGAACCAACCCCCCATGAAAATTTTCTGCGTACGCCACTGGCCAGTATAGACATTTTAATGGCAAGCGGTTGTTGGAGAATGGTAATGAAACATTATTTTGACTGAAAAAATAACAAGGACAGCTCAAGTATACTGTACATTGCAATATAACTAAGCAATAACTTGATCGGCAATAGCACAGTTGACGAAAAAGAACGGTTAAAAGTGTTAGACTTTTGGATAAAACTCTGTGTATAGAATATTTCTACGAGAGGCTGATGAGGTCCGGTCTTCACCGTCCAAAGGTCCGGATTTGGAACGCGGTCGGCCATTTGAGTAGCTCTGCAGTGTAGCGCTACGCCGAAGTGTATCTGTGACATACGACTTCAACACGCAACATGAAAACAGCATCGAAGACACAAGATGAATGCAGCACTTTTTCGGTGAAATACTGCTGCACATGCCAATATCGCTGACTGGTTTTCTTGCGATCACACCGTTACCTGAATTTCGAAGATTTCATGACCAACAAAGCTGGTTTCTACAGCAACATGCAATCGAATTTCTTCAAAGAACGGCAATTACTTCATTGATCACCATTACGTTGGTGGTGAGGTGATTCCACTGTGGAGAGAAGCGATTTGCTGACGATTTGCTGCGATGCTGCTCTCCAGTAAAAGATCCAAGTTGACCGTACGTTTGGTCAAATCATCCAACTTGCCTTTATCGAGGAAAATATCACTTGAATTCTTGTTTGATGTATATTTTAAGAACAACTCCAAGATGTTAGGATCGGCATCGAGTGCCAAGATGTCTTTAGGTCCTTGCTGAATTTCAGGCAAAACCTGATTCCTAAAAATAAAATGACGCATTTTATGTTTCCATGAAAATCTTGAGGTATGGGTGTTTTCCAATAAAATTTGCTGAATTAAAAATTCGTTTTGTTTTTAAAATTCATTGATTGTTTTTTGCACGGAGGTGAAAGTATTTCATATCATCGTTAGGTTAGAATTACAGGGCCGGATTTAGCTGATGCGAGGCCCTAGGTAGGCTAATCCATTTGTGAGACCCACTCTCCCACTGTTATGTGAAAAAATTGGAAAGGCATTTCAATTTGTGCAAAGATGAATATTACGATATTGGCGATCCAAAAATACGGCCAATAAAAAATTCTATATCATTAATAGAATGCCGCACGATCACTGCGCTTGCTGCCTTCGACGCCACAACGTTCAATGTCACGGAATAGTTGAAAGCGTACTTGGCCGACGGGAACAGGATATTAACACTGGCAAGCATACCAACCGAAAACGTCACGGTTAAATATTTCGCAAAAAAACAAATCTCATTTATCATAAGATTTACATCTATTTTTTCTTATCTCTGTTCAAAGAAAACAAACACACTGCACGTACACGTGGCGGCAAAAAGACGTTAAAGCACAACGTGAGGACCACGCTGAGACTCGCTTGCCACGGCTGTAAAACTCTCACACACGAGCAAAACAAGCCAAGTAAAACGTACCCGAATGGTTGCAACTGCTAAGTTCACGATTCGTGTGTTTGTTACTTTTTCAGACTGCTAATATAATCGAACGCAACCAAGCCGTCGCGCAAAAGGATTTGAGGTAGAAGCCAGCCAGAACCGTCGCCAGGAAGTTTTCAATGAGAAGATTTACATTTGCGCAGAGGACTTAACATTCTGAAAATTGTATAATCTCCACTGATTTCTAGTGTTTCATATTTAAGTTTGAGAGGATTGAGCCCACCAATGCTCCCCCGTGGCGATGGGACTGGTTTAAACGTCCGTTATGCCGTCGTTATCGAAATATGTACAAAGAGCTACAATCATTGAATCTAGTATGGCTGAACAGAGCATAGTAAACAATTAGAAAGGTTTTGTCCTGGTCTTCTTCATAACAGAATAATCCAGAGATTCATTAAATTTGTTTGTCTAAGTTTATCACTTTTGCACTGAATGCTTAGTGTGGGCAACCTTTCCTGGAGCACTGCGACCCTTTAATTCTTTTTTGTCTATTGAATCTTGAAAAAGACCTTTCTCCTGAGCAGTTAGTGACCATCAATCTAAGAAATAAGGGTCCGCTTGGTTGGATAAACTAAAAATCTGAAGCATCAGACCCAATCGCGCATTTGTCATTTTCTTACTGCTACCTTTTCTTTATCTCTTTGGGGTAGTTCTGTGGTTGCCAATTTGGGAAAGTGACTTTTGCTTGCTGTTCAAGCTCATTAAGATCTTTTTTATAATTTGCTTAGCAAAGGAGCGGTGCAAACTTGCGCAAGTACTCAATAGCAACCTGATCTCCGAATGACTTTTAAGAATCATAAATGATTAGGACACAAAACTTCGACGAATATTTATAGAACTGATCATACACAGGCAACTGACCCTATGCGTACGCTACCACAGTTTGCTGGAGGCCCCTTGGACCTTGAGGCACTAAACTTAAGCCTACATAGACTACTTGTAAATCCGGCTCTGGTTAGGAATTTGACAAGTTTTGTAGTACGAATTAGAATACTTCGAATATACCGGATATTCATTTTTTTAATAACTGGGGTGACGGCAATTGTTATCAGACCAAAGCCTAAAATTCGTTTTTTCCTTGGCGGTTGAAGTGAACGCTCTTGCGCAAGGAGCGCTACGGCGCTTCACTTAGTGGCAGTGGATCGAACACCCACCCTTTGATAGGTGGAATGTGCACCAGTGAGCTATCGCCATCCCTTTTACATTGTTACTTACTCTTTCAGAATGGAATTTCATGTGATCGTTGGAATGTTTGATGGTCTATCGCAATGGTTCCCAATCGGGGTCCATGGGCCCCCAGCAGTCCATAGAAGGGCTTTGGGGTGTCCATGACCTTTATATGTGTAAGATGAAAGCAAAATAGCGAAATGCCAAACGACGCTCCGTGGTGGTCAAGCTTGCAAACGACAAATTGAGCGCAACTCTGGGAACCAGCGTTGCCATGTGCAAATGGACCAAAAATGCTAAATAGCTTATCAAAATATGCCAAATGACTTCAAACCATTCCAAACAAGCCGGAACAGGCTGATGCTCTCAGTTCTAAATACCCTGATGAGCAATGACAGAAATGCAATATTGCTATAGAACTAAGCCTAGGACTATTGTATCCGGTGTTTTCAAGGAGTTTTGAACGATCGAAATTTTCGAACGGTCTCTCAAAATACAGAAGAACCTCTCTGCATAACCACCGTCAAAATGCAATAAAACCTCGCTTTATGACCATTTCAATATTCAGATGAAGTAGTTGCGGTCTCTCGAATTTCTTTACGGCCACCAAAGTCAAATCTTTAAGAAAACTGATTATATATAAATTAATACGAAAGCAATGGTTACGCACTGAAGATCTACCAATTGGACAAAACTAACAACGAGAAGCACCTTTTTCAACCAAGACAAAAAAGCAAATGAAAAGTGTGTGAAGGCCTTGCAAGCACTGTGCACTTTGTGGTTACCATGGACAACAAAAATACAACAAATCTATGGTGTCATTTGTTTGACAAATATTGGCAAAAAATAAATATTTCCTGCTGAACCAAAACCTGACATGTGCAAACTATGGTATTTTCTGTATGTAGCGACTTTTTGAAATGCCATCAACAATATGATGCTCAAACAGTAAATAAAATTTCCACGGGATGGTCAGATTTGGACAACTATAATTTTTAGCTTTTCTAAATTAGATTAAAATTAAAATTAGAGCTACATCAGCTGTCAGAAATTAGATTAGAATTAAAATTAGCGTATTTGGCGAAAACTAGAAATTGAACTAAAATTCGAATTCGAATTACATTTACTCCAATCTGCGTGTGAGTGGATAGGCAATGTGAAGTAATCAATATCATTGATAAGGCTACGCAGTTTGTACTGCTGTTGTTAATGAGAAAAGAAAATGATCGAGTTTTCGTTGTCTTTGCTGCCCAAATGATGGCGACATGGCACGTGTGACCATTTTGTTGCATTTTCCTTTCACGAGAATATATTCTTGTTCCATCTTTAAAAAATGCCGTTGGAAAGATTAGAATTTTTGGCAAAACCAGAAATTAGATTTGCAAATTAGATTAAAATGAGAATCAGCGTCATTTTGCTCTAATTCATTGACTGAAAAAACGAGAATTATCTAGTTGTCCAAGCGTGGATGGTCATAGCATCCATGTAATTGGAACTAACCAGATATCAGGGATGACAGTGACCAAATGGTTTTATCACGGCACTATTCTTTGTTCCATGACATCATAACTAAATCACCTATTTATGAAGCTTTAACTGTTACTTTTATAGAACAATCCGGTTTTCGCTTTCTTGATACCTGTGAATATAGATTTTTTGCAACACGTAAGCGTGATCCTTCCTCGTGTGAAGTAATTATATTGGTCTATTTGGGATGTGCAATTATTTTCCCATTCAATTTTGCCGACTTGATTGACCTTTCCTACCACCCACGTAGAAATCAATATTGACGCTTCTCTTCATAGTGTTTAACATTTAATTGTAAAGACGCTCGAAGCTTGGGCATCTGCATCCATCCAACACATCCCACAGAATTGAAGATATGCTATTTTCAATATCGACACTTTTTAGCCAAATAACGTCAAAAAATGTGCATATGATTTAGCTCACGACTAAGTTTAAATGTTGGAGAATACCGGTGCTGCTGCGCGCGATTATCACACGTGATGTGCCCAGGGCCGGATTAAGGGGGGCAGTTGCCCCGGGCCCTCCACTCCAAGGGGACCCCCCGTGATGACATTTATTTGTTTTAAATAAAATGTTCGTTTGAAAAATTGTCGTGATTCAAAAGAGATACAAGAATACAAACTCTATCTTCCAATGTTGCTTGAGTATCATTAATGATTTATCTGCAAGTTTGACTTCCTGCCAGTTTTAGTATTCACTACAGAATATAAATATTTTCAGTTTTATTCAATGCAAATATATTTGAATTTTGCTTGTAACTTTTCCCAATAAACGTTCATTTGGCATGGATTTATCTACTCGTTCATCACGCCTACTGCACAAGTGTCGCGAAAACGATACTATTTGCGTGCTTAGCAGCAAAGCTAGTTCTGCTGTGGTTGCTGCTTCATATCAATGATTCTGTAATTTTTTGTACGGTCTGGAGATAACCGCAGCCGAACTGTGACCTTTGTTTCGTCATAAAGGGTAACATATGGTGGAAATGCACTTTTCCTCCGATGGCTACTATTCTTGCGTTACATTATAAACATATGAAGCCAGTGAAGCCATTTACACCACATGTCATTGCGTGGTCCGTCAGAAAAGGTTTTTGATCAGTCGATTTATAGAACGAAAGAACAGAAAACGAGATTACAGTGTTTAGGTTGCGCGATGCCGAAATCTGTTAATGCCATCAGCAGCTAAAACGGCAAAGTTTCCAAGGGGAAAAAGCGCAAGAATCTGCCAGTGTTAGCTAAAACGCCGCGACTGAAGCCTTTTTTTTCAGCGAAGCTTTTAAGAAGCAACGTTAAAACAGTGGTGTTAACCACGGCACCTTAAAATGTAGGCCAGTGCTTTTCAACAGGGGTTCCGCTGAACTGCAGGGTTCCGCAAAACATGTAGTGGGGTTCCGTGAGTTGGGTTATGTGAGGGGTCCTCGTTTTTAGGGAAAATAATTTCTTGATTCAGTATGTTGAAGCGTCATTATGAAATTTTTTAGATCACCGTGCTGCATTCAGACTCCAAGTAGGCCAGTTAGTTGTACAGGAGGTTGAGTGCAGGTGGCAGACAAGAAATATCGATAGTTGGTGCGTCATTTGTTGTTCATTGTTGTGCAACTAAGAAGGACGTTGTTGTTGCATCATAGTTATACGATGTTGCCGGTGCACAGTTCGCAGTGCTGTACATCGGAGTCAGGGTTGCCAGGTTGACCCTTTTGGGGTCAAATCTCATAAATTTGGTCCCAAATAACCCTTCCTGGCTCCAAAATTTTCATTTGGCCTTTGGCTCATTTTTGGCCCTTTTCCAGGATAGATTTGGCCCCTTGCAAAAATTAGATCTGACCACCCCGGCTCCTTTCCCGAGAAGCCATAGTTTTTCACATGTTTGACTAACTGATTGCAGATTTTCACCAAATTCCTAAATATTGAAGGTTTTCGATTAGAAAATTTTGTTAGGTTCGTTAGACTTTCTGAGTTAATGTGAAAGCAAGTTCATCAGAATACCCAGGCTGGGTGTTACTTGCAGCAATTGCAGAGGTAGCAGTTAGACCTGTTACGTTACCTAGCTTATACTGTTATTTATAGGTGGTGCACATGTTTGTCGGTTTTGTTCAGATTGTTGTTGATCGCTTTGGTACTTATCGAGGATGGTAAATTTATCTCAGTTGATGGCTACACATGGAAAGTAAGTTGTTCTGTTAGGATCTTTTATCATGTACTTGCTTTGCTGTTGAGCTACAATTGTGATTGAAGAACATTGCTCTTTCATAAATTGCTAAGTACGGGTTCATATGACGCTGTAACTGCTGATAAATTTGAAAAAAATGATTGGCCCTTTTTTGGTGCCTTGTCTTAGAATTTGGCTCTCTTTTGGCTCTTTTCGGAGCTAGATTTGGCCCCTTGACAAAACGTACGTCTGGCAACCCTGATCAGAGTAGTAGAGAGTGACTACGGACTAGAGCTGCTGTTCAGCCTTTGTGGAATGAAGTAAACAGTGTGAAAGCCAACCTTTTACTGTTTAGTCAAGCCAGATGAAACAAATAGCAAATAGCATATTTTCTTATGTGAAACGAAATAATAACAACAGCGAAGGTGTGGACGGTAATGAGCAGTGTAGTTCAAATGTAAAAGAGGCGCCTAATCCAAGGCGGACCAAATGTAATTCAACTGCCAAAGTTTGAAAATGGGACGACACATATTTGAGATACGGGTTCTTTTTGCGAAATTTTGAATGTAGCAGATACGTTCCAGAAATGCAAGAACAACCGAGTCATTAAATTTTTTGATTTTTGACTTCTGTAATAACTGTTTACTTGTTGAAGTGTCTAATAAAGAAATATTTGATTTTCTTACAAATAATTCGTGTTTTTAAATTTTTGTTAAAGAGGGTTCCATGACAAACGCGAAAGTATATCAGGGGTTGCATGATGACAAAGACTTTGAAGAGCACTGATGTAGGTGAAACTCACGATACAAGTTTCGAAGCACCTTTCACACTCAGGCTGGCTGGCCATATTGACATGTTATTTTTCCGGTGTTTTGTTTGTGATCTTTGGTTTCTGTTTGTTGTTCGGGTGAATGTTGTTTCTTGCCGAGCCACTCTCTAGCCTATGGAAATGTTTTTTCATAGTAAGGATACACTGTAGTGCTTACATCATAAATGTTCTTCTCGAAGCTAACTATATGTGCAGCTGAGTATCGTATTTATTCGATTGTAAGCCGCGGCTTATAAATCTTTTTCATCATTTCATGCGGCTCACAATCAAGGGCGGCTTATATTTTGTATTTCTGTACTTTATCGAATAGTTTAGATGACGTTCTGTCTTTCCTTGGCTACGTTTTGTCGACCAAACTCTTCTTTTGCATTCGATTTTCTTCAGCATCACATGCACATCTGTCACAGGCAGTGGCGTAGCCAACCCAAAAATTTTGGGCGGCCAAAATGTTTGATATTAGGCGAATAACACTATTTCGTTTAGAAAAACGCCTCTCAAAGCAGAAAATGACTATATTTTCCAAACATTTGGGGGGGGCATGGCCCCTTTGGCCCCCCTGGCTACGCCTATGGTTACAGGAGGGATTATGATGAACATAAGGCAGTTGTAGTGGTGTAAGCATCATTAATACCGGGGTTGCCAATTAACGGGAAACGCACGAGTACGCGAACGTCGCGAATGCATCTCAGAGGCTTAGATATGCGGTTTACAATCAAGGGCAGTTTACATTAATTTCTAACACCATTTCGTGCGGCTTACAATCAAAGGCGGCTAACAATCGAGTAAATTCGGCAGGCACAAAATCAATTACCGGCAAAAACAAACGAGATCGTTGCGAATCAGCGAAAACAAATTTTACAAACGATGACGTTATGAAATACGCCATAGGGGTCCTCCAGTGAAAATTTCCCCGGGCCTCCCTACCCTTTAATCCGTCTCTGGATGTGCCCATGCCTAAATTGGTCATATACCCCTTTTATTGCTCTGCAGGTATCCATGGACCAAGATGGGAATATACTCCTTTTCTTTTGCGACATTTACCCAAGACCAAATTGGCAAATCTTTTTGTTACACGTCAAGAAAGCAAGGCCAAATAGGTAATTTAGCCCCGTCTAACTTGATAAACATGAAACGTATGCAGTTTTTAATAGGAATGTTCGTAATTTTAATAGGAATGAGCGCATAAAAATCCAGCAACTGAAAGAACTTAAACGGTAATTCTAAGTACTTCTAGTATTAAAAACTGGTTTTAATCGATTAAGCCACATGTTCTTAAAGGGTTTTGACTGGTTTTGTTAAGGGGGTCCACACCTTTCTGCCAAATCGTCAAATGTGTCCACGACACTGAAAAGGTTGGGAATTACTTGTCCATCGCAAAACGATGGTTGATCAGTGCCGGATTAACAATAGTAGCAAATGTAGCAATTGCTACGGGCCCTGCCTTTTTGGGGGCCCCTCGGTCTTCTGGCAGTAAGTCTCATTTATTACATTTTATATAAGATATTTTTCAATCTAAGAAATCAGTATTTTGCTAAATTTGACGTAAGTAGTAAGCAAAGGTTTTCAATTGAAGGCTGTCTGTGTACAGAAATTCTTGTTTGATTCTTTTTGTACAGTTACGTAACAAAAGGCATAAGATTGCGGTCAGCAGTGTTGTCATTTTAGCTGATTTACTGCTAAATCTAGCAGGATTTCCTCCCTGTTAGCTGTAAAATTTCCAATCTAACAGTTAGCTGATTTTCTAGCAGGATTTACTAACCGTTTATCAGGTAAAAAATTCCTGACCGAAAACCTGTTTCAACAGTTTTTCAAGATGAAAACTTTTACACCTTCTTCATCAAAAAATGCACTTCTCTTCTTTATGACGTTTTTGATTGAGTAACACCAGGAAAAAGTACAACCAGCTGCCTACAGTTATTTGGAATTTTTATTATGATGCAACGAAGCTGCTTCAAGCAGATATTTGTACCATAATAACAAGTAATTAGATAGCTTGGAGAAGCTTAAATGATTTGCTTCTGTGCTTAGTGAGCGCGTTAGGTCAAAACACAACATTGGCAGAATATGTTTTTATCCCACGACACGATATTTTCAAGTGCTTCAGTTACACCAGTAAGTAGCCTATAGTAATGTCTGGTAAAAAACTTCCTGGTAAACCAAAGCTGTCAAAAGTTTCGACATGTATGGTTGCAAGATTCAGAACTTAGAAATTGGCTCAGTGCCTACCGCTTATCATGCAGATTCAAGAAAAGTCTCTTGCGAAGTTTGCAATAATGCAATCATAGTGAAACACTGTGAGCTTGAAAGGCATAACTGGTACCGAAAGCATTCAGATAAAACTGAAGAACTTTTTGCATGCCCCCTAATGTAACATAAAGTTTTGAGTTACAAAGACCAGACTTAGAAAGTTGTAGGGTTGAAGCCAGGACCGTAACTAGGAGGGGGACCCGCCCCCCTGGAAAAATGTGTTGGAAATAGTTTAAAACTATTGGAGATTATTTAAAAAATTCGGGTTCCTCTCAGAAAACTCTTCGCCCCGCCTGCTGTCCCAAGCTGGTTACTGGCCTGGCTGAAGCTATGCTCAGATTGTTTATCGCTGAACATTTTTCTACTGTATGAAAACATGCAACCATTTGAAAGAGATCGTCAAGAACTGTGTATCATACAAAAAAACGAGGTAAGCTGCAGTTACGTTGCTCACAAGGTTGATTGAAAGAAAATTGTTGGCCGAAAAGTGTGGTGGTCAAGATCAGCATCTTCAGTCCATGCTCATTGAGAGCGAGTGCAAGACAAAAAATTAATATATTGCATAACTTTATAGGCTTCTTTTAATTATCTTAAAAATAACAGATTTTTTAACAGAATTTCACTGCTTTTAGCAGATTTTAGCTGAAAATTTGTGTCAAGACTTTCATCAAAATCTAGCAGCTTTTTGCGGCACATTTAGCAGATTTAAGTCACAACCATCTGGCAACACTAGCGGTCAGCACGATACACTCAAGACTGTCATTTCACGATGCAAATTGGAGAGAGCATGTAGAGATTAAAACTAGTAGCACGGATGCCTTGCTCACACACTTTATGTTTTGCATGTGTTGAGGTGTTTTTTTTTTAACTTGGGGCCCCGCGCTCTTGAAATGCTACGGGCCCGGCGCTACCTTCATCCGGCACTGTGGTTGATGCTAATGTTCAGAAATTAACCACGCTTGGCATATGATAAAGATAAAAAAACACGGACAAGTTTGTTCATTTTCCGTTCCTACCTGTAAATATCATATAGGGTCGTGTCGGTGGCTATGCTTTGGGAGCTGTCGCCAGCTCTTGATAATTCATCCGTTTCGTGAACGACCTGTAGTATGTAACTCATTCGATAAGGCCATTGTTCGGTAAGAATTATCCAGCAAACAATGCGTCGAGCCCAGTACACCGTGAAAAACTCTGCAAAAAATGTCCAGAACTTTGTAATGCCACAGTTAAAAAATCCTTCTCCTGGTGCTTGTTTTTTTCAGCACAAATCGGTCACAACCAGTATGTCCTGTACAAAAATGCAAGAATGGGTGAGATAATCCAGTTCATAAAATACGCAACGTAAGAGCGCAAATTAACGAATGGCCTATAAAGGAGCACATGGTTTTCCGGGATTAAGTTGTGAAATTGAGAAGCTTCCCACAAAAACAGCTAACCAGGGCGATCTCCACTCCAAAGACAACTGTTTTACAGTAATTAAATTCACGCAGTATTAAAAAAATCTAGTTTAGGCGTGAAAGCCCAGCAACGAAACCAAAAAACGACGCATGTGCACCACGTGAACAACGTTACAGAGTATTTCAAACCCTCATGTGCAGCACGCGATTGATAAAAGAATGTGATGCATTCATAAACTGGGGCTTTACAACTGAATTGTTAAATTTCTCCTCCATTGATAAATTCCAGAAGGTGCGCTTTTAACCGTGACAGGGAGTTCTTGCCATGTTGCTGTAATTTGAATAAGAAAGCAAAGTACTTTTAAAATGTTTTAGTCACTTCGTCACCAACACATCTGTGTGATAACGAATGTCTGCTTTTTCCTGCTGACTCAACCACTTCAAATTAGAAGGAAAAACATTACAGCCTACCATTTTCCAAACTTAAGCTGCATGACCTTGACGGGCTCTTTGCTTTTGTAGAACTCTTCTTAACTTTTTGGAAGTAAAGTTGTTTGGAAACCTGAGGACAGTATAAAGAACTTGATGGGGTTGACAAAACAAATAAATAATTTTTTTGTGAACGATTTGCGAAGAGTTTATAAATATCATAAGGTCGTTTTTATACTACATGACGAGAACTAGCAACAAGTCGGTTTCGACTTTTCTGGCTTTAATCGACTAGATCTTCACTACAACGAACGAGGTTCATTGCAAGTGCAACAAACGAAACAAGCAACGCGCTGCAACAGGCGAGACAAACAACACCTTGGACTCAGTTACAAGACCTTACACGAGGTACACTAATTACGGAATGAACGCGCTTATCGAAAGCACAGTACAGAGCGCAGGAAGGGCAACGTACGAACACCGAAACACGTACGATCCATCACGCTGCAGGAGCCAATATGCGTCTATATACAATCAAATCAATAGAAGTCATTAGTCACAACGACAGTTTATAAAGGATCATGTTGCAAAACCAACTACGTCATTCGTGAATATGAAGCAACCACAAGAAAAAACACATTGTTCCATAATGCATTACCCAAACAAGTGCAAAATTTCAGAAATAACTCTTTTGCATCCTTTTGAAGTATCACCAAATATCAGAAATTGGTAATGGATTGGAATTTTGAAAATATTTTATAAATTCCTTCGTTATGAAATATATTCCCAATAACGTTCCCGGATTTCAAATGTTCAAAAGCTTTTTTATAGACGACTATATAAACAACAATTGATTTCTGATTACGCCAAACAAAATGTTTCAGACACTACCGCATTATACCAGGAGTAAACGATGCTACGTTACTCAGCCTTTTCTCAATTCAAACAATTTTATCTGAAGGAAAGATTGCTGTTTTCATGACCATGACAAAGACGAGGAAGAGGGATACTGAAGGAGATCAACCCACAATGCTTTTACAGCAAAAGTGTTAAAATATATTCTGTCCTTTGTGTTCGGATTCAACGCATCATTTTACTAAAGCTCAGAATGCTGTAAGCAATACTGTACTGCAACGTTTACGATAATATGAACCATTTTAAAAATATTCGTAGACATTTTGTAATAATTTTGTTGGTAGTTCTTTTGAATGACCTTGTTTATCCAGTCCGTAACACATGGAAAGATCATTCAGATCTTTAGTCTGGTAACTGAAACATACAATCGGCCTGGTTCTGACGGTGTCGTAGTAGCGAGTACAAATGTTTCTTGTACCTTATGAAGCTACCCCTCTCAGCATCATTTAACTGAATGTACCGATTTAACACAAAACGGTGTGCAAAGTTCAATCCACTGCTTGGCTTTTCAGAACAGCATATTTGGTAAAAGTAACAAACCTTTCACAGACTTTGAAGGTTTGATTGGTCTTCAGCAAGCTAATTCCACAGACGGGGGACGTGTCTTACATAGTAAAACCGTTGTGGTTGTCATAATTGGTCCTGTGTCCTCACAGATGAAGAAAAACTTTTAACTATAATTTTGCGTGCAAGAGCAAGGTTATGTTCAAACAGACGAATTTACTGGCTTAGGTGACAACTAAGCTTTAATTGGTTTTCTAAACGCTAGCGTTGGTAGAGAAGCAGAATCTGTTAACCTTCCGCTGGATTTGTTTTAATCGGAAACTCTGCCCGCTTCTCATTAAAGGACACAGCTCTGAACTGCAAACGAAACAACGGTTTCACCAATGATTTGCTGCTAGAAGTATCGTTTTCATTAGATTTTGCAGTGATGAAGCCAGCGTGATGCTCGGGCAAAATCAGGGGTTGGAAAGTTGCTCAAAGATGAAATCCCTGGTATCGTATTGCGGCACTGCCTCAATCACAGACATGAACTTCCTGTTGGCAATGCACTAGATTTCTTTCAGTGGCACAAAAAAACTTTCTTTAGAGTTTATATTTTTTATATAGTCAGTCACTGAAGAGCATGCGAGAACTTAGTGACTGTGCCCATAATTTTTATATCATCGCCAAAAGAATCTGAGAGGTGTTTACAGTTCGCTTCGTGACTTCGTGTCTCAGAGCAGTCGACATTCTTTTCAGGTCTCAGCCCAAAATCTTCACAACGCTTCAAAAGATAAAACTAGACGGTAAAAGCCAGATTTCAAGGATTACTTTGCAAATTGTGGCCAACCAGTTTTGTCAAAATTTTTGCGTTGATGGCGGATGTCTTGAGCGAAGTAAAAAATTTGTCAGAAACACTATGAAACTGAAATACCATGCACGCTTCCAAAAGACAAAAACTTGCAAATGCTAACTGTATACACAAAAGTATTGAAAGCCATATTTTTTCTACGGGAAGCATTTTACTTTGAATCAACTTGTAAAAACAATTTCGTTCAAAGGAGTACAATTGAGAGGAGGTAGAAGACCAATTATCAGCCTGGATCAGTTCATTGGAGCTGTAACTGACAACATGAAACAAAAAGCTCTTCACTATCTTATCAAACAGAGCATAGGCTAGCGTTGTTGCTACTCTCCAAGAGATGTACAAAAAAATTGTTCGACAGATGGATGTGTTGAACCAACAGCACAACTGGGGAGTGGTACTACCGGTGGTACGCGCACTACAAGTTGAGAGCCACTGCTTCAAAGAAACTTTCAAAGGAAATTTTCACGATGGTTGAAATGCAAGAATTTACGCAGTAACTTACATGTCGCTGCATCCATAAAACCGTTTGTTGCCACACAGTAAGAAAAAGAGATTTGTTCAAGAAAATTAATGACTAAAAATGGAAACCAACAAAACAGTATTCAGGATGACAATGGAAAAGTAGCGAGAAATCTTAAAGCAACGTGAAAATAGCTTCAAAACTAGTATTTCATAGTTGTTCAACGACTAATGCATAGCAGCTTCACATTTGAAAAATGTTAATCACAATAAATAAACGTGATTGTAGTGTTGCGATCGGAAATCCCGAGCGGCATGTGCGCAAAGCTTCGCACTGTGGCAGCAAGCAACAATAGAAACCACCCGATTAGATCATTCTATTATTGCTTGTTCGCGCCACATATATATTGTTGTTCTTCGGGCACATCCCGTTCGTGATGAAGCACACATTCAACGCAACGCCACCGGAGAGGTGGCAACAACATCCCCTCCTTTTTACAACGAACCGCACCGATCGCACGTTCTTTGTGTGAAGGCTGAACCCGGCACGACCTCCACATCCTGGTCACAGCCCCATTTTGTTGCGATCGGATAGCCCGAGCGGCATGTGCGCAAACCTTAGCAATGTGGCAGCAAGCAACAATAGAGATCACCCGACGAGATCACTCTATTTGCTTGTTCGCACCACATATATATATTGTTGTTCTTCGGGCACATTCCGTTCGTGGTGAATCGCACATTCAACGCAACGCCAACGGAGAGGTTGCAACAGTAACTTTAATATTGGAAAATCACAATGTTTTTGTCAACAATCTGTTCATCCACGCTCTTAAAACTGATGCAGCTTTCAGAGTTTTACCACGTTTACCTGACATTTATCACAAGTTGGCAGGATGCTTCGCCACTATTTGCTAGTTTTATGCTAGGCGCTTATCATACTAACGTTTTTTTTCACTGTCGACTTCAATATTCCTGGGTTATGCTTGACTAATATGAGGATGACTTTAAGTTCAACGTCGACATTTTTGTCCATGGTCTCGATACTTAATACTTGTTATGTAACTGACAAGGCCTTCCTTGTTACGAAGAACAAAATTTCCTTCAAAACCTCACCTCTTTCTGCATGCATCCCATAAATAGAGCAGTTAAAGAGATAATATTGAAAACCCTCTTGATATTGCTTGGAGCAAGCAGAAGGAATTTTCCCGCTATGAATTGCAAAAAGTTTCTGCGAAAGCAAAGAAACACTGGACGATGAAAAAAATTCCCTGTTGCTTCGAACGTTTGCATAAATGCATTTATCAACTGTGGAATAAAGAACTAAATTTTCACGTTTCAAAAACCGTGTTATTGATTAAGAAACGTAGCTTGGAATGTGATGACGCTTGTGATTTCATGGTACCTGCACTCAGCGAGAAACGCCTCTTGCGAAAGACGGCGATCTTGTTGGAATGGGGCCGTTCTCGTTGCTTGAAAAGACGTAGTAACTGATAATGCAATAGAAACGAAATGCAGTCAGCAAATAACACACCCTCAGATCAATGTTGTTAGAGTTTTAGAGACATGTTCTACCATAGAAAATACTTTCAGTTGTTCTCAATCTCTAAAAGTTTATTGAAAGCGTAGCTTCGCTCTTTGTTTTAAGGACGTCTGTGGTTAGGGCAATCTTCCCTGATATTTCTAGCGAGCAGATGTACTAGTACAATATACGGTAACGTACTGCTTTGGGTGAAGCAAACCCTAGTCAAAATAACAATGAATAATGAAAAGCAGTTGCGACTACTCCCTAAATTTCCGTCAATATTATAAAAAAAATTTTTGAATATAATAAATTGATACTTTTCTTTCAAATATTAAGTGAAAACCTTTCCGTATCAACATTTTCGAATATGAAAATAAAAATTATAAATGTATCACTTCTTCAGAATTGAACTTGCCACCCGGCCAAACATATTTCCATTGTGTAATGTTTTCTGATAAGGTTTTCTTTGTGGTAACTTCGCATTTCGCATTTGTTTTAGCTGCATCATATGGATGAACAATACCAATTAAATATTGCAGGCTCTGACAGGTTAGAGTGCCAGCATCGCAAAGTATCCGTTTGACTAATATGAATGCAAATGTCAGGGCAATTATTGTAAAGGTTTCTAGTTATTATTTGAAGTTGCTGAGTAAAATCATGACATGTACAAGATTTTTGTAAATCTATTTATTCATTAGAGAAATTCTTGCTGCAATTTCTTCAACGTACAGTGTAGATAAAAATCTTCAACAGTTTTGTGTAAAGAAAGTTCGGTTCAGTTTCGCTATACTCGCATATTCGCTTTTTGTACACCTTTCTGGAATGTCACGGGTGGTCTGCCGAGCCCATCTCCACTCGCTTGCGCTTTCACCCCACCGTGGGCGCACCGTCTCCTTGCACACAGTTTCCAAGGTGGAGCACTAGGCTGGACAGGCCGCAAGCAGTATTTTTCAAGCCTTCAGTGTGACCGGCCCAGGAATGGAACCCAACCTATCAGCGTTCCTGGCGAATGGTCAAACAATCGTACCATTTCGTCGTTTGTGAACAGAAAGTAATTCAAAAAAACATTTTGCCTTTCTAATTTGAGAAAAAAACTAGAGATATGATACCAGGGCAGCATATATGCAAAACAATATTAGGCCGCGATCAATAGCTAAAAAGCAAAGCAATCTCCTAATTGGTATTGGAACAATCTCCCTGTAGTTTTAAATAAAAAAGAAAATTGTTCACCTCCTTTTCTGGACACTTTTTCCGTTTCTTTAATTAGTGCATCGATGTATTGCTTGCTTCTCACAACCTTAAAACAATACAGAGAATTAAGATCAGAGCATCCGGCATTTATTATTGTGATTGCTTTTTACGCTGCTGCACGCTGAAAAACCGCATCAAGATTGTAAGCTTCTACTTTAAATGCGCATTTATGATCGAAGCAAGAATTGTTTCTCTCCGCTGAAGAAAGTTGACCACTAAGGAGATATAACGTATTATCAATATTTACAGGAATTTACTGGCTACAGCGTGTGTAGCCTATACATGCGACAAAACACTTTGTTACTTCTGGCAAGCAGACAGAGATGTTGAAAATGTTTTTGAGGTAGGTGTAAGCTTCAACATTGATTGTCCCTGTTGCAACATTTCCAGTTAGACCAAAGCTTTGCGTAATCGCATGTGGATCAAGTGCGACCAAACAAACATATGGTGACGAAGCGGTGCTCACAAGAATCTCAAGAGCTCTCAATGTGCGTTTTGTCTGAAAAGATGTTAAAAGAAATATTGCAATGGCAGAATCCTCGCTGAAATTCAACTCCTGTTAACTACATACAATCGTCGTCAGGGGATCGTGGAAACTGTATTAACTGAAAAACGTTTTCGAAAAGTTTTGCCTTAAGACTGGTGATAAATCAAACAGTGGTTTTAAGTTTATATTAAAAATGAAGGACAACTTCCTGGATATGCAGAGAATGATCATTCAAAAAAAATGCTTTGAAACTACGTAATTGGTTTGTGCTTAGAAACGAAGTGGAACATTGAGAATATTTTTTATGCATAACTGCACACTTGTAACGTTCAAATCACTCTGTTTTTTTGAAATATCGAAATGTTTAAACAAGTAATTAGGGCGACCATACAAAAATAGGTGTTCGTCTCAAAATGATTGGCTAATTTGTTACTAAGTTTTTCTTTCAAACAGTTAAATCAGCAAAATTACCCCCACCGCATTATACAGGATTAGGATTTGAAGACTATGGAGTGCAAACCGAAGTATTCGCAAGTCTAACGTACCAGCTGCAGAGGAATTCTATCCAGCTCATCAATCTGAAGAACAATCTTGTAACGATAAAGGTGCGATATTTCAGCATATTTGAGCAGTTGGTTGATTACTTTGACCTGTAAAAATATGAACTGTGAGTAGTTAGCTTAATTGAACAACGGGACCAACTTTTTATGCGAAACAAATACGTTTTTTTCCAGATTTCTGACCTCATGCGGCGTCATAACGCATAGTTTTAATGAAAACATAAGCTATATGAAAGACTGAAACTTTAGTAACCATTTCGTGTTTAGATGCACAAACCAATTGACCTGGGTTGTTAAAAACATTGATTGGTGGATTTTCTGCCACGGTTGAAAGACTACGTTTGTGTGAATCCCATTATGTAGAGGGAGGTGACTGAAAATGTTGGCTTAAGCAAACCTGCGTCATAAAACTGCATAAAACACCCGCCCGCTGCTTCTATACAGATTTAAACTTGTTTTGCAGCGCTTGAAAATGTTGTCACTTTTGCTAACAATAAAAAACTATAATGAAAACGCTTGCCTGAGTCTTCGATGGATATTATCCCAACAAAATGCATTTGCTCGTTTAAAGGTCAGTAAAGTGCATTTTAATTTTCGCATTTATTTTTCCAATAATTAAAAGAAATTTGAGTGATTTTCAGAGCTTCCTCAAAAACCCATTCTCTTTGCTACAAAATATTCATAAAGTCTCAGTTGATGCATGGTGATGTTTTACTGTCCTTCAAATGAGCAAATGTAATTTGCTGGCATAATATCAAGCGAAGGCTCTGGCAAGCGTTACCGACCGACAAATTTTACTTAAACTGAAACCATTTTACTTTCAAAATTTATCTGCTTAAGATTTGCCTAACAAAGGTAAAATATTTTTGTCGAAAAATTTACACAAGTTTTGATATTAACGAAGAACACTCAACTAAATATTTTAACTGATGTTAGTGCATTTACATCGACAAAGCCGACATTGTGAAGATGCTGTAATGGCTACCTATCCCGCAGTGATTACTTGTCCTATTTCAGCATTTCTTGACACATAAGTCAGTTCCTAATCTGTTTCAGGTTAACGGTAAAGCGACAGCCCCATTTTTGTAATGCTCGTAAAAAGATTTGTTATGTGCAAGAACTTTTGACCGCGAACAGCCAAACTGGCAAATTGTAAGACTGTTACAGAGCAACGTATTTTATGATGTAATTGAAGGTGCACCAAAAATTTTGCGTCATGAGTGCTGCTCTTAGGAAAAGTAAACGGAAGAGTTTGCACTGGAGGATGAGGAAGTAGTCACAACAATAAAAGTGTAAGTTTATCAGTTCTGAGTGGTAATACCACAACACGGGTATTCAGAACGATGTTTTGGATCCAGTAGACTTACAATGCGGTTATGTCTGAAGTTAAGGTGACAGAAATGGTGTTTCACATTAACATACGAAAATTGGCAATGAAATCCAAAATGTACGAACATCAGAGCAATAAGATTCTATTCCTTTTCAAGTTAAACAAGTTTTAGTGTATTTTTTATGTGTGGAGTGTTCAGTTGCTGTAGCTGATTTCAACGCATAAAAATACTTGGGCATCCTGATTTTGTACAAAAGCTGAACATCCAAGCATGATCATAGGCTGTTTACCGAGTTACGAAACCATCTTTAAAATGTCAATGTATAGAGGCAGTATATATAAACACGAACAACTGCAATCTCACATTTGCTTTTCTTTGTCACATTTTCAGTTTATTATTTTTTTCTGAAGCTTGCCTATGCGTAAGCCACAGGTGGGTAAGTGAATGCCCGCGGGCCACTGGTGGCCCCCCACAGCGTTTTTAGTAGCCCGCGGGAGCATTCAGGAAAAATATTCAAATCTGCAATTTCCTTCAACTTATCACTATAGAAGTTAGTGCCGGGGCTATCTTGAACTATGACTCGCTTCTATTTCCATTGCAATCGCTTTGTTCATATCTACGCACACCAGTTCCATTTTTCATGACGCTGCCTGTGCCTAGAACGATGACGTCACTCTATAGATCGGTATAGAGTCTATAAGGTACGACCCTTTGCTAAGCGTGGCCTTCTCAAATTGGCCTCCGAGCCTAACTAATTGACCACACCTGGCCTTAGCGGAACGCCGAGTAAAATAATATAATTTTGTTATCTGTGGCTGTGCTCTTTACAATGAGTAAGTGGAAGCTGTTGTCAAATTACTTATCAAATCAACGTCACATCGTGTGTATTGCTCGGTTCCTCTTTGTAATTACGCTTCGTGCTTTCCACACCTCAGACATTTGGTTTACCCTTACTGTAACTTCATTTCATCGCTCACTCGTATGAAGTTCTAAAACATTTAGGGTATGAGTGTTTTCAGTATGTGTTCTGCAGTCGTTTATGTGGTATTTACATTACATTATCAATTTGAAATGTTGTGTTCAGCACGATAACTTTTTATGTTTGTTTAATTAAACCGCACTAGCGTTCGGTTGTGTTGAGTCAGTATCATAACAGACGCTATATGAAATGTGATCGTGTAAAAATCACAGAATCGTAGAAACTCGATGTTTCCGCGGATTCGTTCGCGAACGACGTAAGGCAGCTTGCCTTAAGCAGAACTCGTTTCTGGCGAACTTTTTGAAAAGGGTTTGCGTTTGGAATACCTTCATAGAAATTTTTCTGGTCATTTGGAAGGCGACTTTAAAACTACAAAGAGTAAACCCTACCTCATACTTGATCTTATCCATGAATCCCAGTTGGGCACCAATATCTCCTTTTGCTCCTTTCAGGGCCGATGTAATACGAACGACTTGTGAATTGAACATTGCTTTTAGAAAACTGATAGCAGAGAATAACAACGCTGTTGCTGCGGGAAGCCAAGCGAGCACTTGTACAAGAACAGGAAATGTACGGGAAACCTGCAAATATATAACATGTTCGAGTACAATAAATAATAATTTCATAACGTACGGGAAGAACTTTATAAAGAGTGGAGCTTTTTCTAAACAAAAACAGGAAACCGTTTAATATGGCTAATTAGATAATAGAGGTGCGCTTTACTGCATTTTTGTACTGGATTTATCAAGTCGAAAAATGCAGGATAGGCTGACATCGAAAAATTTGGGACAAAACTTCCAGGCGCACAAACCTTAACAAAACACCGTCACGTAATGCTCAATGTAATGCAACGAAACAAGACGCGGTAGAACTCACTTTTTAACAAGTATAATCATTTATTGTTGCGTTAGTTACTTTAGTGAAATTTTGCGTCTTTGAGCGTTCTTGATGTACCGGCAGTTTTGCGCTTTTTCCATGCTGGAAATTTTTTCGACTGCGCCTTCTACAGTGGCTTTGTTTTTTCTGCAACAATGCAGAATTTTTCCTGTAGCATAACAGAGACCAATTTTTTTCGCAGCTGTGTGTCATTTTCACGTATTTCTTTTGTGTGTGTTCAATATCCCGTCCTAATGACTTAGTGCAACTACTTCTGCAACCGCAAATTAGCCTGCAAACCTACATAACCGCAGTCGGTCGCTGTTTGTGTGGCGCATACGAACAAGGCCTCTTAAATAAACACTCTATAAACACTCTATGTGGCGTTGACACAAACGCCCAACGCTTTTTGTTCGTCATCACTCCACATCAAACCGTTTTTACGTTACGTTGTTCTGATTTCAGGCTCAAGTGTATTGGAGTTTTTGTTGTATATATGAATACAATCGAAAGAAGCAGTCATCTGAGAGTACTACTGGAGAGTTATTAGCGGAAAAAGTGGTAAAAGCTTTTTAAAACGCCTTGCTTAGGCTTGGCAACTTCAAGACGTCAGGTTGCTTAGTTGGGGGACTGACCAGTGCTCCTGCAAAACTAGGTTGACCCCTCAAAAAGTAGGGATTTCTGTGGAATCGTGATCGTCCCACTAAACGGCACCGCAACCAGCTAAGAACCTAAACCGGTTCCTAAATCAGTCCCTACGCAGGCGCAAAAATCACAACAAAATACAGTCATGTAATGCTCAGTGTAGTGCAAGAAAACAAGACGCGATAGAATTCAATTTTTAACAAGTTTAGTGGCAATCCTATTTTAAATCGAGTGGAGCTCAGTTTAGCTGTATTTTAAATCGATGACAGTACAATGTTGAACTGAAAAATAAACCTTGTCGAATGACGAATTTTGTTTCATACCAAGCTTAATATTGGACAATCTTTTCAAGTGAAGTACAGTACTTAAATGGTCCAGTTTGACATAATTGGCATACACTACACATCAAAACAAGTTTTTATACAAATTGACCCTTCGTGTTTTCATTTGCCTACGGCCCAGCAGTGATGCGGACCGGCACTACTCACCGTGTGTTGGAATTATCAACTGTTTATATTACGAAAATTGAGCGTCCTCATATCATTACAAAAATACTTGCATTTACAGACTGGGTTAACTTCAAGAACGGGAACAGTGATGAAGAAAACTTGTCTGCATTGTAAACTGTTAATATTCAATATTTTATTTGCTGATACAGTATATTTCAGGGAGTTGAAATGTCGCAAAGTTGCAGCAAGAGTTAGTTTAAAACTTTTAGCTCGAATTTTCAGTGCGTTTTTACAAGCTTTTTGTATGATACAGTTGATATGTGTAGAAACACAACTTACCGTGTTTGCAGAAAGAGCAAGTGGGATTGGTACTATGATGAGAAAGATTATCAGCAAGGTCCAGATAAACGTGGGAACTCCGCAAGCTGTTTTTGGATACTTGGCAAGCAGAGTAGTGAAGGTGATTTTAGGCGAAGCAGAAGACGAACTTTCAGATCCAGATATCAATGGCTGATGTTCAGAATCGGAGGAAGCCTTGTGTTTTTTGGTGCCTTCAAATGGATCATTGAACGATGCCTCAACATTTGCCTCTTGAAGTTCGTCCACGGCATATTGTGCCTGTACGAAGCTACGATACTCCGCTGTCCACTGACCGCTGGAAACATCTGGAGTTTGTTCTTGTGAATCGGGATTTTCCGAACCAGTTTCTTTTATCCACTCTTGATATCGTTCATACGTCATAAGAACTCCATAGCTTTCTAAAACGCTCTTCACCCGTTCTGAATCGTCGTCAAACTTTGCAAAGATTCGATTGGTGTAAATGTAAGAGTCATCAACGTCGCAATCATCGTTTATAGGGTTTGCAATTCGAAATAGGCGAGTCGCAACAACTCCGAATTCTTGCTCGATTGCGTGAGAAATGTTGGTCACGATTCCAGCCCATAAGTTGTCGGTCCCAGCAAGTTCCCATGCACTGAAATAGACTGAAATGTACCTGTAACACAGCAATCGATTAAAATTGTGTTTGCTATTGGAGTGAATAACTAAAATCAGAATGTATCCATTTTCAATGATGATAAGCATCCCGCGTTCCATTTATATTATAGAAATTTAGCAACAAAAATGGGTGTCAATGCTGCAATTAAATAGGCAGAATATAAATAAGCGATGTTCGAAAGTGAACACTCGGTGAGAAATGTGGATTTGAGTACCGCGATCAATAATACCCACTGTTTGTCACATAATTTGAAGGAGGCGACAAGATGGTGCCTAAAATTTCTTAATCAGTTAAAAGATACCCGTGTTTTTTATGGCCAGTGCCAGAGTACGCGGAGTTGCATGCAACAACGTGGCGCATTGCCATATTCAAATGCAGACCAGTTTTCAGGAGTATGGAATTTAGTACACAAGGACTAGGAGTGTTAAACAGAACCTTGCTTCCACTGTGATAAGCTGCATACAGCTGTACGCAACGTGTAGTTAATTCACTACATAGCCGGAAATAGCCCACTGAGGTGTAATTTCCGTGTTTACCCGTCGTGAACGTTTACTAACAGCGCTTTTTCTCCGCTACAGTTACGTCACCAATACCGGTTGTTCGAAAATATGGGTACAATAGTTTCACGAAAGCACATGTGAAGAGGTCCAACACTTTTGCGACTTTTAAGAAAGTTTCAGTGTTATCTTACATGGGCTTCCTAAATCTGTAAAGTGGTTGCTAAGCTCTGCATGAGCCTGTTGGTCGATATTTAAACTGTTTTGAAGTTTTTAGGGCTTTGAATCAAATTAGTTCTTTTGTGTAAGAAGTTCTGGCTGGTTATTAAACGTGTCTCCTGAGAAAAAAATCAACTCCAAATCAAATCAACTTAGTAATATGAAATGTTTGCTATCGGACCATTTCAACCATAGAGATTTCATTTATAGTTTTTCTAAATATTTTTTCATAAATGTTATTTCGACAATTTAAAGAAACCAAAGTAATTATGCTTTTCTCGCAATTTTCAATGACGTTCATGACATTTTCAAAAACGTAGATTATTGAAATTTTTCACAATTAAATCTTACTCTCACTAGAATTGCATTTTTACGTGTATGAAATACATAAGTGAATTTGCATATTTGAAGATTGACTCAGATTACAAAAGATAACTAGTATGGCACAATGACTTTCATGGTGAAAGCATTACAACCCAAATGGTCAAGTTCAAAGTTAAGTAAATCATTTTTACAAAAGTGGGCTTTTTTAAGCTACCCTCGGAATTGGTGGTATTGCAACGGAGGGATTTATCGTATGTTGATAAATCACACACCTCAAACAATAAATGTTGATAATTTACTTTAGCGGACAAATTGAAAGCTCTAGGTATTTTGATGTATTCACCAGTCTTATGCTTTCTTCCTTTCCCTGCCCTTGTTTTGGCCCTTCTGCATTACACCCGTAAGCATCGGATGCAGATATCCGGACTGAGAACGTGCAGAGTTAGGTGAAATCGATTTCGTATTAAAAAATATCCTGACAGATACGCCTGTGTCGCCTTTTTGGAAACTATTTACTTAAAATATATTACTAGCAGTGCAAATTAACAAAGTCTACTTGTGCTGCGATCGGAAATCCCGAGTGGCATGTGCGCAAAGCTTCGCACCGTGGCAGCAAGCAACAATAGAGATCATGCTCGCAATTTCTCTTACTATTGCTTGCTCGCGCTTCATATATAATGGTTTTATTCTTCACGCACATCCCGTTCGTGGTGAATCACATAATCAACGCAACACCACCGGAGCGGTTGCAACACTTGCTTATTTTTTTAGAAATGGGTCGTTGGAAGTGTATGAAAATTAAAATTTTGCTCAAACACAGCAAGAAGTTATTTGGAAATTAGCAAGCTCTTATTTGGCCTTTACGTGGATTTTTGTGCCAAACTTTTCTTAATGAAAAAGACGCGTAAACGCCACATGCACACAACATCCGAAACAGGCTACGTAACATGGTCTGATGACTGCTTGCACGCAGGGGGTGTTTCCTTTCAAATAGCTTTGATGCAAGGTTTCATGATGAAAAAACATTTTTGGAGAAAAGACGTATTTTGTTGGCGGCAGGGATGGGCCTTTTACAGTATCGAATCCGAATCCTAAAACATTCAAGTTCAAAACGTGAAGTAGTTTCCAAGAGTTTGGAACCGAAATGATACAATGGCCAACGAGAGCGCATTTTGCTTTATGATCTCGTTTGACGGGAAGAATTTGGAATTGCTGACTATTTTCCATTGAAATAGGAACGAGGTTTGAAACATGGGTGGCGGGCGTCCGCAGAAACTTTTCTAGGGGAGGGAACGTTGACATTTTGCTTATCCATTTCAGGTTCCTAACGATGATATGCATAAGGATGTTCACAGTCGGAATTGGATTGCTGAGTTTAGGTTTTCGAGAAATTTTTGTGTTAGACTCAATTTCCAGGGAGAGGGGCAAATGCCCGTTTTGTGCCCCGCGGACGCCCGTAGTATAAAGTTTTTATTTTAATTATCATAGCGTCAAGCACTGCGTCATATTTTCGTCAATACATACAAAAGGCACGTTGGAATGTTATGTTTAAATAACGTTAAAACTTATTTTGGAAGAGATCCAATATTTTGGATGCGATTTTATTTTTCTAGGATTATTTTAGAAGACCCAGGTCTTCTGAAATGCCATTCCTAGAGAGCAATGCATTGATGTAACATATTGCGTGAAGCTCTTGTTTTCAAGGTCAACTGACTGACGGTAAGAGATTTCTTGCTATTACGTATCATATCTTAAATGGAAAGAAAATCCATTGATCATCGGTACTAAAACACTCACTTCATTTGTTTGGAATTTCCGGTACTTGCTTGCGAAGAATTCGCGTCACTTTTGTTTTTCCCCACAGGTCTTCCTGGTGGTTTCGTGAAAAATGCAATCAAAAGCAACGCCACGTTTGACAAAGGCGACTTGCTGGAACCCGAGCAGCAACATAAGAGGAGAACAACCACTGCAAGCAAAACTACTGAAACCTCTAAAGTGACTATGCAGACTATTTGTCGGGCGCTCAGAGTTTTGTTGGCAGGTGTCACTGTTGGTGAGCCCGTGGTGATGTTATTCGGTGTGTTTGCGTGGCCCGACGAAGCTATCATGTTTGGTACGTTAAGCAGGACACCCCAGGTTGCAAAAACCAAACAAAAAATAACCATCAACGCAACAATGGACCAAAGCCTCCATCTGCTTTGCGGTTTACTGATCCTGACTGACTGTAGTTCGCTTTGCTGTTGCTCAACCTCCAGCAAATCTGTTGACACAATCACCCAAAATATAAGAATGGAGCTACAATAACAGTTGTACACCAAGAGCTGCTGCCTAGTTGCCATAGAGACATCTGAAACTGGTGCATTTTCCTCACACTTCGGCAAAGTATAGAAACACTTACATCAGCTTTTTTCATCAACGCACGAAAATTCAAATCAGACGCTTTGAAAGAACGTTTTGTTTCAAACTGGGATCTACGATCATAGAATAACAGACAAAGAGGAAGTGCACAAAATGTTTTGTTGCCTGGATAATAAACAAACGATATTGACCTTCCTTTTTTCTTTGTACGCAATGCGTCATGCTAAAGGGTTTTAGGCAAGTAATCGCTGCTGCCTTGAAATAGCGCCAAGTTATGGATAATTTCAGGCGAAAAAAACACTGACATTAGGTTCTTTATTTTTTACAATGAATTTCACTCTAAAAATATGAGCATTATTGCATCAAGGACTCAATGGTTTGGTTTTATCTTACCTCGAATTTTTGTAAACAACAAGGATTTCCCTGAGCCTCGAGACGCAAAGATTCCGATTTTGAGCGGAGTGGCGCCAGAAACAATCACTTCGGTCAGAGTTTCGGCGAAAATCTTGTTGTCGTCGAACACTTCGGAGTCTTTTTCACTAAGTATCACACCTGCAACCGATTTTACAAAACATTTCAAATATTTTCATGCGCTGCATGAGCTGCTCCCGACAAAGCGGGTGTTTATTTGTTGCGGTTTGTGTTCTTGGCGTCAGTCAGTTAATTAAGATAGTCTTGAGTTTGTTTGCTTTCTCTGTTCTTACTTTAGCCTTGCAACGTTTCACCCGTGAATTCTGCTTGAAACTTTCACCACTGAGAATGCGTACTTTTGCGTGAAACCGATTTCTATTTAAGATTTGCTTATGGATTCCTTGCTTGCCCACATTGTGCAGAGTACTTATATGCAAGTTGCGCAGAAGTGTGTCTGACAATATACTTTGACGAACAAAAACATATAATTTTATCAAATGAACTCGTTTCTCACGGAATTCAAGATACAGAAATTGAAGTTAAAATTTTAACTTCGAAAAACTCTAAACGAACATTAAAATAGCAGCAATATTTGCACACATCTCTTTTGTCACTTTCATTCTTTTATGAAAATGGTTTACTCAGAAGCTTGGTTTGCATTGCAGTGCGCTGGCTGTTTTTTGTGAATTTGCTAATAATGTTTTTGTTTATGATGAATTTCACATGTTATCTTTGCATCACCTTAGGCTGCCATCGTAAACGCTGTTAGAACTCCGTGGCTAGAATTTCATTATTAAATGTAGGCTGCTTGCTTTTTTGTGGTATTTTGTAAAGTCTTGGAAAGTTTTTTTGCAAACATTTAAACCCTTGTCGTATTTTTGTTTACAACAAGTAATAATCGCGCCTCGGATAAACCTCACCAGCTACGATATCTCTGCTGCTATGCTCTACGTTTCTGCTCCTGTCAAGTGCTTAAAGTTTTTTTTCTCTGCCTATTTATCATAGAAAAAAATGCATCTAATTCAGTACACTACACCATCTATGTTATCTATCTAGCGAAAATGTTTAACAGAATTAAACTCTGTACTTACCGATGCAACGTTTATCAAGTGGACGGCAAGAATACAGTACTCATGAAAATCAATATTTTATAATAATTTTCCTAACGTGTTATCATGCGTTGTACTTACCTTTCGGTGAAAGTTTTTTGCCAATCATTGCCATTTCCGACATGATCTTAGGATTCAAGTCCTTTTTGAACTCTTGATTGCAAAAATCATGCAGAAGCAAAGCAAATTCTGATCTTTTCACAGCAACTGATTGCTAATTTATGTTTTACGACAACTAAAGTGGAAAAAACATAGTTGACGTATCAAGGATTTGCACTGGATGACAACATTTTCCTTTTCCCAAGATTGTAGTTTCAAATATTTTAACAAGTGAAATTGTTTCAAGCAATGAGCGGAGAAGTAACAAAATAAGGAAATGAGATATCTTTCACCGTGACGCACACATTTCAAAAAATCTCATTTTAATTTTGTGGACAGACTAGTTTCAACTCAAAACAAGTTTCTCAAATGTATTGATGGTTTTTCAGTTACAGATTCAGTTCATTTCTCAAACGACAATTTCTTTCGGACAGACAATGGTCTTGGTTAGTGGTGCATGAAACCAAATTATACTTTTAAAAATATGGAAAATCATTTTGAAGTTGATAGTGAGATGTACAGTAAATTAAGTAAGTGATTATATTTCGGTATAAAGGCCTAGGCTGAACTTTGAAAAGTGCTTTATTACACAGAATCGTAAATCGGCCCGAGCTATTCAGGACAGGCCGGGATTTAGTTTGTCAAAATGTTTCGGATCGATTTTTGGCCTGCATACAAAATTTTTCGTTTGTCGCTAGTTACTGTTGAAACAATCGAGTTGGTTTTATTTTCAATAAAAAATGAATAATGGTGAATTATTTTGTCATGTTTACTTTGCTAGGCCACCAATTCCCCGCAGTTGCGCATGTCTCGACGCCCTCGGTAAACTCGGCTTTCGGGCGTAAATCGGGCTTCAAAAATAAATGTCTGGCGCCGGCCGGGTTCCGGCTTCAAAATGAGGCGCGTTTACAACTTTGTTATTACATCATAATTTATGTTA
>Ga0210059_1002166_pt1 | contig 30461 bp, 16 predicted proteins | sample Ectturendosymbi2_FD_188042 | JGI IMG/M metagenome (GOLD analysis project Ga0210059, IMG submission 188042) | Ecteinascidia turbinata endosymbiont from Florida, USA - Sample 2 (SPAdes) (version 2) | ecosystem: Host-associated > Tunicates > Ascidians > Unclassified | place: Key West, Florida...
GAAACGTTGTGTTTATTGAATGAATTGCTTCGCTGGCACATTCATACGTTTCCTAACGTAGTCCACTGCTTCAATAGTTCGCACAATTGTGCTGCACAAAGAGTCCACGAATATGACCGCGTCTGACCTGGCCTTTCGTAGTTCGGCATTTGTCTCTTAAATTCACACGTTGCGTTGGGCATAATTGACAAGGAGAGTATTGAAACCTGGCGAAAATCTTATTTGATGGCTTGGCTAATTGGTTGAGACATGCTTAAGATCGGCCCTTTGTATCTCGCCAAGTGTGAAAACATGTGTTTGACATACTTAGATAGACAGGAGTACTTAGTCACACACGCCGGTAGGCGAGTATGACTCATAATTCTGCGAAAGTTTCGCATCGCGAACAGAGCTGCTCTCTTCTTGAATGTCGTTGTTGCGTTTTTTCAGCTATGGATCGAAGCTGACGGTAACGGGAACTCACGCTGAATATTTTACGGACACATAAAAATATTCGGATTCACTGTTTGGTTAGCTGCGAAAAATCCGCAAACCTAAAATTGGTTGATGGAAAAAGTACAGTTAAATTGCGGCATAAACTGTCAAAAGTAACTAATGTCATCACTCATTTGTCATAGCATAAGAGTGCAGAAGGTTTTACTTCTGGGCTCATGACTTGCATTTTCAGGTTTACAGATGCAAAAGTGGTTTTTGTATGCTAACATAACACTTGCATTTGTTAGTTTCGAAAGCTTATACGACAGTGGCAGTTGGCGAAAGGTCGTGCTGAGTTGTTGGTATACACGTGATCAAATCCAGTCAGGAATTCGCGCATTGCTGCAGTGTCTAAGTTACATGGGGTTTGGTAGTATCTGGGCCTTTTCTCGTGGAACTGCTGCTGCTTTGACAAAACTAATTTCCTTGCGATAATATTTATTCTGAAAAATATGTTGCGAAGGCGGAACACTGCGCCAAATCGTTTTTCGAAAGTCATGTTTGCTAAAGCTAAATCACGCCCGCAAACACTCGATTCGCTCACAATGTCCATGCTGTCTTTCTCCAGTGTGTCGACACCTACGATGGCTCTTCGGTTGTGACCACGCTAAAATTCATGCGTGTTGTGATGCGTGGAAATTCCAAATAATTTTTAACTGAATTCCGGTTCGTCTCGCAGATGAAGAGTCTTCACAGGTTCTCGTGACTAACTTCACTTTTTCTAGAACAGCTGTCCAATAGCGGTAGATCCTGAAGTTTTTATTGTGTGCGAGGAGGAGGAAATCTTGGCTTTTTCGGTACAAACTGGAATTTCGTAGCAGGAGAATCGGTTGATAAAAAAAAGCGTTAAATCTGAAAAAAATAGTATGTCCGATGAACTGCAATCGCTCCCCTAATATTGGTTGAAGGAGCCTTATTCCACTGTTCTTGAGCTTTTAAACCGTTTTTCTGTAATTAAGTGTCTTCTGTCCATAGTTGTCGAGTCTGCTGACTCATCGTTCACATTTCGTTTTTCGCTTGAGTTTTAACATGGTCTTATTTTCAGACATCTCGTAATCCTGCATTTAAACCATGCGTAAATATTGTTTATAGAAAAAAAATGATTCAGCTGTGTTTCGCAAGTTCTATGGATATTGCAAACAAGGTCGCACTTTCAACTATTAATAGTATGTTATATTTGTCGAAGGCTGTCTCAGCGTGGTGCATAGCCTAATGACGAAGAAGATTAATTGACCATAGATGTTAAATCTTTATTCTAGTTTGAGAAAGCAACACTGCGTTTGGTTCATGTGAGGATGAGAATCGCGAAAAAGCCTCTTCGAATAATATTAATGGACTTTGCGATGTTTTTCAATCGAATGGAAAAGAAATACTATACAAACTTCTCTGCACCAATGGTGGGCTATCAAGTGATCACAGATGGAGCTATGAGATGCATACCACTTACGCTAGTAGTTCGTAACCTTGTTGGAGGTACTGAACCCCCAAGTTTCACCTGTGCATTCACCGAACCGTTCGTGATTGCAAAAATAAAATAAGATTTCTTCCAAACATAGGTTTACATTTTCTTAGCGCACAAAACGAACCATGCATCGGACCTACGCCGAACCCCTGAAACTTACAGAGCCTCTTCGGTTCCATCAAACTCAGGTTGGGAACCACTGGCTTAGGAGGCGAAAGCGTGACTGCTTTCGTGGTTTGCGTCGACAATTTTGATGCATAACAGTCTGCGAGCTGTCCGGTAAACAAACATTTTAAAAGCTGATTTAAGCAACACTGATTGCGCGTTTCTTTTATTTCGCTGCCAGCAATAATTGTTCAAATGTATTCCTCCGCAATAGACGCGCCATGCGATGTGAGGCAATATTCGTTGTAATTGCGCCATTTTGTTCGTCTTCGAGGTTAGGCAAAGCTCTGACCAAGGCGGCAAATCCGTGACTGCCGGCGTGAGATGCTGTTGCTTGATGATCAACTTCGAGGTTGTCGAAGGCGCTCTTTAAACCTTCTTTCAAGTGGTTGACCTTTGGTGGAGGTTACGTACATGTCTCCAGCGCGTATTTATATCTACTTAGCAATACTCGCTCGATGCGGATGCTACTTGAAGCGTCTTCAAAGATTTTTGCTCGGGGCTCATGACGGAGCGTAAACTTACGAATTGAATGACAATCGGATAACATCCGTCGTGTTGTTGCTTCCGCATTGATAACAGTGGGAAAGTTCTTGTAAATCGTCCAGTTGGCATTGCGATACACAATCGTCCTATTCAACTGGTTACTTTAAAGTTGACGAACTAGCCTTGTAGCTTTTCTGGCTTGGGCTCCATCAACTTGAACATCAGACTCACGGAAACGCGCAGAAATCCCGCGACCATCGCAAAGAGATCTCACGTTCTACTGGGCTGTTTGATTCGCGATTAAATCGTTCTTAAGTAAATAGTAATCTACTTATCGACGTCTTCATACGTACAAGCAGAAGTCTCTCGGTTAATCGGTTGCCACTTTGACGCGTCACGAAACGTTGAAAGGACGCGTTTCAGAGACTGTAGAGGTAAGACACTTTGGCTACAGTCGAATGCACCGCATCGCCAACGCAACAAGAGAGCGACCTTCGCAACATGAAGTTGTTCGTCGATTGAATGAACCTTAGTTCATTTTCCGACGAGCGACGCTTGAAGGGGATTGGTTGTGCTTTTTTAAGTCATCGACGACAACTTTTATCTAATCACCGCAACTTTTTGACTTTTTATGTTAAACACGGGAAGATTTTTTGCAGACTGTGGTAAACAACAGGTTGCATTTTTGGACGTAAAACGTTCGTTTATCAAATATACAACTGAACAGCTGACGTCTCAGTTCACTGTGCCTTTCTGAGGTCAAGTTCTATTCTTCATGGTAAATGCTGTGAAATGGCTCCAGGCGCGCAAAGCAAAAGTTCGTCAAGCACGGAACCAATTAGGATGTCGCTCATATGTCTAAGATATGACGCAATCGTCCTGTATTAAGTTTGACGTCAAGCGTGACTTCTAAAGACGAAATTCTCGTTTTCGGCGCGATCTTTTTTCAGGCGGGCTCACTGGCGCAATGCATCATGGATCTTGGAAACGGAAATATTAATCCGCTGTTAGTTGAGAAGGATGTTGCATTTCGACCCATAGATGGTAAATGCAATAAATGTTTTTTCCAAGAGTTTTTCCATAATCCAATACAATGCATTCTCTTCATTAAGACAAACAGAAAATATTCATATAACGTTTGTAGTCCTTCACAAACACGTACAAGCGGTTTAAACATACTTTGGCGATGGTAGTTTTAAGTTCTTGTACAGAGAGTAACGCGATTAACTCAAGTTACCCGTTCGTGGATCTTGCTTTCCAAGCAAGAAATCTTTGCCATTAAGGGCAGAAACTCCAATTACCCTTCGATCCCGCGCACGACTCCCACAGCAATAGTCGCTGAGGTAAAAAAAGGGGTCAATTGTTTTTAACTTAACACTCTGAAAAACCTTATCCGACCGCAAGAGTAGCAACAGCAAATTTTTCTTAATTTTGTTTTGCTGCATGTGGCAAACGCAATTCGATTGAGCATGCCCTGGCCAATGGTGAAAGTACTGCACGTCAAAACTTTGCGCAAACGCCGACTCAGTTCCTCTCGCTGAGCTGCAGATAGCCTTATATTTTACTTTTGCGTCTTCTGGTAAAAAGTTGGCGGTCTCATTGGCTGGTGCAACTTGTTTCAAGTCCCGTTGTTTGATTATACAAATGCAGAATCTTGTTCGTGCGCTAGGCGGCAAATATTGAGGTAGTCTGGACGGGTCGTTTGTTGCATTATTGTTGCAATGTCAAACTCCTCTGCCCGCATTTTCTGGACAGAATTTGGTCGCACCACGGTTGCACATCGAAGTACGTGGAGTTTATTCTGTTTAGATTCCTTCGATATCCAAACATGGCACTTTTCAAATACTGGTTCATTCAAAAGTATGCTCTATTTTGAAAATCAACATAGCCATGCTCTTATATTTGAATTTTCCGTCGTCATTACCACACGAATCCGGCATTTTTACGCTTCTTTTTTAATTTTCATGGTGTCCAACCACTTTAAATTATGTTTATGGTGTTTTGCGGTGAAAACTGACCTCGATCACCACTAACACTGCTTGGTTCAGGGGCTCACGGGCTCTATCATAGTCAAGGTAAGTTGGAAATATTGCGGTGTTTAACAACTGCCGGACTGGGGAATGGCGATGCATTGTGGCTCATTTTGTAGCCACTAGCTAACAAAAATTGATTGTATTTTTGAATGATGATTTTCAAGATGCAGATGTTGTCTACTACTGTAATTTTTACATCTTCCTACACTGATTAATTATTGGTCCGTGAAATGTTTTCTTCCTGATAAAAACTTATCAACTGTGCGAGAAACCGACATGAGGTATAATTTCTTCCCGAAGGAAGAATGATTTTACCGCGAGAACCACCCTATCAGTTTTACCGCCGAAAATCACGCGCCCTCTCTCCACAAACTCCAGTATAACCAGGCCAAAGTACACTGACTCCCATTTCCATGCAATCCAGCTGCGTACTTCAAGATAGCGGTAGGTTAGCAGCTGGTAGCAACATAATTTCACCTTTGACGTACATCGGGCTATGCAACCAAAATCTGCTTGCCATTGAAGGACCTGTGTGTTTTCTAAACTAAGAACTCATGGAGAATCGAATACGACAAAGTTGGGATTGGTTTGTGTATCCTTCTGCGTAAGGATCACTACAGTCCCTTTGGGTTGTCTCGGCAGTAAGCAACTCCTGGCTTGTTGAAGAAAGTTCAAAAAATGAAAACTATATCAATGTCAAAACTTTCAAGCAACTTACCACAAAACCTAACAGAAGGAAGAAAAGCCCATATTTTATGTCGGCAAGATGCAGCCGCTGGCGCGAAGGACAATTGTGAAAAACCTAAGAACTTCAAAAGCCTGAAAATTACTTTCTTGCTGATATATTAAAAACGATTTTTTGATGAGCACATCCAAAAGCGTCTTAGTTTTCTCACATGGCGAGTGCTATTCCAACGCAGATAAAATTCTTATGCATGGTGAGAGCGTTTTTGCTATCTACGTTGAAGGGTTTTGATCTCTGCCCTCCTGACAGAAGCACCGAAAAGTCTGAGCGATGGATGCCAGGCCTTGGCACGTTTTGCTGACATGTCTTCATTACGCCTGTTTATTCATCGTTTATGTTTTGGCAGTAGAGACTTTTTGCAGTTGGGAACTTTCGAATGTGCAACAACTTAATTAATTCTTTGAGGTTTTCTTACACTCAAGAGGTGACTGATTGATGTGGAAAAAAGTGAAAGACGAATTTAAATTTGTTGTGACGTCTTTTGCCACGTTTCACCGCACAGCATAGATTTGGTTCATGGCTGTCCAAGCAGACTGAGACTTGCACACAAAACGGAATAACAATTCCAACCAAAAAGAGGCCCGAAAATTGCAACTAATTTTTAAAATAAAAACATTTACGTTTCCAATATTGGTATACTAATTTGAAACTGGTATCCTTTTATACTCCAAAATAGCGAGTGTATCTACACGCCACATCAGAAAACTTCAGGCATACATCAGCTGAATGAATTTACATAAACATCATATTTTACGATAAAAAGCAGTGTATTCATCTCTCTTGTGTTCAAATATATCCTCCAGCAAGATTTGCGCTGAAAAAATGTGGTTATGCTAAAAAAGGATGCTTTGTGGATGATAATCCATCAAATCGCCAATTTAAATACATTCGAGTGGGTAAAGAAGGGTTGCGTCTGTCCAGATAAGTTTTAGGTTTATTTCTTTAAAAACTCAAGACATTTCAAACTTCACTAATATCTCAATGTATGACAACCTATCAGTGCACTACAGCAACTTGGAATAATTTCTGTGTGAGGGGTCAGCTCTATTGCAGTTGCCAACAACCTTTGGTGTCGGGTTGCTCAGGATGGCCTACGTTATACGATGATTTCTACAGATTTCGCAAAACTTGTTCGGACAAATATTTCACTGACATTCCCAAACCTAGTTTTGACTGAACGTTTTTCAATCACTTTTCTGTATTTGCTATAGAAAAACGATTATGATTGTATGAGATGATTTTGTCAACTATATTTACCTGCTCGAACTTGCGCAGCTTAACGGCATTTTTCAATTCGAATTTTTGGGAAACTGAATTAGAAGACGAGCTACTGTATCACCCCAAAGTCGAAATTTTCAAGACAAAAATACGTGTAACTGATTTCGTTTCAGCAAAATAAAACTACTTTCGCGAAATGATTTCTTTTTCGATGAATTTTTTTTTCAATTTTTGATGGACACTGTCTTTGTTACGCTAAGCTCACATGCTTTTTCTCTTCGTTTTCAAATTATTGCCATGGTGAATGTACCTCTATTAGGCTGCAGCATAGCCTTTCCCTGAGTTTTGCCATATGCCTGGCTGGTTGGTATGAACAAGATTATAACTGCGAAGCAACCGACCAGGCAGCTGTGTCTCAGCCTAATCTCTCTGAATTATTTCCCCCATACAATATCTGCATGGAACCTAAACTTTGATACTCAACGCTTTGTTTTAATTGAACGTCAGTTGATATTCTTCGCATACTTTGCGTTGAGATGCATTGAAAAATGATCGAGTTTTTTGTCCTTTTTTGAGGTCAGCGCCAGACGTGGTTTAAGCGTGACAAAATTTTATGGACAGTATTCAGTTTTTACAGTTTTACTTCTCCTAAAATTTAGAGGCAAGCAATTTTTCTCTATATACAGTAATTTGTAGGCGTTTATTTGCATGTGGGAGGTGGAATCTGCAGCAGCATGAGTTTAAATACTGCTATTTGGGTTTCTGTTTTGTTATTTGGAGCAAATCAATAAAAAATACTTTTTCTGAGGCCAATTGCGTGCTTGACCAAATAATCACATTTTCGTCTGTGAATACTTGCGGTTACCACAGAGTTATGGCAGGAATAGCCGCGTAAAGTTCTGTCCCGAAATAAGTATTACGCCGCTCACACAGCAGCTCCAACAGTCAAATGCTTTGAACAACTGGAAACACTGAGACAGGGGCATTTTGGATGCTCCGTTTTCACAGAAACGTTTTTTGCGCTTGATGAAGTCGCAAACTGTTTCAAAAGCTTGATATCCTAAATTCCAGAGGAAATCTGGAAATTTTCCTCGTTTCAAGTTAAGGTCGCTCAGATGTGTGTTCAAGACACACATTTGCTGTTTCAAAGACACGAATAACACTTAGTTTGGGGGCAATTTTGAGCAAATAACGTGCTAAGTTAATTATATACTTGGACACTTCCTATTTTTCCTAGTGACGAGTCTAAACTCGCCCCATGGCATTACGTTTTCATCAAAACAATCAATTGATCTTAAGCAAAATTGAAGCACGAGGAAATAACTCGTGTCAACTCCATCCGAAAAAGCGCCGTCGCTTTGTTGTTTTCCTGTACTTTTCAAACTTTGGTTGCAAAAACATTGGACATTTTGTCTGAAAGGAATTTTTAACTTTGAGACGTCACGTCACCTCGAACTACAGCAGGCTGAGTGGTTTGCGTTATGCAACTGGCATGTACTCACCCTGCTGCGCGGTGTCGGTGGCCGCATGTTGCAAACAAACTTGGCTTTCGACCACAACAGTTACACTGATTGCTTTAGAACTCACTGGTCAACGACAATTTTGGCTCTTCGTATTTCTTTAGTGACGAGAAGGATCGGACATCCCTACCAGAACAGGACGCCGCCAAAGAAGAAAAAGCCCAGGACATCATTCAGCCGCATTCAGATCTGCGAACTGGAGAAGCGTTTTCACCGGCAGAAGTACCTGGCAAGTTCTGAACGGGCATCGTTGGCAAAGACCTTGAAGATGACTGACGCACAAGTTAAAACCTGGTTTCAAAACCGAAGAACGAAATGGAGGTAAGATCGAGGCCCTAAATAGCTTTTCCCAAACAGTGTTCGGCGAAATTAATTCAGGAGGGCCGCGAAGCATTTCAAAATATTACAGTTTTCCTGTATTAGCTTAAACGTTTCTTGAAAATTAGGCGATTTTCTTTCATTTACTTTTATCATATCTATAAGCAAGCTCAAATATTCCATTAACAGTAAATCGCATGTGTTGTTAATATTTTGTTTCTGTTTCATGTCTCATTTTTTTCGTTGTAGCTTTACAGCAATATCTCACAAGGGGCACCGCAAAAAATTGTCACTAAAAGTGTGTCACAAGCGGGAAACTGAAAAATGTTGTGAAGCACTGCCCCAGACCGTTTCCCTAGAAATCGCGCACCGACAAGTGTTGTCGAATCTTGATTCGAATTCTGTTTAGATAGGGCTCCCTAACTTTTTAGAACGTCGACCCGCTCATGGAAGCTATGGACTTTGGCTGACCTTAAGACAAACGGACGTCGTCAGGAATTTTCCATAAAATGGAAAAGGGAAGAATAAGTATTTGATGTGTGCGTGCAGTCATATCCACAAACAATTTAATGCACATGTGCACCGCATTACAATAAAACAATAAAGGGGATTTTTAGTAAATGTGCTGCGAACTATTCTCGGTTTCGAAAAACCTGTATAACGGCAGACAAAATATAATTTCAACAAATAAAATTGAAGGGTGCTACAAAAAGTTGCTTTGGTCTGTTTTTATGTCGTATACACCAAAGGCGAAGTGGTGCAGGGGGTTGAGCACGCGCCACCAAATCTGGTCGTTTGGGTTCGATTCCCGATTGGGTCACACCGCAAACTTGAAAAACGATACTTGCCGCCTGTCTAGCGTCGTACTCGTCATAATGAGCGCAAAGGAGCAGTTCATCGTTTTATCACCAATGCAGTAGCCTGGAGCAAGCACATAAAAGCGCCGCCGACACCAAGTTACACTCAAAAGGTATACTAAACAGCGAGAATAACGTGATCTTGGCATTCGAATAAAAACTACCATGATGTTTATCAGTGCTTTTTGATATCCAGGTTTATGCCGACCTTTATGGTAATTCTGTCGGCTTCAGGAGTCAATATTAACCAGGTCACAGAACCACGGTTTTCAAAATGAAACAACCATCGACCCTGTGACCGAAGCTGCATGGTGCTTTTACACGTAGAGACGTATTTGATGAAAATTGTGACAGTAAACATTTTTCGGATTGCATTTGTTTAGCAAATATAAAGTTTGAAACGACTGAAGCGGTAGAAATTCCTTCAATTTTCGTGAATATCGTGTGCTGACTTTCAATGAGAAATCGTTCGTCGTCGCTGAGGTCGTAGTAGCATCATATTTCGGTTGCTGCACCTCCATTAACCGCGCATCACGTTCACGTGCATTGTTTTCTGTGTCCACATCAGTTTAAATCAGCGTTTCTAAACATTTGTGGGTCACGGACCCCTACACCTAATAAAAGCTACTGACTCCTCAAAAGGAAACGTTGCATTAAGTATTTCAAATTAGGCTGTAGTGTTAATCGAAATGTCTGCAAAGCTTGTTAACCCTTCAGAAACGTCAGAGCAAAGCCTACTAACCCTTAAATTTTATTTATGGTTGAAAGGGTTCACCTTGACGGACCCTTAGGGGTTCACGGACCCCAAGTTAAGAACCTGTGGTTTAAATAATATTATGCAAAAACAAAAGCGAGTGGCCTCGGACTTGAAAAAATTTTTAGTCTGAATGTTGCGCATCTGCGCTGCTGCATTTTTGTTTTTTAACAAAAAGGTTAGGTTGGTTTTACGACACTTCTAAATTCAAATCACGCGCATCAGCTGCGTAGTGAAACGGTTTCGTTTAATTGTTAATATTGAAGCGTACCTTTCGGTGAAATCGTGCAAGACGCATTGAGCCTGAAACGCTGTTTCAGGAAGAGATCACGAAATGTTTTTGAAGCTCTTCCCTGCAAAGCGTTTCTTTCTTTCAGTCAAAACTTTGCTCAATAAACGAAACGACTTTACAAAACTGATTACAATTGCTCCGTGGCGTTTCGAATGTTTCGTGTCTGTGCCGGCAATATTTTTCTCACCAACGGCTTTTTTCAGCTTTAGGTTTTCACAGAAAAATGCTGTGAAGGTGAAAAACCTCAACGTGGTTTGCTGAGGTTTAATTTTTACTTTCGGTTTCAGTCTGCCTCTCGCAAGTATTTTCAGAATTGACTTTTCGCCTATTGCGGCGTGAAAGAAGTTTCCAACTTTAAGAAGTGTAAAGAAAATCGCTTGCTGACGTGATTGATGATGTTCCACGAAAATGTCTTCTATGTCGGAAGTTCGAGCATATGTCTCAAGATTGAAACGCAGCGACATGTAAATAGTTGTGCTTTTGCGAGTAAGGTCGAGCAGTGAAGAAACGCAGTGCGGAAACTAAATCGCTCCAACTATAAAATGCTTTATTTTTGATCTTAGGACCAATAACTGTCAATAGGATTTTTTTGTTTCAATTAGCCGCATTAAATGTAGAAGCACTATTTTGTCTATCTTTTAGTCTTGATTAATATTTGGATCTCTCTTTGGTGTTTATATATATATCCTGGTGCTTATATTGAGAATATATTGCAGACTTTACGACTGTTTCCAAAGAAGGTTGGGAATTTTCAATTTTGATTTCATTTCAATTTTGTTGTGAATGTTGGCGACAAAAGCAATGGAAAACTGCAGGTGCTTTCTATTTTCCTGCAAATTAAGCTTTAGATTCGCAAACCATCTCAAAAATCATGAAAAAGCTTCGTGAATAACAAGAACCGACACGGGAAGTTTTTTACCTTCCTTGTATATTTTCGTTTCATTTTGCGAAATGTCAAAAAGTTGAAAAAAGATTTGTTGTTTGAAAGATGGCACCTGCCATCAAACAGTTGCTGGGATTGCAAAGACAATCTCGCTTTACTGCTGAAAATGTTCTGCGCTCGTTTAAATTATTTTGTTTTAAATCTTGTCGCAGTTGTGTCTTATCACTCAAGAGCGCTAACCGACATCGATGTTGCAGGTGATCGACGCCAGAAAACAAACGTTTCAGGAGTTAGTTTGCCTGGCAGGTTGTTTTGCTTGAAATTGATTGTCTAACCTGCTGCAATTTCTTAACCACAACGAGCCCGAGGCTGTTGTAAATTCGCGTAAGAACTAGATTTTGCTGGAACCTTCCATCGTAAACAACCTTTTGATCGATACAAGCGATCAAGCTTGAAAAATTTCTGATTGTTTGTGCACCACTGGTCATGCAGATAAGTTAAGAGGAAGATTGGCCACCGGAAGTTCTGAACTGATTAGACCGTCCAGCTTATAGAGTGCTCGATATCTAAACCGAGGAAGAGTAAAGGGAGTGGTGGAAGGTCAACCAGCAGTTTGACCCCAAAGAGAGCGACTTGTTTAGACGGCGGTTTCCAGCGCTGAGTGGGAAGAGCCATCACCATTGACCAATTAGCACGATGTTTGCAGGCAATACTCCCTTGAACGTGGGAACGTAGATATTCCAAAAGAATTTTTTCTGATGAATGCATGCTTTCTTCATTGATTTTAGTGGCCTGTTATCTGCGAGCGACCACAGACCCGATGTAATTTGCGCTGACCGAGCTGTCAAAACATTCCTCGTATCGCTGACGTACAGTCTGAAGCTTTTCTATTATTCGTCGTAACATAAAACTGTCGACAATAGCGCGAAAAAAACAAGAAAATCACTTTCGTTGCCTCAGTGCCTAAGCCTTCTTCCAGGCTTTTTACGTTTAAATCCGACACTTTCTACCTCAGTCTTTATTTGTACTTCTGTGAAAGTGTGACAGTTTGCTCTGTCCCAAGAAGTTTCTTCGACTTCCAAGGTCTTATGTTTGAGAGCTGTGCGTATCGTCACCGATATTCTCAAAACAATGCTGACTCTGCGCTGTTCTCCTGGGTATCAAGTGCTGCTTAACGGGAGGAACGGCGTTGGTGTTCTGGGATTGTAAACGGCTATTTTCATTACCCAGAGAGCCTGCGTTGTTATTTACCAGCATAACCTCAACCAATTGTAGCAGTCTTTGACGTAAACGGTGTGAAAACTGCTTCGTGAAAGTTATTTTTGGCGCTAAGCTACTACACGTGCATCTAAGTCATGTTGCTACCATCTATACGAAAGCACTGCCCATACATTTCCCAAGAACTTTTGCAAGTGAAAATGAGATTTTTACGCGAGGTCAAGCCTTCGTGCTTCGTGTGTTACTTTGACCGTAAAATGGTGAGTGATGTCATCAGCAAAACTGAAACTGGGCGCAACTTTTTAGGAGTATAGTTTCTGGGAAAGAAAACTTCAAAACTAACACAAATTAGAAAACTTGCCCTAACTTCTATTTTAACAACGTCGGTGGTAGAGCGCCCGCTTGTATCCCCTTGTTTCAAACTCTATTCTTCACTATGATCTGACCATCTTCCTCAATAGGAAGCACCTCATTCGCGCCTAGTGTGGCAAGGGTGACACAAGCTTCGTTCTAGTTCGGAAACATACTTAACTAGGGCTCTTCAAAAATGCATTTTGGCGGAATGCGGCACAAATATTAATTGGTGGTAGAGTACTTGACTCGTGCTATGTGCCAGTCAACATTCTTGAACTGCGGGAGTGGGAACATAGAAAGCCTGTAAAATACCTCTGTTTTTTACACAACAGAATCGGAAGAAAGTTCAGATGTTTCCCATCGAAATCTGCTCCCTCTGTCCATTTTGGAATTTTAACTGCATTCCCATATACGCCGCTGTTTCTTCGCACGACCGGGCATTTTCCACATACTCAAGACACTTTAACTTAACAAGTATGCGCTGGTCGGATGCATCCTGGGCTGAAATGTTTATTTTCAAAACACAAGTTGAGCGCAAGCATCTTGATTTGCGTGACAGACGGAAGCAACTTTTTCTATGAAATGTCGCTGTCGCTGGCACTGCTTGCCCAGGTACGTCTGCGTTCCCGAACGTTGGCGTTAGTTCGACGAGTAAATTGATTTGCAAATAAGATTGTGACTCTCATCTAGAACTTGAGGCGCCGAGTAGAGCGAGTTCGCAAGCGCTGTAGGTCAGGCAAGTCAAGCGTCGGAATGGCCGCGGTCAAAATCAATGTCGTGAAGTGTTCGTTTTTTTGGAATGCCAGCGTGTCAAGATGAAAGGCATGCTGCATTGTTTGTGTGCCACATAACATAGCAGCGATGTGTCTTGCCTGGTTTCGGAAGTAGTTCTTTATTAAGGCGTTAAAATAAACTTACACTGCATTCCATGTGAGCACTGTGTTTTTTACATTCGGAAGTTTAATTTGGAATAATTAATTGAAGCGCTACATCAGTTGTTGCTTAATGCCACACAAGCTTTGAGAAAAGTCGCAAGGTCAGTAATTTTATTCCTGCTGACGCAGCTCTGTCAGTGCGACTCACAACAGCAGCGTCCTCCAGCAACATCTCTGCGCTACTTTGTTACACTAGTCGAAAAGTTTTTCTTGGGTTCTGTAATCGCCGCCATCTTAGGACGAGAACTGCACCTGCTTGAACCAGTCGTTCGGACCTAGCTGGAACGAGCAACGGCTTTTCAAACAAGAACGTCTTAAAACCCGGTCTGTGATGGAAGTAGACTACAAATAGAAATGATTTTGGGAAAGTGAGACGTTTTTCGTCGGTTGCCTTCCTTGTATGGAAAAGTGAGGTTCCGGGCCGATGTTCGGACATAATTGCAATTCCGCTAATGATTTAAAGACAACGACTATGCGGTCCGTGATTATGGCGACGAATATCGCCGGTCGTTGATAGATTTTAAGCGGCGCCGCTGTCAGTGCGCGTTGCTGACAAGTAAGAGACAATCTTCTTATGTGTAAGATTGTTTACAACCGCTTTTCGGCTTATTCAAGTGCAAAGCCAGATCTGTGACTGATATGTCCGTTGGATTATTACTTTGATGCCACTGTTGCGTATGCTGGAAGTATGTGCGCCGTTGTAATGCGTGAACGCACCTTTCATCCTGGTAGTTATAATTGAAACGTAGAATCGTGCTGGGATTTCAGCACCGTTTTTGTTCTTCAGCCTTGACCAGTGATGCTACAGTCATGAGCAAAATATAGCCCGTTAAGCTCTTTCATCCGGCCTGCTGGACTTATCCAAATTGCATACTGTATTAATAAAGATAGTTAATTTTTTACATATGTTTTATATCGCTTTGCACAAACAATCCATCTGGTCCCAATCAGGCCCACTGTTAAATTATCGAATCCAAAGCTGCCCTCGAGTCAAAAAGTTTGCCCGCCCCTGAACTTAATAAACTCATCCGATTGCGTATGCCTACGCGAATGTTCATCATGTGCAAAACCCTCGTAATGCTTGTTTTGTGATTGTACCCCTATACCAGTCCCTCCAGACCCATTTTTCTGAGTAAGAAAAGCCGCCGTGGATCAGGTCTTACACGTTTGTTACCCTGCTTGATACAGGAGTGAGCAGAGAATGTACCTGGGATTAGAGAAATTAATGTAAATATTTTTCGAAATGTTATCCAGCGGCCAAAACGTTTGTTACTGAAGCAGTTGCCAGTGTGTTTGATTAGTGGCTGACCATGTAAGCCGGTGGTCACGAGAGCTTATGCCGCCACCGACATGTATCAAAGATTTGGTGGATCTAGTTCCAGCCGTACGTTGCATGCTTTGTTTATGCCATGTCTGGTGTGCCTTAGGCTGGCTTGACGTGTACTAAGGAGGCCACAGCAAAACAACAGCTGTTCATTATCTTTGAAACCTCATAATCTATATTATAACAAAGGATTGAACCGAAAAATGAAATATCCGCCACATCGCCAAATTTTTATCACTAACCTTATACTTGGTCATCACCGTGCTGCGCTGATCCAACAGTAGGCGTGATCTTCAATAGTTAGTAGTATTTTAGTAAGCGACATATATTCAACAGCACACAGTGTTTTTTGCTGTTTTTCCGGAACCTGAAGGTAGTGGTTCTTAGCCGCGGAATATATTTACGTTGGAGGGAAATGGCACCTTGGAAAGGAATAAATTTGCTGAACCGTAAATTGCAGCAAACCCATTCTTTTTCAAACTTCGCTAGTTTAAATCAGGGGTTCTCAACCTTTCTCTGACCATGTACTCCTTCAGCATTTCGACAGATGAGCATGTACCCTTTAATTTATTATGACAAAAAGGTTGAGTAAAATAACAAAAGTCAAAACTTTTAGATTTTCAGAACTATGAAGGTAGACTCCGTTTTTATGTCTCAAAGTTAATGTGTTTGCAAGCAACAAGGGGCGTGATAACGGAATTCAACGTTAAAGAAGACGAGACGAGTGCAAGTCCATACCAAACTGAGACATGTTTGAAACTCGTTTGATCGACATTTCCTTTATCATGACTAATCATACATGTAACAATAAGCATACAATGATTTTTGAAAACAATATTCACTGATATACGCATAAATAATCGGAAATAAATAATGTATAAATATATTTTACCCTTCTATTGCTAACCTTAAATGTACCCCTTCAGATAGACAGATATACCTCTAGACGTGCATGTACCTCAGGTTGGAAACCCTTGCTTTAAATAGTGTGATTTCGATTCATTAAAATCACGTTTGAGTAACTCCTTCCAATTTCTTATATCAAACCTCTTTTTGTCCCTGGATTCATTGTGTACATTGTAATAATAGAAGCGAAAAAGAAAAAAAAACGTTTTGGATAAATTTTAATTTTGGAAATTGTCCAGGGGGAACGATAGTAAAAAGGATTAACAAACCCACCTTTCAACAAAAGAACACTATGCTTCAATAACTTCTGCATCGGTCGAAATCTCGAAGAGCAGTTCCACCTGCATTTTCATGGACTTGTTTGTCTCTTATACTGCTTACACAGTAATGAGATAGGTCGCACATGACTCCAGTTTACTGGCCTCATGACTGGAGCAGAAAGGGATTTGTGTTTTAGAAAAATGTTAGTGCAGGATATCAAACTTTTCTGAAGGCAAATTTGAACATTTTTAGCAGCTGCTCACATCCCAGAGGAAACGTAGCAATGATAAAAGTTCGCCAAACTTCACACCACTTTAAGTCTAAACCAACTATGTCCAACCTGCGGCCCGCGGGCCGCATGCGACCTAGTCGAGCGGCCCAGTTTAGGTTTTCACTGTAGTAAAAGTATTCTACATGCTCACAATCTGTCCTTATTTTGATAAACTTGAATCTGACATTTTTGATTCAGCTGGTCTTCAGTGCCACTTTATCACGTCTGTTAACATTGCAGTTAAGATTCGAACCCTTTCAGTAAATTAACTAAAGTTAAATTTAGTTTGCTAATAACAAAGTAAGCCATTCAATTAGCGGCCCTCGTTAATATGTCACTCAATGTGCGGCCCTGGTTAAGATAGTGGCATAATTTTTGGCTCAGTAAGCCATTTGGATTGGACATATAGCTGGTCTAAACAATATGGCCTAGGTTAGTCCGACCGGCGTTTAAACGTCCCTGAAACGCAATGGTTATCAAACGTGTTTGTCCCATTGCCCCCTTATCACTCTCGATATATCGTTATCTCCTCTCAAGCCGTATAAAGCAAAACAAATACAAGATAACGTCATTTTACTGACGGATATTAACACATGGTATGGCCCCGGCTCCCAGTTCAGTGTGATGCGCGTGCTTGGTGACATTACAAAACTTTGGGAAGTGGAACCACAGCGCAATAATACAATTTTTTATGTCAGTTGGACCAAGCAATCGTATTGTGAAGCTAAGTTGTCAAGAACGTAAGCAGTCGATTCCTTGCCTTATAATAATAGTTGCCTAATGAAGTTAAGTAAATGATCGTTTGACGTTTAGCACAGCGGTTCTCAAATTCAATCATAGATTTGTTGCATGTACTAAGTACAATTCAATGGGATGGGTGCACCTGTTTTGCTTCCATCAGTTCTATCTTGGGTTCTGTTTTAGACAGCGCAACTCTCATATCATGTGTCACGTGCAATCAGTTTCAGAATTTTGTTCTGATTGTCGTATAGAAAAGATTGCTCACACTAGTAGGTTGCTGGAAATGGAATGAGCACTTTCACAAGCATTCATATAGTGCAGGGCTACTCAATTATTTCAAGAAAGGGTCCAGTTACAAATGTCAAAATTTTTCGAGGTCCGGTCACTGCCATAAAATCATGCAAATGTGACATGCCTTGGATTCTTCTAACAAAAAATGTAATATGAGCATTTATTACGATTATACTGTATATAGATATACAAAATCCGGTAAATGGATACAGATATTAACAAACGCTGTCATCGTTATTTGTTGTTCTTCTGGTGGGAGCAATGGCATTTTGTGATTCTTGGCAGTTACCTAAATTTTTGTTCCAAGGTAGTGATAGTGAACAGAATGCAATGGTGAAGGTTTTATTAGATGAATGGTGAAGGTTTTATTAGATACAGATGCGAAACTTGCTCTTTATGAGCTTCTTTTTTGACGGTGCGGACTGTCAGCAGTCAGTGGCGTAACTAGACGTTTAGGCCAGGAGGGAAAACGCAGCTGAAAAAGATCCATTGCCGACTGTAGGGGGGTTGCAAGCAACACTCAGAAAAACCCTGAGAAATGACGGTGAATCCGGATGTGAATGGCTATACTAAAACCCTGAATCACCAACAAATACTCCGAAAAGCGCAAAAAAATACTGAAAACCAAACGAATACTAAAACTGAAGCATAAGTCAAGTGGGGGCCCGAGTTGTACGTTTATTGTAGCTGGCAGGAGGGGACAATTCGCCCCTCCAGCAGCAGCAGGTAGACCCAAGCACCGTAACAATTTCCACTGACTATTTGCGGGAGTGGAAAAAATTTTGGAGATACCTTCCTTTGACAAAAAGTTCTCAAGTGTGCCATCAAAAATATTTCTTTTTCTTTCACTGCTACATTCTATTGGAATTCAACTAATTCCAGTTGAGTTTTGGCTGCCTCCACACCAGTGGTGTCAAGCTGCCGGAGCTTTGCTCCTCCACCTTCATCAGTGTATGAAGTGAATGATTGGTCGTTGCCTACAAATATAAGCGAAGATGCCCAGCAGAGCTCCGGTACCTATAAAAAGTTCCACTTCATCTTCGGTGCACACATGTGCATGTGTTTTTTTCTTCAGTTGAGAATTCGGTAGTGTCTGTCACTAAAAAGGGTTTTGAGGAAAGAGTAGCAACTGTTTTCGAAAAGAAGATCGTCAAACTGTTCGACTATGTTGGTAATCAACTTTTCAATAAGTTGAATATATCTGGAATCTTCTTGCTTTTATTTTCCCCAAATGCCTTGGAAAATGACTAAGTTCGTTTTGAATGACTTGTTTGAAGATATTAAACTTTTCTGGAAAGGGCGAGTAATAGTGATCAAATCAAGAGTAGTAGGCTATGTTTTTCTCCTTGAAGTTTTACATTCAGGTCCTTGAAACATTACACTATTTCAGCCAAAAATTCAACAGTTTCCCTTGCTTTATCATTTCCTAAAAAGCTGAAAATGCCTTAGCTTTTCTTCACATTTTGTTTACTTCCCCCCAAAAAATAAAAATTATTTCCTAAAGGATCAAAATTTCTGCAAAACTCTTCCCTTACTTAAGCATCTTTCAAAACTGTGCACAAATCAATTTGTATAATTGAACTGTTTTCGGAAAGAAAGGTTTCATTGCTATATTCTAGCCTTGAATCCACTATTTTCACCAGGATAGACATTGTAGTGACGAGCTATTGTTGGACAATTATGACGAAACAATTACTTCGAACCAAAAAAGCGTAGCTTGCCCAACTCAGGTGTGCACTGCAATTTAGCTGAACAACAGCATGATCGACAATCACACAGTTGGCGAGGAGTAAATGCTTTAGAAGTACGGCCAAAAGCGCAAAATTTTGGGCTAAAAACTTCTGGGTGTAGAATACACCTTTGAGAGGCTGACGAGGTCCGGCCGTCGACATCCACAGGTCCGAATTCGGACCGCGGTCCGCCATTTGAGTAGCCCTGATATAGTGAGATACAAATTCTTAGACCTATCACAGCAGGCCATCATTTATCAATCACACGCATCATTTGTCGCCTCTGCATGCGCTTACCTTGTGCGCAACATCAAAATTTTACTGATTACAATTCAGCACAAAGCAGCGAGCAATGCCTTGCTGCTTGTGGTGTCACAAAGCAGCATTGCGCGATGGTGGTACAAAAGACGCAGTCAATGCTGCTCTCGAAACGTACATTCATAACAAAGCGGTAGTCAACGGTCCCCTTAAAATTGCTTCGCGGACCCCAAATGGACCACGGACCCCATGTTGAGAACCACTGGTTTGGCATTTTCGCCCCCTTGGGCGCACACTTCGAGAAGTACTGCTCTCACAGCAAGCAACAAACTCGCTGAACGTCGCAACGACGTGACATTTCGGTTTGCTGCTTTTTGTTTAGACCGGTGGAATATATAAATTTTATGCGTTTTTGATAAGAGTCAGCTAAAAAGTACAGTCCTACATTGGAAAGGTATGTGATTTTGAGCAACTACCACAAGTGCATTATATGGTGTGCGCAATGAAACTATTGTCCAAAATTTAAATAAAGTTCAACGCAAATTCCTTCGCAAAAAATTTTTGTTCAAGTTGCAGAGCAGCCCAGGGAAGTACAAATTTTTGTTTTGACTGTGCGTATTCACAAACGCTAAAAGTGTCAAAACCAAATGTCGTAACTGTTTTTGTACTCGCGACTGGAAGTGTGTGCGATTGAAGAGAAAATGTTGGTTATTGTAAATCAGGGTCACCAACCTTTTTGGAAACTGCGACCCATCGATTAAATGCGAAGGGCTACTAGTTTGATACACACTTCTGAAAGAAAAATTTTGCTCAATCTATCTTCAATTATTTTTGTAGTGATATTCGTTAATTTGAAGACAGTGATCATGCTAATGTTATTTTTAGAACAGGCCCACGGGCGACCTACTTGGTCCTTGCGGGAGACCTAATGCCCGCGGGCACCACGTTGGTGACCCCTGTTGTAAATGCTCCTAAACCCTAAGTCTTATTCAGATTCAAGACAAATTGAAAAAAGACCTAAAATGATACCACCTGTGGCAAGCATTGCCGTGGCATGCTAAGGTCAGGGGTCAATTTTATTCTCGAAACCCTTAAGTTTATGAAAATCGGAAAAATTTGCAAACTGTTTTTAGTGTTATAAAGATGAGATATCTGTAAGGATTATTTGTTCCAGGAAGAAACGTTTCAGGGCCACCTCATCGCGTACTTGTGTTAGGGAGTGAAATGACAGGAGATTGTACAGAATTCTTCTTACACTCCATAAACTGTTGCCCCCTTGCAAAGGGGGTCACAAGCCGAGAAAAAAACTGCTGCCTCCTTGCTGCGTTTGTCACAACTCGAGAAAAGTTTAACTGTTCTGGTGCTTTTTGAAAACAACTGTACTTGTATGCCCTGTTTTTCTTGCAAAATTTCGAACGGTGATTGACTAGGCCGTGTACGGTGTCTGTGTCATCAGCAGCTTTTTTCTTGTCGCGCAGTGATTTTTACTGTTTTTTGGCACACGCTTTCCCCTACTCAGTGAAAAATCAATGGTTGCCGACTAAACAATATTTTAAGTGAAAATAACTGCATTTCTCAATGCGCACAAACTCGCAGCTTTGTTTTTGTTTCAAAACTACCTCCGTGTCCACTTCAGTTTTCGTAATTAGGTAGGACACTGGTTGAAACCCTTTTTTCTGCCGAGCACGGAGACTGAGCCTACGTAGCTTTGTTTGTGTGTTTCTGCCAAAACAGTGCAGATAGTTAATCCACTGTCGTCGAGACCGGTAATTGCGTTTGGCAACTTTTGGAAAAAAATAACGTTGGATTAAGTGAGAATCTTATCAAGTTTCGGCGCAGGCGATAAGGCGAACCTGAATCGATGGGCTGCTTGTGCTTAATTGCCATTCAAGAATTGCTGAAATCGATACAGCTGCGGTAACCGTCGGTACCGCGGTGTACAAGCAACGCAAACTGCAAACCGTCGCAAAGATCCATGCTGCGTTACTGACTGGTACCTTGGAAAATCTATCGATCCACGACCTCGTTTTCGCTGTGAGTTACGAGGTGCGATCGCGATTAAATTTGCGAACAGTACCGGCAATAAATGTCGCATAAAAGTCAAGTCGTCTCTTGCAAATAAATTTCCCCGCGCAGAGGTTCGCTGCGCAAATTGCCGTTGCGCGCCTTCAGCTCATTATCGAATTTTTCCACGTTAACCGTAAACACCACGGTCAATAACCGGGGTTGCCAATTCATTTGGTCATGGCCATCCGGACTGAGCGTAGTGCGGTCTGGCACAGATCTCGAATCCCTTTTAATTGCCGTTGGGCCTCGCCTGTGCGCTTGCTGCCGCTGAGCGAGCGAGTCGCATCGGAGACGGGAAGGTCGATGTTTCTGAGCAGGCGCGCTTCGAGAGTCTGCGTTGATTGGACCTCAATATTTTCTGTTCCAGACAGCGCTTGCCTTGCAATGTTATTAAAAATTCGACAGCTTAACGCAATTTGCTTTCTCATGTAATCGAATTAAAACGCGATACAAGTGCGAAATGATTTTATGTAATTAAACGCCTGCGTTATCACACAAATAATGCTTTATTGCAGTCTTCCAAAGCACTGCGCGTCATGGGGGATTTATTAAATCGGTTTCGGCCGTTAATTCAAAACCTACGCCATTTTGTTTCTCGTTTCTTCACTTTGTTTTGATGCTGTCCGCCATGATGACGGAGACTGTTCACAAATAGCTTCTAAAATTCGAGGCGCAGCCGTGAATCACTTCTCGAAAGCTGCCGATATTTTGAAACTTTTTTGCGTAAACTGAATGACAGTTGTGCGTAATTTGTGAGGATACAAATCCATGGGTCCAAAACTGATCAAATTAATGAAGTATTTGGATTCCGGGCATCCGATTGGTTGCGTTGCTGCCCACAAACTACTGTTTATCATGTCGTTTTCCGATGGCTTTCAGACCCTGCATGACCGCGATAGAAAGGACTTTATTAGATCAATGAGATAAAACCAAAACTCTTGACTTTGTCCTAACAAGGGGTTGGTTCCGGTGGAGCACCTAAACTAATTGTTAGTGGAATAATGTGTAGTTGACTGTACTTGATTTCGTCATGCAATCGCTGGTCTCGTGTCTTATTCCTAGAGAAGAGTTGCGCTTTTCTTTTCCTAACCTTTCCTGAGCGGGCTCAAGCCTTGTTTTCTGATGGTAGGAGCAAATAGGCGTTTCGAAACTTGTTTGTCGAGATAATGTGACAGTCGCGTTTTATTTCGGAGTTGAACATAAAGCAGCTTTCTCCATTATCAAAACCCAAAAATGCCGTTTCTGAGCTTTGTTATGAAAACCAGTGCAAATGAAAACGTTCACGTGTCGAGCTAGTGGTATCACTAGACCAGTGCTTCCCAACCGATGGGTCGCGGTTGAGTGGCTGTGGCGTCGCGAACAACAGCGACAAAAGTTTGCTGAAGTCTCGAAATTTTAGAATTGAACTGCACGTTACTACAATTAAAATTGTAGGAAATGGCTGGGGCCGAACGCTTATGTAATATTTGCGAATGGGGCCTCAAGATCAAAAAGTTCCGGAACCACTGCATTAGACGAAACTTCTTAACGATATTGTGGAACCGTTGAATACCCTTTGCCGTTAAGTTACCTGAGCAGTTAATGTTGGCGACTGTGCTGTGTTGGCCACGGAAAGCCAAGAAAAAAGAGTGTGGTGCTTGACCAAGGCTCCGGCTGGAATGCACTCGTTCATAGGCCTGCTGTAAGTCTGACTACGTGTTGTGAACAATTTCGTTGCATTTTAAGGCAATCAACTTTAAACTTGTGTTTAAAACACTTCTGTGTTACAATTTAATTTCCTAAGTAAAAAAAGTGCAAAAGTGACACTTCGAAAAAGTAGCAATTTTTAGAAGATTTGATACAAACTTTTATGTACCAAGGTTCCCACGCGGTATTGAAGTACTGAAAAAGTATTGAATCTTGAAATCGTTTTTCAAGACCTTGAAAAAGTATGGAATTTGGCCACAATGTATGTAGAGCACTGAAAAAGAATGGAAATTCCAACAGGAAAAAGAAATCATTAAGTTTCTGAGCAGAATCGTCTCTTATTGCTCTGATTAGTTTAAATTTGCAAGCAGTAAAGTTACAGTCGTACTTTTATTCAAATTTTATGGGACATGCCAGAGTATCCAACGTGTATGACTGTGCTCGTGAAAGCATAGAAGGCAAATTAGGATACAAAATCATTAAATCATTGTACAACTTTCATAGATGGCCCTAATGTCAGTAAGAAATTTTCCAACAAGTTTCAAAAACGAAAGAAATGAACTTTGAAACAGATCTGGCAAATGTGGGATCATGCAGTTTCCACAAACTGCGTAATGCTTTTAAAGAGCAGCAGTGCAGTCTGGATTGCAGATTTTTTAAAGCTTTTTTGTATCACAAAATGCCTGTAAGAACAGAGGTGTACTAACTTGCATACTTTCAGTGAGATTGATGCCGTAAGTATTCCAGGCATATGTTTATTCAAATTTTATTCTCTGCCGATTATGACAGTGTTGCAGAAGTTAAAGCAGCAGATGTTTTTGTGCAGTTGTATGCAATGTGTAAAATTGTGTTTCATGATTAAAATCTTGGAAAAATTAAGATAAGGGATGGTATTGATATTTTTTCCTTTAATATTTAAAAGGTATTGAAGAAGTATGTAAAATGGTTTTCAAAAATGTGTCGGAACCCTGATGTACTTTATTTTTTCTTAATTGATAGTCTATCACGTAGTTTAGACCAGTGCTATTCAGTCTTTCTTGCAGTGGTATATCCTTCGAAGATTTTTCAAGAATCTTATGTACCTCACCCTTTACTATCAGTGTTTCTCTCCTTTTTGTCCCACACTCCACTTTCGTTTTCAAATCTTGCCACCCATCACGATTCACTTCATGACCGCACTGAATGTTAAATGAAAATCAAAAAAGGTCGAAAGGTTACCTACTTCACAAATGACTCAACGAGTCACCAAAAGCTGAAATTGTTTGAGTAAACATTCTACCAAAACATTACCACGCCTCACGTTGATAAACATTGATCTATAATTAAGCACTAAAGCCTGAAATACATTAGTGAGGTAAGTTGATCAGTTTGTTCTGGTTTAGCCCACACCCTTGTTACACCATTTCGCAGCAGTATACCGTTGAGCAGATATGGGCAATGTACAGCAGTCGAGCTCTTTAATCCGACCCACTGAACTAGTCCAAATTATTGTAATAAAGGCAATCAACTTTTTGTATATCTTTTGTCTTAGTTTACACAAGCAAGTCGTCTGCATTCGATCCGGCCCGCTGTCACGTTTTAGGATCCAACGCGGCCCGCGAATCAAAACGTTTGACCCCTCTTTTTGTCAATGGTCCTGCGCGCACTTTGGTATACCGTGTACCCGACTGAGCAGCACTGGTATATCGAGAGACTTCCGTTGGTGGTTTTTTTTTCTCGGTAACCGGTTACTTTTCACTCGCTTCTGCAGTTTTCGGTTAGTGATACAAACCATTTAATGATTCTTAGCATTTCTTGATTTACTGCAGCAATCCACTGCTACAATTGTAAGTCATAACTCCTCTCGCCGTTACTAACCGTTTTCCTAAGTGTGTTCACTCAGGCGAGACACGCGAAACCAGCAATGAGCCGCTTGGCTTTGTGTGACCATACTTGTCCGCTCACATAAGATTACGCTGATTTTTCTGACGATCGGCTTTTGTTTATGTTATTTCAGCGGCGCTATTACTTTGCAATCACTTGTGTTTGTAAAATTGCTGCTGTTTGTTCTAGTTTGTATCAGCCAACTCAGGAAGGAACCTGACACGTTTGAATCGTGCCGGCGCGTTGTAAGACTGAATTGGTTGCTGCACCGGGAAGTCAAAATTTCACCAGAGCGTATACGCCATTTTTTCATTGATTTTAAAGCGTTGAGTTTTGGTGAAAAGCTTTTCCTGATTTGAATACGCGGCCTTCTGCTATAATCCTGCATCGTTAACAAAGTTTCGTCTTCAAACCCAGGCGCTTTTTCGAATGTTTGCACTTAAAGCAGGCAAGAAGTCGTGTGGTTACGGTAAATCTGTTCTGCGGTGAACGGGTGGTCTTGTGTTTCATCCGCTTTCCTCCCCAGTTGCACCAACCTCAGCGTATAAAGAAAAATAAACCTCACACTAAAAGCGGCTTTTCATCCCAGGGTGAAGAGTGATTAGTCATTTTGGGGTTTTGTAAAAATAAAGGACCTGGGTCCAGGTGCTTTTGACGGGGCGCTGTTGTTTTAGCTGTAGGCCGGCGGTGTAAGCGCTGTTTTGAACGCCACATACTTAAACGCTCTCACTTATTACGGATAGATTTACGAGGATGGAATGGTTACGCCCGATTGACAAGGTGAAAAACTCATTTTTCACTGCTCATCAGCAGACCTTCAGTGTAGTTGCATGAAAGGCGTTTCTCAGCTTGTTGATTGCGGGCGAATTAGTCAGATGCCAACAAAGCAAAAATAACTTGCTGCGTCAAGCAATCATTTTTTGGACGGAAACCGAATTTGTTTAAATTGTCATGGGGATGCTTTCACTTTACCGCGAACCTTAAAGTTATGAATTGGACGAATAGGTTGATGTGCATTGATGTAACTGACATACGTTTAACGTCTCTTTTATTCGTGCAAACTCGCACATTTGCTAACGTAGAGTGGTATTATATTCACAGAGCTCTAAATACAATCAGCCAACACCGCAACATCGTATGGCTGTCAAAAACAGCTTACCGGCAATCTTTTTCTTTTACTGAAAATCTAAGATGAATATACTTACGCATATTTTGTCGCCGTTGTGAAAAATTTCCCAAGATGTACCCGGCGTGCAACTCAGTGGAAAACCATGAGCGGAAAAAGACAGTCAAAACAGATAAATTCTAATTGAAGTGTCGCCAAAAACTAAGCCAACGTTGCAGAGCACTAGTCTTGACCGTGATTGAGCGAATAGATAAAGACAGCAAAGCAGTTCGTTAGATACGCGCAATTAAATGTCGGGGTCAGGAATTCTAACTAGCCATGACTGTTTCTGGATGTGTGGGAACACATTCCAAGTGTACACCTGCGCTATTTTATCGCGCACACTGCAGGAATTGTAAATGGTGAAGTGGTCCAGTTCCAAAGGATTTATTGGTGCCACGTCAGCAGAGCAGATCGTTGCTACCTGTGTTTTTATTTCGATCTATGAATGTAGTTTGCTTTCTTCCAATGCGCCGTTTTGTGCTGTCACCCATAGATGTGGCTGATAAGACCGTGCGATGTGGATTTGTTTTGTCACAGCGCATCATAACGTACCAATTGATCATGAGAAAGTGACAACATCCCACACCTACTGTCAGTGCCTTTCAAGCATATTGCGAACCAGTATTGCCACTGGGGTCACTCTCGTCTATATCAGATTGTTGCCTTTTCCAACACCAGATATTATCAGATTTTTACGTTACAGTATTAATATAAGCTATATGCTTCTATTACTAGTACCTAACAAACCAACTTTGAATCCGAAATGGAGCGAAGTATCGTCATTAAAATGGAGAAGTCGGTTATGCGTAACGTATAGTGTAAGTTGTTCTCGATGCAGTGAAGAGAGCTTTTTCAATATGGAACGAGTGCCAAACACACATGAGGTTGATAAATTCATGAAAGGAACTTAAAAATCATGAATCTAACTTATTTTCATCCAAGGAGAGGAAATATGGAAAACAAAAACATCAGCCCATCCAACTTTAGATTTGTCGTCAAAATATAAGATATCAGAAATTTCTTTGAAAACATCAGATCTTTGTTAAAACATCAGAAGTAGCAACACTGTTGCGAACGTCTCAAATTGTCACCACTCCACGCCAGGGTCGTAACGAGGTTAGATGGTGTCCGGGGCAAGAAGCAAGTTTGGCGCCCCCCCATATTCGAACCTGAGCTTTTTCGGAAGCAAATTTACTGTATTGAAGGAGTACTTGTAACATTGTTGGAACTTTTCTGCACCCCCGCAGTGATCCGACATTCCCATAGTGATTCGGCGCTCGGGAAATTGTGCCCCCTTGCCCCCCCTTCCCCCCCCAAGATGCTGTGCTGCATGTGGGAGTGGATCAGGCCCGCAGAGTTTAGCAGCGTGCGCCGCTGCTGTGCTTGCAATATACTTTTCATAGAACAACATTAAATTCACAATCACTACGCTAGCGTTCGTGCATGAGCACACAGGCTGATGATCAACATTGTCTATTGGTCATCCGCAATATTTTGCTTGTTGAATTACCCCGTATCCGCTCTTATTATAACATACTTGCTATCTGCTTTGTAAAAATTTTCCCCGAAAAATGAAGTCTCCTGCAAACCTGCCCCTTGTAGCCACCACCACCCACCACTTCACCAGCTTGAATTTTTAGGGTTCTGGTGCGTGTATCCACTATAACTTCAGGGCTGCCAAAATGGAACCACTCTAAGCAATAACTTAACCTGGGCATTGACAAAACAAAAAATTGCGTGAAAGTAAAACCTTTCGAGCTCAAATCAGTTTTATTGGCACGATTTACTAATTTATAGCCTAAAATGATAACAGCTAAAATTAGAATAAATATTAAATTTTAAGGAAACTTTTTGAGGTTAGACAAAACGAAACGTTTCCGTCAGCGTAAAAATGCGTCACGGACCAGTACAAGGCATTGTAACCTGAAATTCGTTTCTCAGGGCAGAAGCCCCAGGTAACCTAACCGTTCCTTAGCTTGTTTTGATGTTTTTGTTATGTTATTTAAGAATCACTTTTGCTCCGAAAGTGTTTACATTGATTTCCCAGTATCATGCTTAGGTGTGCGTGTGTGCGTTCATTTTCATTGTTCCGTTTGACTTGCACGCCAACATTTGTGACAAAACCTTACATTTCTTCCGACTTTTTGCAGACGCCAAACAACCGAGGAGAGGGAAGCAGAGAGGCAGGCCGCACAGCGACTGATTAGTCAGCTCCAACAGGAGGCACTGGCGCGGACGCCTATTCCCGCTCCGGACGCCATGTGCCTGCGAAACGCTTCGCTTTTTGCTTTGCACAATCTTCAAGCAAGACTATGCCAAGGCTAGCGTGGTTTGAACAGCACAGAATGACTTGAACCCTATGTGGCTGGTGAATTTCAGTGTTTGGGGATAAATGGACTTCCTGTAACGTGGAAATCAATCTAAAAAATGTTTTCTTTATGCGTAAGGTGTCATATATGCTACATGTGGTATCAGTATTTTTGCAAGAGCATTCCTGAGTATCCAGGCGTGTGTTAGGGCTCGTAGTGGAAAGTTTAACCACAACCTGAATGATTAGGGAACGTTTGGAACTGGTTTTGTAACAGATTGCAAAATTTAAGGCACGTCAATCTGTTTTCGTTAAGAATGATAGCGGTATGACAACACTAGAATGAAACGAAATCTCCCCAAAAGCGTTTGTTAAATGTATTCGCCACGACTGCAGTTTTTCGCTTCTTCACCGTTTGCCCTCACTGTTCCTACTTCGTTAAATGTTCTTTGACTGCTACCAGTTACTATTTACTTCGTTTCATTGGCGATTTTGTGTATTTCGTGTGAGTATCTTAGTGCGAGAAAAACAGCGCGTATTTGACGTTAATCGTTGGCCGTTAAAGCATTATCCTCAGTTCTTCTAAGTGGTTCCCACAGTTGGACGAGGTCCGAAAATTACATTATTTTACCCATCGCTTTATTCTAGAAATCACGAAGTTTTGACAGCGAGACTTGACAGTAGAATGATCAGATATTTCGTGGCATAAAATAATTCGTGTTCTAAGTGGAAAGTGCATGAATGGAAAGCCTCCTTAAAGCGAGATGTTTCGTAATTAATGTCACGGTTTTACATTGAATGAGTACGGTTGCAAAATACCCCTACCACCAAGCTAACATGGTGCAACGTTAACGTTTTCCATCAATTTATCTACATGTTTGTTTATTTGTTTTGCTGTGATTGTAATCTCGGCGTTGTAGACCGATCTTCCTGAATAAGAGATTCTGTGTTTGGCTGCATTGCGACTTGACCTTGGCAAAAGTCCGGGTTTGGCTGCATAGGTTGAAACAATATCTCCACCCACGCCTGTTAATCCACCATGTTTGCTGCTGTAAGCGAATGCAGTCAATTGCAAGGTCTCCACCTACCTTGGGCGGTTTATGTTTGCTCTTCCCGGCTGTGTTCGGACACGAGCACCAATCGCTCTCACCTAGTCAAGCGCACTCGCGATCATTTTGTAGTTGCGGCAGAGCTGGAGCTAAAGTTGATGTCGGCGGCAGCTCTTTGCGGTCGTCGAAAATTCAGGGCGAGTCGTGCGAAGCTGACGCCACCTGGCTGTTTCGAATGCGATTTTCCGCGATTTATCGCGTAGGCAAGTGCATTGTCGTGCCTGACAGTTGCAGTTTCACGGACATCAGCAGTGCGCGCTGAAGTAACGGAAACAGCTGTCAAGAGAACGTCGTGACCAGCTAGCTTCGAACTTCGGGAGCGCGATGCGGTTATTACAAGGACCCTGGCCCTTCAGTGAGAACGGTTGCACACAAAGCACGACGCCTGCGAAAATAACTTTGGGTGCATTCCACTGAGACATGACGCGCAAAAATAACACAAACATTGCTTGCCCAATTTTGTGGGGTTTGATGCGTTTTGGTTTTGTTTTGCGACTGTTTGCAAACAGCTTTACCTATACGTGAAGTTTTTTCAGTGTTCCCTTTCTTGATGCGCACCGTGTCGTCGTATATTTCACATCAGTGCGTCACTCGACGGTGTTTATGCGTCGTTTGTGACTCGGCGAGCGAATCAGAATCGCGGCCGGTCTTCGCGCGTCCGTTAATGCAATTAGGCTGACATGTAACATATTGGGCAATTAGCGACCTAGAAATGAAATGTATGACTTTGCAAAAGCAGGCGCAATACAGTCGCTGGCTACACG
>Ga0210059_1002167_pt1 | contig 30460 bp, 21 predicted proteins | sample Ectturendosymbi2_FD_188042 | JGI IMG/M metagenome (GOLD analysis project Ga0210059, IMG submission 188042) | Ecteinascidia turbinata endosymbiont from Florida, USA - Sample 2 (SPAdes) (version 2) | ecosystem: Host-associated > Tunicates > Ascidians > Unclassified | place: Key West, Florida...
GTTTTTCCTGAATGCTGCCGCGGGCCACTAAAAACGCTGTGGCGGGCCACATGTGGCCCGCGGGCCGCTAATTGCCTACCCGTGTAGTAGACTAAACTAAAAGAACATTTGTTTCAGTAGGTTTAATCTACTGCAGCAGCTTTTTCAAGCAGCGCTCTTATCACTGATTTTCTCATGCTGTGTTCAGACGATTCAACGAGCAGATAGTAAAACGTCTGAAAAAAGCAATCACTAGTATTGCTGTTAATGTCTGAGGCCCAGATCATCATTGCCTTGTTAATGAAGTTAAAACAATTATGTAGTTGTTATTTCAAGACTCACAAAAATGATGAACAAAGCGTAGGCCTTTGAAAAAATGTCACTGTTGAACGTTATCGATTTTGCACTTTGCAATATTGTGAGCCTTTTTGTTCTTTTCTCGTTCTATTACGTTTCAGAGCTAATGTCTGGAATTTCCAGAGAAAGACAACGTTATTTGTAACAAGACTTTTTTTTCAATTTTGTAACGGCCTGGAGATCGCGCCACACAGGAATAAAGTGGTCATCGACAGATGGTACCCAAGAGTAACAAGTCACTGTGATAGACACCACAAGCGAAAATCTAAATTCACTTATCAGTATTTATGCAACCTAGTATTAGTCGAGTGATCTCGTTGTGTGATATCTAGTGTTGTTGTTTAATTTCCTGTTAGTTTCCACCTGGGTGATTTATGGCAATATGCTTAATTCAGTTTTCAACCAAATTGTGAAAAGACTTAAAACGCACTAACATCAACTTGATTCCCCCGGTAGTTGATTTTTGTTTCCCCCCAGTAGTTGACATATCCCGAAACAATCAATCGCATTTCGCAAGATGTCTGGCCCTCAGGCTGCTGTGTAATAGCTTCTGTGGCCCTCGAATAAAAGGTTGGAGGACCTTGTGGACAGCTTATGTATGCTATAGCTGGGCTATAAACCAATGGACTGGAGGACAGTGTCCTATAGCAGCACAAATTGTGTGATGTGAACACTCTACGGCAGTGCTTCTTAATCGGGTGAATGGTTCACCCCAGGGTGAATGAAATTTTTTGAAGGGTGAATGAAAGATGAATGAAATTTGTGTTCCTATTTTTTGTGTTCTTGACTTTTTTGCCCAAAACGTATCAGCAATCGTGAACAAAGTGGCGGACTGCAAGGGTTCCAACTTTTCTCTTCAGGAGTCAGCAACTGATCGCTACAGAAAAACCGTGCTACGGTGCAAATAATTGCGTCTATGACGTATTAGGGGTAGAGGTTACCCAGACGCCATGTTTCACTCACTCGGGTCGGGGAATCTTGCTGTGCTCTGCATGAGCGTCCTGTAATCCTGGGCAAAATTATCCACTAGAATCGCAGTACTTTCGAAAGTTTCAGTCACGTGAACACTCATCAGAGTTGCCTTAACAGTCGAAGTGCAGGCCCAACCAATCAAATTATAGCCTATTTATGATTTTTGTTTGTTACCAGTTTGTTATTGGTTCCAACATCCGATCTGCGTTTATTTAATAATGCCTGCAGGATGTCTACAAAGTACAAAACACTTTGTTTTGATGGATGTAAATGTAAATATGTACATGAAATCGATCAAGACACGCTGGCGTCGCAGTTTTAAAACCAGGTTTGAAAAAGAAGGTTAACGCCGAGAAAAAGTTGCTTTCAAGAATAAGGCGAAAGTGTAATGATGATTACATTGAGTATGGGCTTTTATCATCCCAGAAGTGAAGAATCGAGCCATGAGCCGTCAGCTCAATGCATGTTTTGTAATGTTTAAATACAGCAATCAGTGTTTAGCTCATTCAAAACTACTGGGTCATTTACAAAACAAACGTTGCGTTTATATGAACAAGTCCACGCAATTTTTCAAGCAACAGCACCAGGGCCACAAGCAGGAAGGACAACCGGGTAATCGCTCCCGCCCAAAATTAAAAAAATCAATGTTTAGTTGTTAAGTACAACATCAAGTTATAATCGTTTTTCCCACCTACGAAAATATCATCTGGTTGCGCCACTGAAAGCACGAATATTTATGCAAACGCCTCCATCAGTCGTAAATGCCTTTGCTAGCAAAACTCCTCTTCTCCACTCCTCTTTTCACTTTGCGCATGTGCTAACGAAACGAACAAAATCTTTTCCGAAGGTGAGTCTGTAATCAAACAATGTTTGAAGATCGTAGCCAATTTGCTGCACGGCAGAAAGCATACCGTGGATAAGCAAAACAAGTACTTTTGTCTAACAATGAAGAGCGATTATTGTTGCATTCATAATAGGGTGAATGGGAATGCAGCAATCGACAGCAGGGGTGAACGAAGCCGAGAAAGGTTAAGAAGCACTGCTCTATGGGACTAGCATATTACTATCAGACCAACCCGCTAACAGCTGGTTACTTATTCACTAAACCTAGTCTGAAAGAGGTCGTTGCTACTCGGTTGAAGATGCGAAAAATCAGTTGGGTGAGGTTGAGTAACAAGAACCAAGTCACAATGAAAACTAATCCCACAAGCGTGAGTTGTTTGAAGTCGGGCAGTGCATCATTGGAAAAGAAAAGAGAGGAAATGTGTTGATGTCATTCAACCGAACCTCATCAAACTTTACACTGAAAAGATGGGAAGATTTGATCTTTTTGATAAGTTGGCAGGACTGCACTGTATTTGGACCCAATCAAGGAAGTGGTTTTGGCCATTGTTTAGGTTCACAAATCTGTGGTCATTTTATAAATGTGTTGACTGGAGGATTTCACCCTTGGTTTTCGCAAGACAGGCTGTGATTCTTTGCCAGCAAGAGCTAATAATGGAGCAGGAGATGTTCGTCCCCAAACAAACAAACGATTTCTTTACGTTGTAAGATTAGATAGAAAACATCATATAGTGGACAAAAATGCACAGATACTCAAAGATTGTTTGGTGCATGTGGCAAATGCACCAAGTTCATTTTCTAAAATTCAATGTGGGACATCATCCACACAGTTATGGCCTCGGGGATTAATTAATTAATTTACGATTTTTTGGCCATAACTAGGCAACCACTAACTCCAGATGGCCAATCAGGGGCTCTCGAAATGCAAATATTCACTTGTTATAAGTTAAAGGAAAATATTTAAATTGCCACTTGATCTTTTTCGCAGGGTCTAATTACGTAGTTCAAAAATGTCCAAACCAGAGATGAGCACGGATCAGGACTGGATCGGACTGGATCAGGACTGAAGCCAATTTTAGCCGAATCAGGACTGGATAGGACTGCAATTTTTTTGAAAATTGGCGGATCAGGACTGGATCGGACTGAGAAAATTTTTGTTGTTTTAATGTGATTATTTTGAAATTATCAAAAATTTTAGTTGTGATTTGATTTCACAGGTTTGCTAAATGGTAGTGTATATTTTGCCATCAAATGCAAAAACTCTGCTGCGACTATTTTGCAATTCAACCTGCATCCACCTTTGTTCACATAGAACGTTGAGTTCTAGTAGCAACGTGAAGATAGTTGAGTGGTTAGTGTCTATGTCTGCTGTGTGATTGTTCGTTGGTTCTGGTCTTACCATTTCCTTTGGCTTTGCTTGTAGAGGTTACACTTTTGATAGGAGTGCTTATAATGTACTTTTTCAAAAAATTTAGGGTTTACGTTTAGGGTGTATGTTCAAGTTTCCGTTTAAGGTTTACCATTAGGGTTTAGGTTTACGAATTAGGTTTCTGATTTAGGTTCAACTTTTAGGTTTAGATTTTGGGTTTAGGTTTGAATTTTGAGTTTCGGTTTAAGTTTTGGGTTTAGGTTTGAAATTTGGGTTTCGGTTGAAGTTTTGGGTTTAGCTTTTCGGTTTAGGTTTAGGGTTTGGGTTTAGGTTTTGGGTTTAGGTTTTAGGTTTAGGTTTTGGGTTTAGGTTGTGGGTTTAGGTTTTGGGTTTAGGTTTTCGGTTTAAGTTTTGTGTTTGGTTTTAGGTTTAGTGTTTTAGGTCATGTAGCAAGAACCTTATGCTAATCCAAGTATGTCGTCTTTGCCACTTGACCAATCCAAGCAATCAGATTCTCCTCATGGCAAAATAACTCCAGCAGTGCTTTTCCCTCTTATGCCTATAAGACACTTCCTTGTTAAATTTTGGAAATGCCAAAAGGCTGTGTCTATTTCGTCTCATGAGGCAAAAGCATTGCTGGAACTATTTTGCCTTCAACCAATCGTATATGGCTAAAGGCAAAATAGCTTCAGTAGTTCTTTCGCCTCATGAGACAAAATAGGCCTACGTGATTTTATATTGGCAGATCAGGACTCATCAGGGTGGATCAGGACTGGATCGGACTGATGATTTTCAGTCTGATGACTGGACTGATGACTGGATCGGACTGATGATTTTTCACTGATGATTTTCAGCAGATCAGGGTGGATCAGGACTGGATCGGACTGATGATTTTCAAAAATTATGCGGATTAGGACTGGATCGGATTCAATTTCGTCGGATCAGGACTGGACTCGGGCTGAAAAATTTCACAATCCGCTCATCTCTGGTCCAAACCTCCCCCAGTCGAGACGTCACACTAAAAAAGTTTTAAACCCAAAAGTGCCCGGTTTTTTGAAATACCGACCTAGATGACGTTTTGCTTTTTTAGAGGGTTTGAACAGCTCTCAAGCTCTACCGGTCGGCAAGTTATGACTGGACAAGGTCAAAGGGAATATAGTGGCTTTGCGGTCTTTACAGGGTAGACTCTTGATTTTTCGTTAAAATGTTCTAAAACTGGCAGTTGCGCCAGTGCATATCCTTGAAATGTCCATTCAGTACAGGCCAAATTAGCAGCTGACACACTATTAAATGCCCAGCGGAAAAGAAATAAAGGAACAGGAGTATTATTACGAAACAATGGCAATGTTGATTCTGATCGGTGAGAGATTGTGTTAAATTCCGTCACGTAAATCCTGACGTTAAACGAAGTGTAAAGCAAATTTTAGTTTAGAGTATTTTTGCCTCTGTTTCTCCTTCGATAGGTATCAAACGGGGGACATTTTTATCAGCGGGGCGCCATTTTAACGACGAGCCACAGCCGTTTGGGAGGGGCAGTTGCCCCAAACTGCTCCCCTCTGGATTCACCACTGCTTGTGAACTGTGCAATAATGCATTCCTTCTTGGTAAAAAGATACTCATAACGTCCACCAATTTAGGACAAGGTTTTCGTACTTAAGGAAGACAGTATGACTGATGGTAGTCATATGGATGCTCACAGAATTTATGATTTAACAGTTTTTTCTCTTGATTTGAGTCACAACAGTGCATTAATAACCATTACCAAGTACTGAGAGCATTGCCACTGCCATTGCTTACAGATAGCGTGCAATCTGTCTCCCCGATAAAGCGACTGTGACTAAAATGAGACTAAATTAAGTTTTTTCTCATTGGGGATTCAAAATCCGTTGACAGGGTATTTTTTCGTGAAACCAGTGATTTGTACAAATCTAATTACGTGTAGTACCAAGCTATCTTTTGTTTTCGTGAAACCCGTGATTTGTACAAATCTAATTAGGTGTAGTACCAAGCTATCTTTACATGCAGCTGAGTGTGGTCGATACGTTTTGTCATGCTGGGGTTACGATCGTGTTTACATTATATTTCCATTGTATATCTCAATGAAAGAAGATTACTTCATCAGACCAATTTACACAAAGTAAGTTTAAAGCATCTACGAAGATTTTATGAAATAAGGCGAACGTAACTAAAAAATGTTTAGCATTTTACGGATTATTATAAAAAATCCAAACATTTTTCAAACTCGTTGAGAAACTGTAGCGTTTACGTATGTTAAGCGCATAGTCAAGTATTCTCGCTGTGAAATCCTTAACCAATATGAAGGGCGCTGCGAGGTTTCCGCAAAAGTTACGCTTCATCCATTCTAAATTGAATTCACATTCACGGCTAAGACCCAGAATTCACTCAAGCAAAAATGTCGCGGCACACCTTCGTTGTTGCGAGCTGTGGGAGGTCGACAGTAACAAGGTTTTCATCGCGCAGTTGACAACCGGTCGCCTATTCCGATAACCGGGCGAGTCCGTTCTTCTAAAGTTCTGAAAGCTGTATTCCCTACAGACTGTTACGGACACTGGAAGATAGTGAGCTCAAACAGTTGTTATCACAAATCCGAACAGGCTTCAAATTGTGATTCAGTCGTCGAGGATGTTCACAAATGCGCTGTAACTTACATTTAGAGCCGACCACTGCGAAACCAGCATACTCAGTCGCAAAACAAAATGTTGTTGTACTGCGCAAAGAAGTTAGTTGAATACAACAATCACGCAGCGTCAAAAATCTCAGCCGCATACAAGCCCGTAACCAGCTTGGGACACCAGAAGTGGCAAAGAGTTTTCTGAGAGGGGCCCAGATTTTTTGAACTGTGTCCAGTAGTTTCAAACTACGTCCAACACATTTTTCCAAAGGGGGAGAAAATTTTTCTGGGGGGTTTCGTCCCCACCGCTCCTCCTGGTTGCGGGCCTGGTCATATATTAGATTACTTTGTTGTAGTTCAGTGAGAAACATTGCGATAACACGCATGACATAAGTCAACAACATAAGAAACGGAAAATATAGCAGCTGACGCCTGACGGTATAAGTTAACGGGGATAGAAGTACATTTAGACAAGAGAAGGTAGGTAGCCTGCATTTGAATAAACTCGCAAATCGGAAGGGGCGTCGTTGTACGGAAAGTCAAAAAAAATGATTACAAATGTTGTGAGTGAGAAGGTGCTTCAGTGAAGCACGAATAAAAGAATGCACAATTAGGCCGGATAAGTTTCACTCAGACACAAAAAACAAATCAGATACAGCAACGATCACGAATTTTTGTTTCATTTTACATCAAAAATAATGGTGTGCAATTGAAATCACTCTTCAGGTAATGTAAAGAAATGTGAATTTTCAGAATGTAAATTAGATTTGAAAAATATTCATGTCCTAAATTCAGTTAACGTGTCTACGCCTATTTTTCGTGCTGTCGAAACAAAGTGAAATACAAACTTTGTCGACAATGGCATGTTTTATAAAAAAATAAAAAACGTTGAAAATATGTTTTATTTCATGCAGGATTCAAATTTTAAAAGATAAATTAGTACCGCTGTTCTCACTTGTTCAACACGCAGTTTAAAAACAAGCATCTGAGGAAAACGATGCATGTGGAAATAACAACACACGTTTTAATATGAGGTGCAGCATTTTTGGCGGACCTGTAGTCACGAGAGGACAGTACAAGTGAAAGTTAAGACTCCCTAATATGTTTTAAGCCCTCCCACATGTTTGAGGCGGTTTGGAAATTTGACATGAAATCACATGACAATGTTGGCTAGTTCCTAAATGGAAGTTATTTTTAGCAGGATTTGCAGTAGGAGGCAGTTGTACAGGCGGATGCACAAAGCATCCATCTTTTGACTTATTCCAACACGGATATGGATTAACGGAAGTCCGCTTGCTGGAAGGGTTTTCAGAAAACCTCTCCAGAGCACATGGATCTACAACAACAAAACTTTCATATGCTAATCATTTTCTGTGCTAAGCTCGGAATAAACGTTTCGGGAAAACACAGTGGAATTAGTTGACTATGAAAAAGATTATCTGTTTTTTTGGGCGTGGTATTTGCGAGTACATCATCAAGCAGCTCAGTGCTGTATTGACCTCAGGTTTTAATAGGTGATTTACTGATACAAAAATTTGAAGAGATGTTCACAGCTGTATATTTGTAGAATTTGCGCTCGAACGTAGTAGATGTACCATGTCAAAGCAAGGAACTTAAACTGAAGTGTTTTGAGTTAAGACATGTCCAACAAGGCATTAGGTGCATATGTTAGATGCCAGAACAAAATGAAATATTTATCGTACCATCAAACAACTCTACATGTGCATAGTTATTGTTGAGTGTAACAGTTTGTCACCAGATTAGTACCTGTTGGAATCAATTGCTACTATTCAGATGATGGAAGTACTAATTGCTGATGAAGTGTCAGTAAATGGAGGTTAATTGTTGAAGTGGGAAAGAATCGCTGCTTGTATGACCCTCAAAAATGTGAGTATCACATTACCAGGAACAACGCTTGTGATTAGGAGACAACTGGTACCTTCCAATCATATTTTCTTTTTTGCAAATCAGGGCGAACCATCGTTTATTGGACGTTTGGTGCTTTGTCTTCGTTTTCTCGATATAACTCTGAAGCAAAAACAGTCAAGTAACTATAAATATCAGGGGTTTTACGTCGCCGGCCAGCCTTCCCAGAGCAGCAGCAAAACCTGCCGCGTAACGAATCTTTCGTGTGAAGCAAATCTCGAGCGACGGGAATGAGTAATAACTACGTGAACCGCGCATAAGAATAACCTTTGCAATGTTGACGGAAAAACAAAGCAATTCTCGCTCCGGAAGTGCTCGTCTCGCTTTGGACCATGAATGTAGTAAAAAAGGGCCTTACAGTTTGCAACAGTTTTAGCCAAAGTGGCAATAGCCTACTATATTCTGTTGTGTGTGGTTTTTGCTGCCCCAAAGGTGGCATTACTTTTCGCCTGTCACACAAAATTATGTATTTTCCTATTACAGCAAGCAATTGTGAATTGTGCTGTACAGTGGCAGATCCACGAGGGGGAGTTTGGGTCAATTGCCTTCTCCATACGTATGTGGCGCCCCGTTGAATGGCGTCCCTTTGATAGAAATGCTCCCCTTTTTGGTGCCTATCGAAGTAGAAACTGAAATAAAAAAATACTTAAGATAATGCTTTACACTGTGATGAACTTCAGGATTTGCGTGCCGGACCTTTACCCGCCACTATTATGGAATTGTTTCAACGATGTTATTCTTTCCCAATAATCCTTCTGTTTCATTATTTATTTATTTTCTGCGTGAGAAATGCCCAGCCTTACCCAATTAGATTATCACAAACGCAGTCGTTTTCGCTAGCACATTTCTCGACTTGCCGACTGGCTGTGCAAAATTGGTCTGCTTTCGTTACAATTTTAATTTTAATGCATGATGGTAGCCTTGAAAGGAGAGGCAATTGTGCAAATAGGAATTTAATATAGAAAGCTTATAACTGACGGAAGATTTTAGAAGCCTCCAAACCAAAGGTTTCATTCGTGGTTTTGAAAAGTTGGGAAAAAGTCTGATTGGAACTGTAAGGACTTCTGGCGGAATTTTGAAATTTTTCGTGTCTTATCTACGTGTACCCCGAGCGTTTTTGGTGTGGAGTTGTGGTTTCTTTTAAAATTCTAGCATTTTTTCGACATTAAACAAGTTATTTTTAGGATCACATGAGCTTGATAATAAACTCATTTTGTTTTAACTTGTTTGTGATCGATAGTTTGCCATTGGTTGCAAGGGATTTTCGTAAAAGAATTTTGCCATTTTGGGTAGAAGAACTTTATCCACATGAAAACTTAGAAATTGTTCTAAAAATAACACATTTTAATGTCCTAACCTAATTTACACCTGCAAGCTTCGAACACAATGCAACATGGGTCTTGTACAGATCACCGGTAAGGATTAGTGGCTGAATTTCGGAATTTCGTGTCGTTTCACTGCCTAACCCACGGGTTTTAGGGATGGACTTGTGCTTGCTTTTGAAATAATAAAATTTTTTCGAAATTCAATACATTTCTCTTTGTAGGGTCAGGAGAGCTTGAGAAACATTGCTGAGTTAGTGAAAGACTCACCCCTGCACCGGTAATGTTTAAGCAAGCCTTGGTGACATTGGAAAACGTTTCAGCTATATCGGCATTTGTTACTATTAGTGTCTGTCTTTTATGTTTACCTGACCAGGTTTGCAAAGTTTTTGACACTATCCAGCTTGTGTGACATGGTTAATTAATTTCTTGTATTAACGTTTAAACAAGTTCAGGGCTATACTTCTTTGAATAAGTTTTTTTAGGTGAAAATCAGCTGTTTGTATGCATTCTCACAGCCATAACGATATGGCAGCTGTAGCGAAAGCAGTGTTGCGTGGAGGTAAAGACTGGCTTGGGAAGTAGCGATACATTTGTTTCAAACACAGGTAAAGATGTTGTTTTTAATTAGCTAAATTTGTTAAGTCCTTTTCTTGTGCGACGTCTCGAGTTTGAAGTAATGTGCCATTTTGGAAATGTTAGTTTATCACTTTCAACTTTAAGTCACTCCTTTTCTCAATGAAAAGTTTCGTGAGGAAACGTATTAATATTGACTTGTATTTTCGATAGGAAAAAATTTGTAATAAAAAGATTTTGTAAGTACTTTAGATTTTATTTTCGTGAAAACGGTTTAAAGCTCGTTTTGGATTAAATGGAACACTAATTGATAGACATTATCTTTATTTTAAATCCACAGTTCAGATTGGACAAGTGAAAGTTATCGCTGCCAACAAAAAAGAGTTCGAAATGGATTTCGATGCTTTCGAAAATGTTTTCAGACAAGACGGTGTTGAACATGCAATTGTGGCAGTGGTGTCCATAATTGGAAGCTACAAAAGTGGAAAATCCTTTCTCTTGAGTCTCCTGGCTCATTACTTTAAGGTCGATTAAAATAGTGTTCCATAAATGTTTGTATCTATCCAATTCATATAAATGAAGAGAAGAGGTGATAGCATACACCTTTGTCGAAGTCCAACACCCACAGTGACTGGTTGTGATTCGAGCCCGCTGACAAACACAAAACGATCTGAGCAGGAATGCACTGACTTAGCGTGGGGTCCACACAATTCCAGGGATGCTGACAAGAGATATGCTCCGATAGTTTGCACATTCTATCCTGTCTCCCTTCTTGTGTATGAAAATGATCAACTCAGCAAATTTTTTGGTGCCCTTCCAGAGCGGCAGACCACCTGAAACACACAAGTCAGACAAAGAACTTCTGGATTCAAGGCTTCGTGCATGTCAGGTCGGGTTTCATTTCAGCCTTCAGTGTTGTGACGTCTATGAAGACTTTGGCTGCAGTGGTGGTATTTTCTCCCCCTTGTGTACCTCGTGTGTGTGTCCGTTGGTGTGATAGTTGATGGTTTAAATGATCTTTTAATTTTTCTCTCCTTCTGCCAAGGATGTCCATCTTATTTTATTTCTGAGTAAGGCACCATTTTGGCCTTTGATGGATCTAGCAGCACGGCTGTTTTCCCGAGAAGACGCCGCATGGTTTGCAAGAACACGTCGTTGACGTGCCAGTAATTCGAATCTAGTTTATGTTCGAAATTCTCCCATGATGGCATAATGTCTCTTCCAGTGTGAGTGCTGCGGTCTATCGTGCCTCAGCACAATGTGAATGCATAGAAGATGCAGTTTTGTTCTGAAGCTATGTCTTGTAGGCTACTTACTTTGCTTGGATAGCATCTTTCACGACTTGGTTCTATCAAGTGCTTACTTTTTTGCCATTATTTGCCACACCGAGTCATTTCCATCCGTATACACAAGCAGCAGATGTACCTACAGCTGATCTGAGCAGCCGCCACTCCGGCATCGCGTCCACTGTGCATTCCAGGAGTTCTAGGAGCATGGACGTTACGCTGTCTGCAAATGTCTTTCTTACACTTTTGTTCATCAGGGCCTCCAAATTTCTTCCATAGGACCAATCGGCGTTGGAAAATGGGGTGCGGGGACGTTTACCTTCATGAATTTTGAAATTTGATAACATGTTATCAACGTTTCAGTAAAAATGCTTTTCTTTAATTTTCGGGGTTAGTCAAACGACATTTCACCATTGTTGGTCCCCGTTGAAAAACACATTTTAGCCACTCTATATAAAATTCCAATATTATTACCCTCTCACCTGGAAAAACCTTTCCGGCGCCCGTGATAAGACCTACTGGTCCTGCACGCGTGCTGAGGCCCTGTTGTTTTTTCCAGACGCAAGTTGCAGTCCAGCAGGTGGTGATCGGTCGACAGCCTGCACCTCTTTTGACACGAAAGTCCAACACTGATCGGAAGAAGTCAGCTGAAACTATGAAAAGATCAATGAGTGACCGTTGACCCAACTATTCGTTGCACGAGATGTGCTTGTGTAGGAAGAAAGTGTTCATGATCCACAGTGCGTTGTTACAGTACAGTTGCAGCAGCAGTCTACCGTTGTGCGCTTTTGTCAGCATCACCATGTCGCTCGATCACATCCATCCATACCCCAGCATCGTTCCGAACGCTGTATTGAAGTCTTCCAAAAAGATCGTTAACTCGTTAGTTTCAACCTTTCTTGAGGCATCACTAATCTATTCCATGAATTCCAGGTATAGTTCACTTGGGTTTGGGCCGTATACCTGTATCAAAGAAAAGGAGCGGCCCAACAACTTCAACATCAGCACGCATACACTTCCGTCTAGTTGGATCCATTCATCAAAACAGTTAAGCATCTGGGGTCTTACAAATCTTCCCACTCCTCCCTAACCAAACTTTGCTGGGTCAACGCCGGACTAGAAAAGTTTCCACGAATTTTCCAGCTCAACATTGTTAGAATTCCGACGCGTTGTCGAAGAGATGCCAACAACGTCCAGGAAATGTGTTTGGCTTCCTCGACCACTTCGTCCTCTTTCCTCTTGAGCGACGTGGTGTTCCCGTTTCCAATTACTAGCTGATGGCGAGATTGCTGTTCACGCGAGACTTTCACATCCATTCGCCTCGCTGGGTGCGTAGCGGACGCGAAGTGGGGTTTCCAGTTGTAAATAGCTGGCGGGGAAAACATTTTGGTGATTTTTCGAAACGGTCCGTGTTCCTAAAGGATGAGCGTGGTCCTTGATCACTCGCGCGACGACCAATGTGGGATGGTCTTGATTGATTGTGCGCATTTCATATCATAGCTGTCCCAATAATGCCGTTGGACACTCAGGTTGCACCAATTACATAGCAATGTTTGCAATATCATGATTTTAACTGTTCAACTCAAAATGTTTTGTTTGAATGATTTGTATATACTTTACATTTGTGACTCAAAAGGGGTAAAATCAGAAATTCATGTTTGTCATCATACTTCTTTCTACATATCGATTGACAACTATTTCGTCACTATGTGATACACAGGTGCTTCAGTCTGCTGATTTAGAAGAGAAAAAAACGCCTTGCTTTGAATGGAAGGCTGGGCGTAAATCTTACACGAAAGGCATTTGGATATCCAAAACACCGATTTGGATAAAATGTAGAGAATACCAGGTTAGATCTGTGTTTACGTCAAAAAAGAATGGTACAACAAACTTAATAGCTTGTAACAAATAGTGTTGGTTTTCAAATGCATACAAATAGAATCGTTTTCAAATAAAATATGATTCTATTTGAATACGGTTGTAGGACTGACCATGCGTAGTGTTACGCGAAATTGATTTCCTATTAAAATTTTGCTGATGGATTCAAACACTTCAACTGTGTGGAGAGTAACGTCTTGCACACTTAAATCAAAAAGTCTAGTGCTTATTCTGCAACACAGGAGTGATGCCAATTAGTTTTTTTTCCTGAAATTAAATACTGGCCTGTCTGAATCTGGATCAGCTTTTACCAAAAAGAAAGCATAACTGGTTTCACGTAAGAGAATGGAGCAATACAACCATGGTAAAGTGAAGATGTTAAATGTTCAACAGTTGAAAGAAGTGTCAGTAGGAAAAAAGGAAATTTTAAACAAAATTTGTCAGTTGAAAACTGAAACTGCAAATAAAAGTATTTGAAAATTGCTATGAAATCCACTGCATTTCCCAAAAGTACAGCTTGTAGTTATAGCATCTGCGATAGCCATACAAGATAAAAGCCTGACATTTATGTTCATGAAAGTTGTTTACGGTAAGAACGATGCACAGTAATTTTGTAGCGGTTTTTCCAAATGACGGTTGTTGAAAATGTTTCAACTACAAATGAAGTTTTGGGGGCAATTGTAACTGAAGTTGCAACTGCTGTCATGACCAATAATTACCAGTTCATTCAAAAATTTGCTGAATTAAGGATCATTGACCTGCACTTTTGTTTCAGGTTGCTTTGTTTCTCATGGACACCCAGGGCTTGTTTGATAAACTGCTGCCACCTGATTGCGCAGCCAAGATGTTTGCAATGGGCTCCGTGATAGCTTCCTTAATGTTATGCAACATTTCAAAACGATTGGAAGCTCATCATTTGCAATATTTCAAGGTTGATCTGAATTCTTCAGTCTTCTAAATATGATTAATACCTTTAAAAACTTATTTTGTTCTTCAGTCTTCTAAATATGATTAATACTTTAAAAACTATTTTCTTTTGGGACAGAGATACGTGGACTACGGAAAGAGAATAAGACCGAAGCATAGCGGCCACGGCCAAGAGGTAACCAAGCATATTTTTCAACACTCGTAAAACAGCACGTGTGTTTACTGGCATGCCCTTCGCAGTTAATAGCTGTTATGCAACATGTACACCATTCCAGAATGCTGCATTCGTAATTCGAGATTGGCAAGACGACGGGGAAGATACAGATATATATGGAATGGAGGCTGGAAAAAAATATTTGAAGGAAGAGCTATCGTCTGATGAAACGTCAGAACAATACCAGGCTACAATTGATGGTATTAAAGACGCATTTCAAGAGCTTCATTGTTGTTTACTCCCCGATCCTGGAAATGTTCCCAAAAAAAAGAACAAATTTGAAGTCAAAGGTACAACGAAATTGCTTCTATACATAATTTACTGCTTGTTTTGCGCTTTTCATGATATCTGTTTCTAAGTGATGCACGTGACGTGACAAAGGATTTCTTGTATAGAGGGTAATTACAAAGATGAAAAAATGAAGAGCAGAAGGCTACGTGAAGTATATTTAAAACAAATCTATTTGATTTTTGCTTTCTTTAAGACTAACAGGAGCACAGCACTTTCACACAAAATATTTTGATACAGAAGGGCATCCCACAAAAACGTGGGCAGATGAAGACTGTATTATCCGAAGAAAATATTTGTAATTGTCCAAATAAGTCAGCCACTTTTTGAAAACTTACAAAAACTTAATGGTTTTGGTTTGATTACCGTAATTCCATACAGTAGTTTTATTCCGATTCTTCATGGGTGCGCAGATCATTTTTAGGGGTACAAAGTGTCATTTGAATTCAAAATGCATAAAATCATCAAATAGTGCCCTGCGTCTTTATGATTATTTCTATTGTTGCTGTAGAGTGCTCAATGATTATCATCAAAACTTCATACACACGCTTGCTAACGTGTAAAGAACCCTGGTGTGATGCGAATGCTTATTCATACGGTTGCGAACAACTGAAAACAAAACTTAAACTAAGCACTAATTAACATGCTTTATAAGATCTTCAAAACGTTTTGGATAAACATGTAATTTTTCCGATGAAAAACTCAATACTTGAACTTTTACACAAAATCATATTTGGCTAGACAGTTGTCTATCTTGTTCTTAACAAATCAGTTTAAAATCTTGCTCATACATTTGCAAGAATATGTGCTTATATAAAAATTCGGCATATTTTTGTACGCGGACTGCTATAGTTTTGCACAGTGAAACGAGTCTCGATTATTAACTGACGGTTTTGCTGCTACTTGTGAAGCCTTTTCTCTGCACCTTAGCAACAAAATATTGTTGTAATGCGCCAGTCGACGTGCACTGATACACCCCACGAAGATGTCATTGTGGACGCGTCTAGGCTTGAAAAAGTGAACAAACTTTTGATTCCTGGGTTCTTTTTTGTCCAACGACCGAACCTTCAGAAAGTACAGAATCAGGAAAGCAGCTACCACTTTCAGTCGATTCAGTTCCAGAGCATGGCACAATCCACACGATACATTGCGGACGAAAGGGGGGATTTGTAAGGTTTGCGTAATGAATACTCTTCTCTACCTACATACAGAGCCAGAGGAATGGTCCCTGTATCCCCAAACCGGGAAAGGACTGGTAAAAGAGGATCCCCAAATCTGTCTTAGGATCTTCGATTAGGGCAAAGAAACTGATTTCACACATTTCCGCTTTCAACATTCGTATATACCCAATACTTAAGAATTTATCTTCCCACGGCCCATGCCTTTCTGTTCTCTAAGCCATCAGTGCTCATTGCAAAGTGCATTGTGGGTAGCCTTGTCAGCCTTTGCCTTGGTAAGTTGGCAATTGTGCAGATAACGTTGATGAATCCACGTTGATTGTAAGCATTTTTAGTATAGTCTAGTAAGAAAATATACAGGAAAATTATGTTGTAGTCCTGTGTTCTATGCGTTCACTGTACCTAGCGCCAGATTAACCATTGGCCAAACCGGGCAAATGCCCGGGGCCTCACGCTTGAACATGAAAACACTCGTTTACTGTTATTTCGTGTCTTTAGGCTGTTCACCAGTGGTGAATCACCACGCGTCAAAATTGTACAGCTTTTTGTTTACTGCGTTTAGTATTGGTTAAGGAAATTGACAACTTTGGCATTCATCGCTTTGAGTGGCTTAAAAGAATTGAACCAAACAGCATCACACTTTATGACCCAAGAATTAGATCGAAATCAATGCATCTACGGGCGTGCGTAGAAATTGTCCAGGCAACTCGAAATTTTGGTGCTTATCCTGTTCAGGCTGCTCACGATGCAATGCAAATGGATATTCACAAAACGCTTTACCCTTTCTGCCCATTAGTCTGTGCTGGATGAACCTCAGTTCTCAATCGTTTGTCTGAATTGTTTTTTACACTTCGGCTATCAGAAATGCTTTTTCTTTTCATAAACGGTCTAACATCCATTTTTTCGAGCACGTTCTAGAAATAAGTAATAATTTAAGAATAATCAACGGCCAGAACAACATGAGCGGTGAAAAACAAGAAATTTAGGCACTCTCGCAAAATTGTTTCAAGCAATGAAAGTAAAACTAAGCCTACTGCACGTATTGACAAGACTATCGCATAACTTACTGAAGTTAGAACACTACGCAGGCTTAAAAAACTGAGCAGTTGAATCACGAAAACTCGCCGCAGCCAATACAACTTTGTACTTAGTGCTCACTAAGAAGTCACATCTGAACATTAATGATAAAGACGTATTCCCACAAGTCTGAATAGACGTATTCAAACGAGCTACATATTTCGACAGTACTGTTTGAAAAGAAATCTGCATAAGAGTCGTTTGCTAGCTATTCACTGGGGCACGTTGACCACAGTCTCACACTAACAATGGATTTTTCAAACTTGTGGAAGGGCGGATCCAGGGGGGCGATTGGGGCGATCGCCCCCCCAAAAATCTACGAATGCAGCTTTATTCACCATGCTTTTGTATAATTCAGACAATAACATTCGCGATTAAAGGCAATTTTGTCGTCCATTGTTTTGTCACAGCAATGTTGCAAAGTATGCTTCATCTCTATTGCAGTGGCGAAGCCGTTGTGAGACTTGACTGCTAAATATTACTGAAATCGCCCCCCCTAAAAGTATGGGCTGGATCCGAAGCACTGCTTCAGATTTACTCATGCTTCGTTTGACACAGTATGAAAAAAACTACATGGCTTACCGCTATCAACTGGGTCACTGTGTCGCTGCATTACCTGCCAAGATATCTGTGTTCAACAGTCACTTGCATGGCTCCCCTTCAGTGGTTTCAAATAAACCCAGATTGCCCACCAAGAAATACCATAATGGTACAATAAAAACTCAGAAAGCTTGTGTTACGAACAAAGGCATATGAACGTGTTTATTTAACTTGAAACGCTAATCGATTACTGATTTGATTAGTGTATATTTCCTCCTTTTGCAGCGCAAATATTAATATTTGGACGACCTTTTTGTTGCTCAAGACGTTTTTCATAGCGCTGGTAGCATACTCGGTTGATGATATCTCTTACTAGTTGTAGGAGGACATTGGTTATTAACTAGGAAATTTTGTGCAATCTTGAACTGCAGCGGGATCTAAAATCTCACAAAAAAATGCAATCCCGAAATGCCTTCTTCTTCTAACCGAAATTTATTTTTTCAGCCCTAACCCTTGCTTCACCAAGTTCTTCAATTGGCATTAGAGACGATGACATTATATATATAACCCCGTAAATGATCTTATATCAAGATATGAAAGCGATTGAACACGTTCTGCTTCATCCGATATGTGTACTTTCTCACCTGATGTGCGCATACACACACTGTAGTATAATGTTATCTTTATATTATCGAACATATTGAAGTTACTGATGAATTTATCACTTCAAAAAACACTTAGACACGCACGTTGACTAAGAAACAGATCTGGCTGAAAAAAAACGCAGTGGGAGCCAGTGCTTATGAGAGGGTGGTATGAGAGGTACATCGTACCCGGGCCCGAGAGGTACTGGGGCCCGGGAGGATGAAAAGAGCCTACTCACTATACGTTTTTCCGTAGTCAAAGCCCAAAATTACTGGTGTATATGCTAGTTGTCAGTATCACGAATTAGTTTCGGTCTCTCAAAAGGTCTTAAACGATCACGAGGTCAAACCTTTCAAAAAACGTGTCTAATGGTAGTCACACGGGTGCCCACAGAATTTACGATTTAACAATGGTTCACTTGTTCAAGTGCATTTTTAACTTTAGACCCCGCGCTCTTTAATATGCTACAGGCCTCGCGCCAGTTTAATCCGGCACGAGACGGGAATAACCCAAAAGCTAGAGGACCCGGTATCGGTCTTCGTGCTTCCAGGTAAAATTTCTCTCAAAGGCCCTGGTCACATGCGGAAAAACGTCTACTATCGTAAATTAAAGAGAACGTTTGAAGATTCGTTTTCTTCGTTTTTTGTGATACAACTTTCTGTTTGAACAAATTACCCAAATACGAATCGCCGTACATGGTCACCCCCAATTGTCTCTGAAGAGTAGGCTGCAAAATCGTATCAGTTTTGACGTTTTTGACGGGTGATTCTGCAAAGTTGAAACAAGGGCGTGTGAAACGCTGCGCTGTTGCGTTGAAGGTTTAGGGGGCCTCGCTTTGATTTAATCTGGCCTTGTCTGTACAAGATTAGATTAGTCGGTTTCCAAGACATACAATCAGGTAAAATGGTATTCGTAGCCCGCGCCTGTAAAAACCACTGTATCTTGCACGAGAGTTGTCCAGTTAAAACTCAACACTTTTACCCCAATGCGAAATCCAGTTTTTTAACCAACAGCACTGTATCTTTTATGTTAGTACAGTTATTTCAGCCAATGCGCAACCGTTTTGCAGCAGGGTTTAGAAACTTTTATTACAAAACGGCGCTAGGTTTATTCACATTATGAATATTAATATTGTGTGTTTGTCTACAAAAGTTACCCTGTTTTTCAACGATATTCCATAGATGGGTAAGACATTTTACTTACATTCGAGTTAGTAACGTAGCAAAAAATATGGATAAGGTGGCCCTGAGGAGGATCTGAATCAAAAATCTCAAATTTAGGATTATCAAAATAAGGATGGGTTGTCAGTGTGTAAGATACTTGTACGACGGCAAAAACCTAAACCGGGCCGCACAAAACCTTCATCTTGGCCGCATGCGGCCCACCGATTGGACGCAGGTGCTGTAGGTATTAGGTAGCCATTGCTTTGTCATCAGTGTACATTGTACCTACAAAATGTATTTCCACACAACCTGCCAAAACGCCAGTCTTAAAAGTGTCGACTTGGGCGGTTTTAACTGTAAAAAAATTGACTATTTAAAAGGTAGAAAAAATAATTTTCCTTGGCTGAAATTTAGAAATGTTAAAATCTAAAGTCTGTCTGTTATAATAGGTCTGCTTTATAGGCATGTTGACGCTGTAAAACCATCCTTTGTAAAGGTTTGTTGAAATAAATTGACACTTCTTTTTGAATGAAAATGATGCGTTAAATGCAGTATATTGTATATTGGTGGACGCAAAGTCCATGCTGGAAAGACCCAAACCACCTAATACCAGCCCTGTCTACATACATGCACCAAAATCAAACATTGCAATTCTCACATGCGATGCCTCTGCAGTTTTTACTGCTTCCAGGGGGGGAAAAGATCAGAAAACAAATGATTTTCCAACTTCCTGGTTGTAGCTACTTGCTTAGCTATTTCAAAGTACGGCCACTGCGATGCCTTGGGCACGTTTGATACTTTTCTGAATGTAATTTGCTAAAAAATTTATCTATGGCAAATTGATCTCAGGTACTCAAAAATTTGTCTGACACTTTCTTCATTTCAGAGATGTTGTAAAAAAAGACCTGCAGCAACTCACGATCCCGTCCTCCGAGTCGGACACACATTACCCCAAATTCGTCTCCACTTCTTGACCAAGGTTCGCTGTAGCTTCCATTCCTCTCAAAGCGACCTTCGTTCTGCGTAGAGCAGGCGTGCACAACTTTTCACTGTTGCCGCCCGCTATAAGTTTAGTTTTAAGAGTTATGGCCGCCAGTGATTCCATGTTATTTTTATGAATTACGTTTTCGAATAGGATTTATACGAAAATATCCCATTCACTCGTATGCAGTGGCGGATTACGAGGGTGGGTGACTGGGCTACAGCCAGGGGCCCCAATCCCTAAGTCGATAAAAAAGGGTGTTATGCGAACAATCCACAATACGCTGTGAAAGATACCACCATCAATGGGAACGGATAGGTGGGAGCTCTGTGCTCACTCATTGAAATTGCTTCGTTGATGTGAAAGTAGTTGATACTTTGGCGTGTGGTCTGGCCGACAGTCACTTGAAAATTAATACTTCAAGGTCTGAAAACGAAAGGTCCTCTGCCGGCTGGTCGTATTTTGGTTTCGAATGCGCATGCGGTATTCACGTCATTTGAACATTGGCCCTGCGGACAGCCCAGAAAGAAGTTGTGAACACGTTGATTAAGTGGTGTTAGGTCTCTCAACAATGGTGCAAGTAAGTTGATTTTGGCCTAAGATAAAAAGTCATGGCGTTACAAGGCAGGACTACCAGAGTTGGTACTTTAATACCAATTCTGGTACCATTTACTTTCAAGATGCAAGTTTGGACATTTCGGTACATACTATACGGTGGTTTGAATCGGCATTATTTGGTACCATTCTTGATTACTGACTTAAAACAGAATGAACGCAATGATAAACTGAAAAGTCGGCAGATATCGAAATACTTAAAACGTTAACTGTTAACAAGAATAAACCATATCAAACACGTCTTAGTTCTGTTTACATTTCGTTCAAGTACTTAGAAGCTTGCTCACGCTAAGCTCAGTGACTCATTCGATTTTATTACGTTGTAAGGTGTGCTTTTAGTTAAGAATTTTGTTGAGTGCTATTTTATATTCTAAATGCAGTAGAAAACTAAATGCAATTCAGTTATGTCTTATGAATGAATGTGAAATGGGTGAAAAGCTCAACGAAACCTGTGAGGTTTTGTTGACCATTGACTATTGGTCCAATAGACAGATGCGCAGCTATATTGGCGTCACTGTTCATTTCATTTCAAATTAAAGCTACACGCTGCTATGATGGCTTGCAGACGATCGTAACCAGTAGCTAGAGCAAATAGTCCGGAACGTGCCGCGACGGGATTATCCTCAAACACCACCAAGATACTTAGCTTCAGCACGGGCCGTTCATCACGCTCAGAATTAAGTCCAAATAATTGAATTTAACTACAGTCCGAAACAACAACAATTTGGGCGACAGCATACATGCCACAGGATTAAACACACTTGGGGCAATACAGTAGCCTACAACCAGAAAGTATCGCAGAAAGATCGAAATTGTTTTAGTACTAACGTGGAAAATATTGAAAAATCACCAACCGCAAGTCCTACATACACACCGAAGCATAAAAACACTGCTTTCATTAAAAATTAAAACCCCCACAACACTGTTAGCCAGACAAACGTTGGCATCTTGGCGTTTTATTGGGCTTTTAGGTAGAGATCGACCGATATTTGGGTTTCACCGATATCTCGGTATCGGGCAAAACGGCCGATTTTATCGACCGCAGTAGGTGTTGACAAAACGGTTGTTATATTGCTCACGCATCCAGACAACTTCCGCTAGAAACAGTTATCTTGCAGCAACGCTAGCAGGTACGTCTTCATAAACAAGCAGACAAGAAAACCATGGAGCATGGGTCGGCCGTCGCAGCCGAAATGCAAGAAGCATCGCAAAGTTTCGCAATGCTTGAAGCTTACTGTCCAGACCGCGATACCGCCTGCAGGTGTTGTGTACGAATTAACTCCCGTCGTAATTCTAGAGAAGTTTTAACAGCAGGAAAAGTTTGAATGAAACTTATGGTACAGAAGTCCAATCATCTTAAGCAACATTTGTGGTGTTATGAATATGATTACAAATGCGATCGCTGCTCATTAGTGAAGCCAACTGTCGCTGTGAAGCAGTTGGACGCAACATCAACTTGATGTATTAGGCTATAAGCGCGCTTGTTTATACTTTACGCAAGCTAAAATATCGTCTGCGTGGGTTAAGTTAATGGATGTTTTCCACGAGGATGCTAATGATAATTGTGATCTCACAATCCAAGCTGCTGCAAGTTGCAACGCGGTAGTTTGCGGATGGGGCACACAAATTATGGAAGCGCTACTTCAGCATTTCACAAATTCGTTGAAGCAGTGTGCTGATTTGTGAAATATATGCAAAAACAAAATTTTACAAGAGTTATACTATAGTACAGTAACTCTTAACGAACATACTAGCATAGACAAAAATAAATAGGAAAAATATTCACTTTGGCAATGGTTAATTGAACACGGTATTGTACTAATCTTAACCTCCTTAACTTGATGCTCATTTTTGTACTTCTTCCTTTTCATTGTTCACGATCTTTCAACTTGCAAACACTGTTTTTTTTCTGTTTTTGTTGTAAGCGGTTCTCTTTCATTCAGTGTTCTGTTTTAATTGTTTTATTATTTTAACATTATTTTTATTCATGGCCCTGTGTTTATTCATTGCATACAGTATATACTTTGCCAACAAGTTAATCAGATTAATTACAAATCATTGCAAATATTGAAATTGCTACAAATTAAAAAAAGTTTAGCTCATAAATCCGGATTTTTAAAGTTTTTGTAAAAAAGACAAGGCGTAGAATACAATATATATTTGATAATGAAGCAGAAAACAGGACTTAAAACTTTGGGAATATCGGTTATCGGCTATCAGCCCATGAATGGCCGATACATGGGTATTGGTCCCAGAAAAGCCATATCGGTCGATCTCTACTTTTAGACTAATGTAATATCTTCGATATCATTCAGTTGTTTTCTTTGCAAGGTCGTGACACATCTTAAAACATAAAAACATAAAGCTGAATTGCCTGCTATAGTTTTCAAACTGTTGATACTCAGGAGCGGTTCAACTCCTTTGTCTGCAGTAACTTCGTTTTTATTAATTCCAATGCGCCTTCTAATGGAAAATTGTTGCTCGAGAAATTTCACCAATATGTTGCGATTATTTCAGGCCCACGAGGAATTTGAGATATCTCAAATCATCCAGAAATGCAAAAAAATGCTGGTTAACCCTGTTGAGGTAAGAGTTTTGATTCTTATTTTGTAACCAATGTATTTTTGTTTATCACAATGAAGTTTTCAAATTTGAAATTTTATTAATATTCGCTGATTAATGATAAAACACACAAGCACTTCTATAATAATAATAATACAGTTTGAAATATTTTGATTGGTTAATAAAAATCGTTGACCAATGAGCTAAAGTGCACCAACCTAAATAATCGTTTTTATAATCATAATGAACTTCGCAAAATAATATTTCGAAAGACTTCGTTACAATTCGTCTAGCGTTTTGCGTGTGGGAGTGAAAACGTTACACAATACAATACAATTCACATCAGTTTTTTTCTTTTTTTCGAGGTAATGCCGAAATTCAAAAAATTGCTTATTATTTAAAGTGAAATTTGAAGTTTGTTTTTCTGCTGTAGCAGAAATTCGAGCTGTAACGCAAGAATCTTCGTATGTTTTATTTGCTCAAATAGGTTATGAACTAACGTTGTCGTAACTATATAGCCTATACAATATTTAACCGACCAACAAACCTTTTGACACACAAGGTAAGAACGGTTTTAAGGTATTTCAGGGGTACTAAACTCGAAAATGACATTAGTTTATGCAAAGTGGTTTTAGTTTTTAAGATATCAACAAATGTTTGCTTCTTGCTACCTTCAGATTCTTTGCATTGCTTTTTCAAGAACTGTTTAGGACTACATTACATACCGTATTAAATCTATTAACGTTAAAGTCGAGCAGATGCATAAGAGAAAGACACGAACTTCTACAGAATGCTGCATCCATCCATTATTTTATTCATCTGTGCAGTATTCTTCACATATGTATATCTGGGCAAAATCACTGAAAATTCGGGCAAACCCGTAGAAATCTGGACAATATCTGAAACCCTTTGCAAAATCCCTGAAAATCAGGGCAAGCTCCCTGAAAATACGAGCAAAAATGGCGCCCAACGTGGTTTGATTTGAAAAAAACGGACGCCCAAGTTAGCAGAATCAATTTTTTTGGAAGTCGTCCCATAAATTGTTTTAATGAGAAAATATTTGCAGAAAAAGTGTCCCAAAATTTTTTCGGGCAATTTTTGGGAGATTTGGGCAAAAATCCTTCGCACCTCCCAAAATTTTGCCTGCTCCTACACCTATGTTGTCAGCTTTGCTTTGATTATGACGTTTATAGTGAAATGATAATAAATTACAAATGATAATAACATCAATCAGTTTAATAATTTTAAACGATATGTCGCTGATATTCGTGCGCCCCCATTTGATACTTTTTGATGTCATCAAGTATAGGAACCCAGACTTTAAAACATATGTGTGAAACTGGTGGCCTGTTGGCCAAATGTGGCCTGCCACGTCTTTTTGTGTCCCATGAAGCTTAAACTTGAAGCCTCAGCCTGGTTATTTTTTGGAACTGTGGCGGTTTATATCTGGTTATAAAAGCGAACAACGTTCTTTGCCACGCTATAACGTTGCTATTTCAATCATCTTGCTGACGTAATATCTCTTTTTTAAAACGTTATTCAGTTTTAAGGCCCTTTTTACTGCAACATAACCATTATTACGTCAGAGACGCTGTTTAAGCACTAGCGTAGCTTAGATGATTGTGGTAAATTATGTTATAACTGGCCCTTTGAGGGCAACAATAATGCTGAAATGGCCCCAGTGAAAGTTAGTTTGACACCCCTGCTCTGAACTAAACAATGCTTTACACATCGATGAACAGCAGGATTTAAGTGCAGAACTTTTACCTATCTTTTCGTGTTATCGAATAGTATCACATGCTATTCATTCGAGATAATATTATTCCACTACTTATTCCTACGTGAGAAATGCTTAGTCTTACTCAGGCAATCACAAACACAAACGCCTTCGCTAACACAGCACGATTCTTGATTTGCCGCTGGATTGTGCAAAATTGGTGCGTTTTTGATGCAAATTTATTTTTCATTGCCTGATGGCAGCATTGGAAGAAAAGGCAGTAGTGAAAATAGGAATGAAACATGGAAAACTCAAAAGTGACGCAAGATTCTACCAAACTAGTAGGCAAATAGTCATGCATTGGAGAGATTTTGCAGCGATAAGCGTCGCCTTACTTGGGTTGTGCATCTGGAAATTCAAATGAACTGTTGAACCTATCTACTATCTTTCCAAAACCTAGAAGCTACGAATCTGTTTCTATGATTACTGGGAAAATCCGACATTTTTCTAGTGTGCCTTGAAGCGGCAACTATGTTATCAACGTTACGTTTTCAATGCACATCACAAAATAGCTCAAGTTCTTCTGTTGTGGTAAATATTTACGTTGTGATATAAAGTTGGCCTAAGATGATGAAATGACAAAGTCTATGTGCCTTGTAAAAATGAAGACCGCAGCCAATAGTAAGGTTGTTTGGTGTCCAGCTTGCTTACATCCATAAACAGTTTAAACGTTCAGGTTGGCAACGTTTGTGGTGGTGTTACCTGAAAAAGTGAGACAAAATGTTTATGGACAGACACGTCACAAACGAAAATGTTTGGGTTGTGTGTGTAATATAAATTATTATTAGACATATAGGGTTGTCGGTGTCGTGCTTTTGTTAAAAAGTGTTGCAAATTTTTTGAAAACTTGAACAGGAGGGATTGATATTTTTTATCACATCATGAGTCCACTGTCCAAGCATGTGTAGCACTATTAAACACTTGATTGAAATCATACCTTTGTTAGTTGCATTACATTGGGTAATATGTGTTTAGGCCTTGTGTGATTCAATCATGCGATTATCGGATTGTTGTTCTTGATCGCCAACAGAGCTACCTAAAGTGGGAGCAGTGTCACAGAAAATTCCTTTATTCATTTTTCGGTTTTTAAACATCCCTTAGAAAAAACATGATGTACATGTAACTACGAAAGCATTGTGTGGTAACGTGATTGTCATTTTCCTATTTACTCGACTCCTGTGGTGAAACTTAGGTTTTCACTTACTGTAAAAACAACCAGTTTACTTTAACAAGGTCGCAAGTAAGTTTCAGACAATGTTTTTTTCTGACCTCCCTACGAATATCCGAAATAGTGTCAAACGCTTGCTCACAGCATGCTCAGTTGGGCTGCGGAGACGGAGCGCTGGAGCTGGGCATTTGGCCTGGAGCCGGCGCCGAAGCTCAAATTAAATATCAGGAGCCGGAGCTCAGCTTAATATTTAGGAACGGAGCGTGAACTATAGCCATGTGTGAGGCAGTCACGAGATACGAAACCAAACTACAACAATGGATCTGCAAGTCTTTGATGTTTCATTGGTTTAATCATCGCTGTGGGATTGTAGCTGGCAGGGCTGGTGTTACTTGTGGAACAATGGTTCTCAAGCACTGTTCTAAGAGCCGCATGCAGCTTCCAAGTGTCCTTTGTGCGGTTTTTAGCATTCTTTCAGTAAAACCTCTAATATTTGTTTCACAGGCTTTGTTAATACAATAAAAGAAAACGTGTCAATTGACTTGTGGTAAAGTTTTTTAGTGCGGCTCTCTAACAAGATCGTAGGATTTGGCTCCCTCTTTCAGGAAAATGGTTGAGAACCACTGTTGCAGAAGTAAGAAACACGTTAACTGCCACAACATCTTTCTAGTCACAACGATCAAACCAGGTCTGTAGTAGTGCAGCGATCGAAAAAGAACTGAGCTATGATGAGTAGGTATATAATATAATATCCATAGCTTTTGTGGCTTTGTAATCATGCTGTTAGCAGGGAATATTATTAAGATATGATACCATTGCAGATTTAAGTGTTAAATGGACGGCACGCCATTGTAAAGTAGGACTTTTTAATAGAAACCTTTAAGGCTTACTAGCAAGGTTTACTAGATTACTGGCGAAATTCACTAGGAAACATTACGTTTACTAGCAGCAGCCTAACATGAAACTTATAACTGATTGGTAGCGAACTAGCATTGCTTTGCATTGCAGTAGATTTTCCGTAGGGTATAAAAAAGCAATGTAAACAAATGTGGGCTTTTCTTGAAGTTTCATCTGTGGAAACATATGTCATGTTTTCAGCACGGTAACCAGTCTTATTTTCTCCTAAGAATTGCAGGTTAAATTGTACTTTACACTGCATATTATGAGTGCAAAAGAGTAGAATTCAAAAGTTTTCATTTATTTTAAAAACTCAAGGTGAATTTCATGCTAGAAGTCATACAATTTCTTTGAACAAAGAGCTTTTAAACACATCTTCGCATTGATGTTAATGCAGATGTGTGCATGTTAGAATGAACACGCGAAAGAGTTAATCAACTATGTGTTTTTCTCTTTTTGCATGGTTTGCCCGGGCAGCGCTGTTAGCTGGAATCGCAAAGACTGCAACAGGCGAAGCATGCAACGAGTGCAAAACACTTGGTGAGCTGGGACCAGGCCCGTAACCAGCTTGATACGCAATGGGGGGGCGAAGAATTTACTGAGAGGGGTCCAGATTTTTAAAACTATGTCCGATAGTTTTAAGCTATATTTAAGACATTATTCCTGGGGGAAGCGAACACCCCTGCGCCTCCTGGTTGTGGGTTTGGTTGGGACTAGTCTGTGTTTAAATGCTCGGACACAAATATAGTTTTCCAAACAGCGATTTTGTTGATTCTGGTCACAAGAAATAACAAAAGGTCCTCAGGCAATGACGGAAAAACCAGTGACTGCCTTTCCGGAATTTGTTTATATTACCGTTATCTTGAGCTACGTTTCTACTTTCTGCTAGTAAATGTTCTCTGAATCGTCGGAACCTGTAATTGGTGTTTATTTCGCTGATTTTCTCGTGGTAAGAGTGCGGTTTGTACAAAGCAACACATGAAATTACTCAAAAAAGTTAGGTATATTCTATTAGTTTTGAGTGCTTGATATGATTCATTTTCAATTTTCATCTTGAAGCACACCAAGACAATTGAAAATATTAATATGTGAAAATGAACAGAAGCCGGAGCCAGAGCCGTGAAGAAAAGGAGTTCCGGAGTCGGAGTCACACTCATGAAAACCAAGATCTCCTGAGCTGGAGCCGGAAGCATTTTCACGAAAAGACGATCTTCGGAGCCGAAGCTGCGTCATTTTTACGACGGCTTCACAGCCCCAATGCTCAGTGGTGTGTTTAACATAAGGGGAAGCGAGCGAGACACTTGCCCCGGACCTTCCTCTTTTCAGGAACTTCCTTCGAGGCGTTTGCGCGTAATATTTCCTCATTTTTGGTGAAAAACGTATTATCCGCAAAGAAGTGGGGGGCGATGCTAGCTTTTTACGGCTTAACTTTTATGTGTTGTTAGCTTTGTCTCCCCACATTTGAGTGTTTTCAAAGTTGTGTATCATGAATAACCTTTCGCATTTCCTACAATGTCAGCCATGCCGTAGTCTCAGGAGCGTGTCCTTTTTTGGCCCACATATCCCCATCCTTCACTTGATCAAAAAGTAATATCAGCGTTGGCTGAGTGCAATGACGTCATCAGAGATCCCTTCTTTTCAGCCTTGCCTCGGGCCCACAACCCTAGATCCACCACTGAGCATGCTGTGGGAAATATCCTTTAAGTACATTCTGCAGACATTAGAAACTGTTTGGGACACCAAAGGTGTTTTTAAATATGGTGCAGCTTGTGAAACGGGGTGGCCCTTCTTTTTGACCCTTTTCAAAATTTTTGTGAATTAATGACACAAGGCGATTTTAAACTGTGGAGATTTCCTGAAAGATCGCGTAGTTCAACCAATTTCTTGGCCTATAAAAGTTTCCCACTTTCATAAGATACCCAACGATTTTTTTAGAAAATCCTCATTATTAAACACGTGAAACCCTTTCGGACCCCACCGCTGTATATGACTTTCTCCTGTACGCCTGGTCTGTATCCGCCACTGCCACGCTATACAAACTAATGAGTATCATAACGATGCAACTGGATCTTAAACCATTTTATAACTATCAACAAAGTTGCAATGACTCTTTTTCCTTGCTTTGTATATTATAGAAGTTCAGTGACAGCGAAGTTACAGAAGATGGATTGGAAAAACTTAAACAAGAGAACATTGATGAAGTTTTGGTAAAGTTTGATGAAAACACTCAAGAAATGAAAAGGCGGGAATGGGTTAAAAAACGTCGCCAAAAGTTTTCCACTGACATAGAAAATATCTGGAAGCACCAAGTTGGTGTTATAAAGGTGGGAAACCAAAATTATTGCTAATAAGTTTATGCTCATAGTCAAGTTAAGTTATGTTTACTCTGTGCGTTGGCAACGAATAACGCAGTTCAACTGACAATGCTTGAACAAACAGCGCAGGTTGGGCGAAAGACGGCCAAAGTAGTCATTTTATCAAATCCAGCCAAGATTTAATGACTGCCAAACTTCAATAGTGCAGGCAAGGCACAAAACGTAAGTTCAACACATGAATGTTCTCAGTTTAAAATAAATGATTCAAGAAAATTTTACAAATCGCATATATAGCTCACATAGAGTTAATATCCAGCAAACGGTTGCGATTTCACTTCATAGGAAAACATGTAATCGTAAAGTTCAAATCTTAATAGAAATACAATCCCATGCCACAGATCCTACATATTGCAAAATTTTGTTGCCATAATCAGATCTAACACTCCTAAGGTCAAAACCTCCTGAGACCTGTTGCTTTGTGCCATGATCATGTATGTTGTACAGATAAAAAAGATATTTGTCAAAGGATGGCAGAATATTGGCACTATCCTTTTGCATAAACTTTGCTAAATTAGGTGGGTACAAATCAGACACTTTGGGAGTTTTCAGAAATTGAAAAAAGTTGTTTGCACTTGATCTTTTGTTGGTAAAAATGACCGTTCCCAGTCAATTATACAGTACTGCAAATACGAATCAAAGAGACTAAAGTAAATTAAGGCAGTACTTTTATGTCGGCAAAATGTTTAAGTTTGCACACGACCCCACAGCAGGGGCGGATCCACGGGGGGAGATTGCCCCCATCAAATCCTACGAAAGTAGCGTTTTTCATCATGCTTTTGTACAATTCGTAAAGCAGCATTCACGATATAAGGCCATTTTGCCGGCCACTGTTTTGTCACAGCAGTGTTGTGAAGTATACTTCATGTCTCTTGCAGTAGAAAACTGGTAATGAGACTTGACTGCCAAATATGA
>Ga0210059_1002168_pt1 | contig 30453 bp, 16 predicted proteins | sample Ectturendosymbi2_FD_188042 | JGI IMG/M metagenome (GOLD analysis project Ga0210059, IMG submission 188042) | Ecteinascidia turbinata endosymbiont from Florida, USA - Sample 2 (SPAdes) (version 2) | ecosystem: Host-associated > Tunicates > Ascidians > Unclassified | place: Key West, Florida...
GTGGTGGCTTCGAAAATCTGCAGACGAGCGACATTGAGGGTTACCGCAGCCGTATGTTAAAACCTCCGTTATCAACACCTTAACCTGCGCACAGACAGAATAATATCACGCCACTAAACACACTCCGCCACGCGTTCTGTTTTTTTGACAAAAAAATCTGAGTAACACAAAGTGTGTCGGTATTGAAATAAAGATTTTTTGACAGACATGCGGATGCTCAAGATTCAGACGAACAGGGTAGTTTGGCGCTAGAGTAATTTTTTACTGACGGAAGCGACCTAGACAGAAGAAAACTATAGTTCAAAAATTTGAAGTAGCCCATTTGTTTAACAGAGCAATACACAGTGTATATATTTTTGCACGACTGTAGTACTTTTCTGGTTTTGAGTTTGTCATTACGTAAAATTTATTCAGCTACATAGACAACAGCAGAAAAAAACAAAAAAAGCAACCTTGGGTTGAGATCCAGATGATGATGTGGGGAAACAACAAAGATAGTTTCAAAATATTTAAATCAAATAACGAAGACAAAAAAGATGTACAAATCTGCGTTGGGTTCATGCATTTCTACTAATAATAAGGGTTGTCATGTAGTTACTATGCTTTAAATTCTGCGCATTCCCAATGTCAGACGCCCATAATTTGCCCTTCTGCAAAAATACTGTGCATTTGCGTGTCTCCAGCTTTATCCGTTAAACCACGGAATTTTAAAGCGCCTTGAAAAGCTCATAGCCTAACTTCTTCTGCAGGATAGATAAGCAGAGCAAGGCAGGTATCCTAAAAACCCCATCAGTGCCCTTTGAAGATGGTTCAATGAGAGTTTTCTTGTGCGATTTAGACCCTTCCAGCATAACCGTTCACCTGGTCGGAAAAATCTGTCTCGTCGTCGCTCTGCACTGGTTGGACGCGGTCATCACCGCCGACCGCGCTTGGAAGAACACGGGCGTGTGCCGGTGGACGCGAATCAGCGCAATCGCCACACTTCGCAGCAGGCTGCTTGCCCGCCGCGGCCAGACATAGCTGCTTCAAGCTTTCATCCCAGCAATCGTTGCTGGAGTCCAAATGCCTTTTGACAGCGTCGAGTTCAACTGCAAGCACACCAGTTGCAACATCGCAGTCACGAACAATTAACTGCTCAACAGCCCGGAAAGAAACTCGGAGGAGTTTGAAATTTTATTGCCGTCAACATCGTGCATCATGGCCGTTTATTTATGACTTTTTATTCTTAAAAATTCTCTACGTCTTTTATATTATTTTTAGGAAAGGTTTCCAAAAATTTTGTGTGGTTTCAAATTTTAAATACACTCACTTAAAATTTTCAGCTGTTTTTTTGAGAAAAGAAAAATCTGCACTCTCATCAAAAGCGTTGGCTCTGCTGATGAAGCCACAAGAGAAAAATATCAGCAAACTATCCGCAGAAAAACTCCCAGGTAACACGATCTCGATCAGAGCGACAGATAAGAATATACTCTACCTTGACTTATCGCGCGGCCTTTCGCTACATCGACCTCCAGCTGCATGGTGCTGCAAACCACAGATTCCAAAGATAAGTCAACCGCAAATGTGAGATATCATGAAATCGTTTTCGAACACAGAGAAAACGAAAGCAAATATTGGATACTGACGCGCGTAAGCGCCGACTCACACGCAGATGACATGTTGTCGCTGGTACTTGAGCGCAATGTTGCTACAGAAAGTACAATACTTAACACTAAATGCAAGAACAATATCTGCCGTGAGGTAAAACTTTCAGTTTCAGGAATTCAAGCATACGCTGACCACGCAATTAACAGTCAGCTGAAGCCCGGACAAAAATCTAAACAAAGCTTGTTTTTAACTCAGCTGACGTGCTGCACGGGGCCGATGGCTGGTGAAAGTCGTTCGCGATTAGCTTGCCGTAGAGCAGTCGCAACGATAGTGCAAGAACGACAGCGGTGAACACTGAACAGTTTGCCACGCCAGAGAAGGACTGTCATGTTAAACTTACGTATACATGGCTGCTCTCAAATGCACTTGCATGCTGTGCAGATTGAGCGTCAATGCTGACGTTTTCCGATGGCCTGTAAAAGGAGGATCTCATGTTTTACATAGCATTGAACACAAACATCCCCAGGCAAGCACGTACTATTTGAGTGAATATCAACAACCAAGAAATGTTAGCAATATGTTAAGTGATGTAAGAAGATAGAAGCATTTCGAAAGAACTTAAATGCGTTCTTTGCGCTGTACAGACTTTGAAATTTACGACTAACAGAACGTCCTAAATGACGCCTGGTCCTTCGCAGCCTCCCACTCCCCCATACGTGTATAAATCGGTGTACGTGGAAGTCATCGCAGCACTGTATTATAACCGTGATGGCGTCATCCATGCGTGTGACCTTTACTATTATCACATATATATGCTTGTGTTTCATTAAAGTAATTGTGCTAGCGCCATCAAGCGTATTACTTCTACTACATCCACATATTTATGTTCGTGTTCTTTCATGTATTTGTGTGTTCCTTGAGTCTAAAGCGTTGCGTGAGGGAGTGCAGGAGTTATACAATACAATGTTCTTTAAAACGCATTTAAAGACTTCGAGTACTTATTTAATGGGCACAGCAAAAGAGCTTTATTATATATTTTTGAAAAAAGGCCACTTAAAACCACTATCGCTCATGAGGTGATAAACTTCACACAAGAAAACGGCAATTTCATAGAACTTTTTGATGTATTGTAAAGACACCCCAAGTATTAAAAAGATCCTACCAGGCAAAACGTGCTGTTCATCATCGACAGCCCATTCAGTTAGCAATCTAGTTGAAAAAACAAGCCGTACGTTAAAAACTCACAAAACCAAAAAAAGAAATGCTCGCCTTTACTACAATCCATCTTTTTCTGATTTGGCGAAGTGACTGCATAATATTTGTGCATTTCGTAAGACGATTGCAGGAACTTGCAGCAATCGGAACTCGTTCGGCAGGGTTCATTCAGAATGCGTGGAAAGTTACAAAGGAAACCTGGCAAGATAAACAAGGTTAGCGGGCACATCGCACCACCATGCGAATGTTGCAAAAACTACGAATCACGGAGTGCGGTATTCACCAAAGTCTTCAAAAGTATAATGAATAAATGCATTCCGATCACTTTTATTCTTTTCCGCTGAAAGTACAAAACGCGATATGGACCGCCATTACTGTAACGTTAACATGCTACGTTTATTATCACGCAAGTTTACGATGTGCTATGAACGAAATATAGCAAATCATTGGCCTGCTTTTTAAGCGACGTTTTTGTGTTTTCAATACGTCTTGCCAGAAAACGCGGTTTCAGCAGCATCCAATGGAAATAATGGCCAATTCAAGAAGATTCTGTCAACTTTTCTCAACGTTTAAGCCACGGAACAGTCTTTAATTTTAATATTCTACGCGATGTACAGTCACGTAAATATTTAGACACTGGCTTTCAACATTTTGACTCACTGTACTTTAGGCTATAATTCATTTTATTGCTATTCAATACAACAATTAAAAAGTCATTGAACACTTTAAATACTCTAACGGAAACTCACTTGTGGCACAAAAATGATTTAAGTATCAAACAACTTCACGCAAGGAACAGCGAAATCGCACAACAATCTCACTAAATGAATGTAATAAACGAACTTTTCATACGATTTTTATTAGCTTTTCTGGAGTAGAAATTAACCCTGTTACTACGCCCGGATTAGTTAAGGCAGTAGCCGAGGAACTTGAAGTGAATTGGCCGTGACCTTGAGGTGAACTTGCCGTGACCCTGAGGTAAGCTGAACTTGCCGTGATCCTCGTGACCTTGAGTTAAACTGGTCGTGACCTTGAGTTACACTGGCCGTGACCTTGAGGCGAACTGGTCGTGACCTTGAGGCGAACTGGTCGTGACCTTGCATACGGCGGGGAAAAAGCACGCCTTGAGGCCAAGCGCGACTGCAAACTACGAACAGAATCTTGAGATTCGTAAAAAAGAATAAGGCTAGGTGCAATCGATCGCTGAAAAAAGTGTCACCTTCGCACTCAAGTACTAAACACAATAGCTATATCATGGACGCACCATCCTTGGTGAAATCCCACGATGTAGTTGAAAGTACCAAAGATAACAGTGTCAGCAATTCTGAACGTTGTCTGCTCAACAAGTCATTGAGTTGCTTCAATGTTGAAAGAGAACATTCGTCTGTCCCATTGCTCACATTAAATGGCAGGAAACTCTGCGACAGAAAACTTCTTTATTTGGGAACATATTTTACATTATTTACAAAGACAATGTGTCTTGCTAGAACGTAGATCAAGGGCTCTCAAATCTAGGATCACGACACCTTTTGAGGTCTTTCGCGTGGATCACAGAGCTTCTGGGTTGCTACCGTGCTTCGAATCACAGCAAATTTCCAATTATCTTCAAACGCGGAACTCTCTTCCCAAACATACTAAAATTAACCTGCCGAGCGCTGGGGGTTTTGGTTGTGACGCAACAAGGAAACATTATGATAATATAAGCGCTTTGATCAAGGGGTGTATTCCTCCAGGCTCAGTTAGGTATTGCGAGTGTTGCGTAGATACTGGAAAAAGTGACTTAAACAGCATGACTAGCTGCTCGAGTTCCTCTTCCGTTTTGGATAAAAAACGGAGGTGTAATGTTTATGTTTCATTTTTGCATCAGTTTTGAGATTGCTGATTTGAACGGAAGAGCAATGTGCGACAATTGTGCGATGTGTTTCAAGGAGACCGTGCGAGAACTGCGCATTGTGAAGAGGGGAGCAAGAAAACAATCAGATTAACGGTAAGAAGATGGCTTAGAAACTCTTGCATAGTTCTGTTACCATAAGCTGCTTTATGCGGGGTGTCGCGGACAACATACTGAGATGAAAATGGGGTAGCAAATAAATTTGTGAAAACCCCTGATTTAGACTATTCGTTGCTTTACAGCAGTGGCTCTCAACCTTTTTTGGCCCATGGACCATCTTTTAAAAAAATATCCTATGGACCACTTTGCTAGGCTGACGCCTAGTCTTACATAAATTATTGTAAAGCAAAGGTTACAATTTTCAGGAACGTTTTATCAAGAATTAATGGAACTCTGTGGACCACTAGAAATTCCAGGTGAACCATCGCTGTCCACCTGGACCACGTTGAGAATCACTGATTGACGGCGGACTTCCAGTGACTACTGCAAGCAAACCTGACAGGAAATCTTTTTTTCATTCACCAGAAATCCTAAAGGTCAGCGATCAACCATTCTGCAATAGTTGTTCAGATCAATAGTAGGGAATAGCTTTTGATGCATCTGACAGGACGCTGGTAATGCCGAGCGTCAAAGCGAAACAAATATAGGACTTCCACAACTTTACTGTGCATAAGAAACAGCAAAGTAAAAACCAAAGGTTCAGATAAAAACATGCCACTAAAACCGGGCTCGAATCCTAGACGGAACATACCGAAGATTTGAAAAACGGTACTCGCGATCTGTCCAGCCTCACGATCGGCATTAATGGGTGCACGAGAAAGTTTCAGGCGCGGTCCTACTCAGTGACTTGCCACCTGTTTTTTTTCGCCGAGACATTTCGGTCATTTGTCCGAAATAGCTTAAAAATGTCCTGTTATCTTCGTTTTTGGACATTTTTTGACCGAATTGGCTTAACCTTTCTGTCATTTCAACAAAATTCGCTCAACAACCGAAAAAAACAGCTTGCCCCTAACGCACTATATTCACTACGAAAAAGTGGCTGCGTAGCTCCCGGCACGGAGTAAGCCGTGATGTCTCAGGAAGGACATCACGACTTTGGTGATTAGTTGGGGCATTGCTAAATGTGTGGTTGGGAAACACTGCTGTACAGGGAGTACAAAGCGAGTATAATAAAGCATTCTCTCTATCGTGAGGGACATTTCGCAAACAACTCTTTTCACCGTCAAAAAAACTCAATATATGAAGCGTAAGATGATTTCCTTAAAACTGATGATTTTGCGTTGTTTCTGACAATGCGACTTTGCAAAACTATCGAGTTAACTATTTCTGTATTAGTTTCTATACAAGGAATTTAAACATAAATATTTTTTGAAAAATCGTTGTTACGATCTTCGTCATCTGCATATTTTTATCGGATGTCTATCGCTTGCAACGTTTACCATCAGGTCAGTTGCCCCAGCATCTTCATTCTTACAGCTGTTGTGAGAGTTTCTACTTTAACTTCAGTTGCTATTGCTCTCGATTTGGAGTTTCTTTGCCAGATTTAAAGTAGTTGTCAAAAAAAACACCGTCCGATGAAATTGAACAAATTATAAAAACAAAACTAAAATAGTAAGAGGTCTTCAGTGTTACGCTAAGTTTAATAGAGGGTCTTGCTAGGTGTAGAACAAAATATCCCGAGCAGCACCAACAATTTCGAAAAAGTCAGGCTTGTGGCGTTAAATTTTTCTATGAACTGTTGAAACATTGCTAAAAATACATCATATAGACCAAATTGCACATCATTTTGATTTGTCGTCATAAATGATGTAGCTATTTTCAGGATAACAGCTTTTTCCAAGTTTTTTGTTAGTGTTCATGATCACTTCAAGAATCTTATTTCCCAATGACGAATTTCATTCAAGATCCACAGAGTAGCAGAGCAGCTGCGTGCATGGAACACAGCATACTTTTTCTTGTTTATGTAAACTAATGGGTACATTTCCTCCTTTTAATTACAATAAAAAATAAAATTTAACTCATTCTGAACTGATTACCGTGCGAGAACTGCGCATTTTTACCGTAATAATGTTGCATACGTTCACAGTGAACTTCAGTTGCGTTAGTGAATATTTTGTCAAAATCGTTTATCTATTAAGCCAAGGGCACGATATGATCTGCTATGCGTGGAACGTAAGACGCAGAAACACTCACATCATCCAAATTTTTCCAAAACTCGTGCATTGGTATTTGGCATAAGTATATCGGCTTCGCATCGTCAATAGTTTCGTCCAAGCTTTTGTAATCCAAAAGTTCGATGCAAGATTTTCGGTACGATGCAATACACTGTTTAGCGCATCGCACCACAGCACACCTCAACTTTGAAAAGGATCGGTTCGACTTGTGATGGGCTTGTTCAATTCTTGTAATGGGTGTTCTGCCGTTTAAGCTGGGAGCAAAATACAAAGAGCGAGAATAAAACCACTTCGTTAAGTGGTGGAAATTAGTGCATGCCATGAAATAAGCAAATTAAATTGAACATTAGATAGAGTGCAGGAAATACTGGACGGAAGTCATCTACGAAAAACTTAAGAATATGCTTTTGAAATGCAAAGAATCTTCAGGTGGCTCCTCCGGCTCACGCACTACCCAATAGATCTGGGTATGAACTGGAGTTACTCAAAGCAAAGACTACACTGGATGCTGAACCAAGTCACGCGTTAATCGGATTTTGGCGGAGATGACATTCTGGTCCATGCTAACTCTTTTCAACAGCTGCCAAAACATTAGAAAAAAGAGAAACGGGATCGGGTTTTCAAGCATTTCTTGGCGAAACCGGGTTGAAGCGAACACGAATGTTGGATTGTTAAAGCTGGAGCGGATGTCGAGCAAAATGAGACATTTTCTGCATTGGTTAAACAAACACTGATTGGTTTTTATGTGGGACGAGTGTTACTGCTGATGTGTCACCGACCGACCAAGTAGGGGTGGCTTCACCTCGAGCTTAAAACACTCCAAATATTACATGCATCGAAAAGTCTCACTCCATTACACCTTGTGTGTGTCTATTGGTTTCGCTTGGTTGACTAAACCAGAGCTTCTCAAACTATGGGTCGCGACCCCAAGCGGGCTCGCGAAATGTAATTTAGGGGTCGCGAACAAACACGCTTGACAAATCACGTACAAAGGCTTTTGTAATCTTTACAATAAAATTAAAAGCAGGCCTGCGGTGAATCTATCTCTACTGCATTTTTAGTGGCAATACCGTGATTTATGCTGTCAGTTGTTTACTAGAATGACTGCCTGAGCTATCAAATGATAATAATCATCCAACCACGAGTTATGCGTTGTTACGTCATGATTGTTTTAACATACTGAATAATATTGACCTTATTGCATTCATTCCAACACGAAGGCATGCTTGTTTTTAGGACTCCAGGTCTAGTCTACCAACATCCCCCATCTAAAACTCGAATAAAGCAAGTGCAGTTGTGTACATTAAGTATTAACTTACGACCCCTCCAAATATGGTTCACCACCACTCTGGGAGTCCTGACCCCAGGTTGAAAACCATTGTTTTAGGCTAAAGTTAAAAGCTTCATGCACAGTTTCAAAAGTGTTTTGTACTTTGATTCAGGAAAAGTTGGAACTGCAAATTATATACAATTGGAATTTTCAGGATGCAACACACCTCTTATGCCAAGGATGAGTTTGCGGAGTTATTAAACAACCAAAGTTTGCAACTGGAATTTTCAAAATGACAGAAGTTTGCAGAGTCTGTCATTTTTGGATAAGAACAAGAAACGAATGCCCCGTCATTTCTCATCTAGCCGTTCATAAACCCCTAGCCTTTTGCACAACATCTGTGTGAACCAGCATTCTCAAAATTGATTACATAAAGTCCAAAAACCGATCCTTTTTGAAAAATGTTAAGGATGTCTTTTGTCCTGCGCTGTGTTGTATCAAGCTAGGAATGGACGATCTGTGTAAAAATCAAGTGCATCCATCCCATTAGTTGTGCTTGATAGCTTCTATAAACTGAACTGTTTTTTGTTAATATTTTTTGGCCTTCCTGTTTCCATTAGGTGGCAGTTTTATTCCTGATTAGTTATTTTCGCGGATTGTGTTCATTTGTAGGATTTCGCCATAGACAAAATACCTCTTGAGATTTGTAGTGGGATATTTGCACCTATCAGTAACATCTAGGCTATCTATCCGGGGGTTCGCATTGAAAAAACATTTTAAAAACGGAGTCGCATAACAAAAACCTTCCCAAACATAACAAGGTTCGACAGTTTCAATTAAATAGTTAGCATCTCATTGGTTGCTTGGAGTTTCCAGAAGGATGGTCTCTTGAGAAAAATCGTTTAACTCGGAATTACCGCAGCTGCGATAGCCAGGCTTTCCAAGTTTTATCCACCGAAATATATAAATGGCATTGTCACAAAGCCAAACCACGAAATATAAAACATCAATGTGGAGCTTAATTAACCACCAGCATTTTTACCAAAAACAACAACTTTGTCCAGAAGTACTTGCTTTCAAACATAAAACAAACCTTATGTGGTCATATTGTCTCACTAAATAAACTGCTGCGTTCTGGAGTAATCGTGTTTGGAGTGAACATCTGCAAAGGCTGTGTATGTGCAGAACTTTCAGACTGGTAAATTACAAAGCGAATTCCCTAAATCCATCAACCTAGCACTAGCCTTGACAAAGCAACACATACCGTTGAAATAAAAGTGTTTTTACTCACAGTTTGTAACCATGGAGAACGACCTCCATTTCTTTTATAAGCTGCAAACTTTTCTTGATAACCTTGTTCATCTTTTCGTTAGTTGTAATGAAGTGCTTAAGCATTAGCAGATTGGCTTCATGCTGTTTTTTCCACAATTCAGTTATTATCTGAAATTAACAGTAAACACTTAAACATAGGTATGGCTTTGGCAAATTAAGCGTGGGACAATAAACTGCTTTGACCAATTGTTGATGTACCCTACACCACTAAGTATAAAATATTGAAACTGATGTGAGGGGACAAACTAAGATACAGAGACAATTAAACACCACAGATGGATTGCTCTTTGACACCTGGCACATGTTGCAGAAAAGTGATGAAGTACAATGTTGTTTTGTCTAAACATAGAAAAATTCAACAATGAGTACAGTGCAAATAAGCGCTTCAGAGCTAAAATACTGCATCACATAGAAGCCAAAGGCCTCAAAAGCTACCAGATGCAGTTCTCGAGTTTACTGAGCAAATCACACATCCACATACAAGATTTTAGTTATGACATAGCCTTTGTAACTAAAGCAAGAAGGACATTTACACTTTTAAAATGATATAGCACATGCTGCAGTTTTTTGTACAAGTTATAAATACATGACAAAGTACCTCATACTACCACTGTTTTTCACTGAGACATTTTGGTCATTTGTCCTTTAATAGTATTAAAACATGCCAAAATAGTATTCACTAGCCTACCTTCTCAGACATTGTGACTGAATTGACTTAGTTTTTTGTTTTGACAAAAAAATTTTGTCATTTCAAAAAAATTTGGTCTATAATTGAAAAAACTCAGTAGTGCGATTCCTTCATACCACTGAAACTGTAGGAGAGTACATGAACATCTAAAAAACTTACTTGTAGTCGAATGTAGAACATGAATATGAGTGCAAGACATGCTCCAATGAAGAACCGCGCAAGTACAGGCAGAAAATCAGATGAAAGACATGACATACAACAGGTGACGACAAACAGAGTAAAAACTGCATATCTGCAAAAAATTAGTGGTTAACAGCAAGCACAGGCCAAGTTTCACTGTTTTCAGTAATCACCTACTTTGCTCTGGTTGTCATATGCCCATTTTTGAAAATGTTGTCTACGGAATTTTGTTTTACAAGTCCAAGAAATTGATGAGGCAATCTTAAACACAGGTAGTCCAAATCGTCTTCAAGAACAACTGAGCTATGCAGAATAACATTTCCATACTTTCTATGGTAGATATGGCTCTGCAGAAAAAAATACTTGTTTATGCACCAAAGAACATCTTTAAAAAGCTATGCCTGGAAAAGCAAACAAACGATACGTTATAAGACAGTTTAGTGCTAGGGTTCTACTTTTTATCTCTTGTGGAGCAGTTGGAAACTTATAATACCTGGGTCAAATAAAATGAAAGCTGGCATGAACAACACATAAAAACTTTAAAATTTTTACAAAAAATTGTCCCTTTTTGAGGCATCTCTAGAAAAACTCAGTGCAACTTCTTGATGCTGTGGAAAACCAGTTGGGAAACACTAGGCTACCACACCAAAAAACAAGTTTTGGAACAAAAAATTTATATGTCAGTTAGCACATGCCATTAAAATTACAGACATACGTTTAGTCACTGAGTTACCCACAACATGCTTGGTAATCAGCATAAAATGTAATTATTCTACATAGAGCTCGACCGATAAGGTTTTTTTGGGCCGATACCAATGTTTTTCAATTTTCATTGCCGATATCTGATGCCGATACCGATATTTTCTATTACTCAAGCAGTACATATTTTCAAGCTTTGTTGATAAAAATGAAGCGCACTCTGAATGAGTAACATACCAGGTCATGAACTAAGATATGCAGTATGATATCACTAATTATTTGATTGCTGTTGGAGAATAATTTGCTGACAGTCTGGCAATGCAATTATTTTTCTATGAAAAGCTAGCAAAAGAAAAACAATGGTGTGGCTTTACCAATAACAACTTCTATGTAATCCATTGATCAAGAAATAGTTATATACATCAAGAACGATGTTCAAAAACTTCCAACTACAGTATTTTGTATCTGTAAACTGTGAACCAACAGCACGTGAAAGCCAGTTGTCTTCAAGAAAAAATGCAAGAAAAACCATTTCCCTTTCTTCCATCACAATTTGATGCACCTTAGATACATTCCAGATTCTATTTGAATAAGATGTGAAGATGCTCGTTCTGAAGGTGAAATACATAATCTGGTATGGTAAAATTGTGTGATTTTAAGCTGTGAAAGGTTTTCCTTTCAATAGGGACATTTTATGCATATTTTAAAATAAGTTTCTTTCAAAGTATATAGACAAGCAGTTAGCTTGTGCTTGGATGTAACAGACAGCAAGGCAAAATTTATCAAGTACTGGGTTTTGCTAAATGCAAATGCTTGATTTAAAAAATCAAGGCAATGGCAAATCATACTCAGAACTTATTGTTACTAATATGAGTAATTAGCTTATGAATGAAAATACAGTAAACCTCGGTTCATCCGGATCTTTGCCATAGCCGGATAAAACTGCTGGTATGAATGATTTCTAACGTTTTTCTTTATAAAAATATTCAGTTTATCCAGATTAAAGGATCTTCTTCAGCAATACCACATAAAATCTGCTCTTTTCACATCTTGTAATCTGGATTTTTCTCTCTAGTAAAGATTCAGCAGCTTTCAGACGAAACACAAGCGTGTTCACAATCAGCATCGAGTGATAGAATTATCATAACAATGGCCACAACTGCATGCAACATTTGACTAATCGTACAGGTGATTATTGTTTCACACATGGGCATGGCTTATCATGTTGAACAAAACGCTTAAGGTGTGCCGCCACACCACAGTTTCAGTCTATTGATCAGTGTTGAGTGTGCTTGTGTAGAACATTATCCCCGAGTGTATTGTTCTCAGTAAGATGTCCAGATGGCATTACCTTCCAAACAGAGTGACTGCTTATGGACCAGTTGCAGAAATCTCTGCATCAGTCCAAAATCCTAGATTTCTTCGCAGCCAAGTAGTGTGAAATTTTGAACTTGACACTTTCGGTACCGGACGGTTTTCCTTTAATCCACATTTTTGCAAAGATTAGCAATACCATAACTCGCTGGCCAATTGAGCTAGAGAGCTGTTCAAACCTGCCAACGGATTCAGGAAGTCTTCTACTTTACATTGAAAAAAATGTTTTTTCATTTTGGGTTTTCTGTGGGTGATGTCATAATGGGGGCATGTTTTTGCTTTTTGGGCCAATTTTACCTGGCCCTGGGTGCCAGTCCAACAAGCCATTTTTCGGCTCAAGTTTTTTTGGAATCTAGGTTATCATCTGAGTCTTTAGAGCGTCGATTGGCTTGCTAGCATATCTGGAGCCAAAATTATGGCTCAAAAAACACAAAGTGGATAAATTTCAAGTCCCACAAAAGGTAACCCAGGGCTTATTTGGATAAAGGCCATAACTCACTAACCGATTGAGCTAGAGAGCTTTTAAACCCTTTAAAGACTCGGAAACTCTTGTAGTTTCAAATAAGAATTTTTGGGTATCTTCATTTTTGTTGATGTGGACTTGATAGGAGTGTGTATATGCATATTTGTTTACATTTGGATGATGTAATCAAGCACTGGATGCCAACGCCTAGAGCCATTGTTTTGAGTCGTGTTTTTGTTGGAAACTAGGATATACTACTGGTTTCATTGACAGTTTAGGGTTTCTGGTTCCAAAATTATGGTCAAAAGACCAAAAATTAATTAGGGGAGTCCCCACTAATCCCCTAGGGAAATCCTGCAAAATTTGGGATATTTCAGCCATAATTTTGGAACCAGAAATGCTAGAGAGTCCACCAAGGGCTCTAAAGACTCGTATTACAGCCTAATTTCCAACAAAATTGGCTCATTGATAGGACGATGACATCATCAAAAAACACTAAACCTTTCCCAATCATCAACCAAAAGCCCCAACCCCAAAAGTAATAAAAATTTTTAATTCTAACTACAAGACTTTGAGTCTAAAGTATTGAACAGTTCTCTAGTTCAATTGGCTGGCGAGTTATGGTCTTTAGCCAAAATGGCCATGGTTACCTTTTGTGGGACTTGAATTTTCATCCAATTTGTTTTTTGAGCCATAATATTGGCCCCAGATACGCTAGAAAGCCAATCAAGGGCTCTAAAGACTCAGATGATGGCCTAGTTTCCAAAAAAAACTTGAGTTAAAAAATGGTTCATTGGGTTGGCACACAGGGCCAGATAACATATATTTTTGGCAGGAACATATATACGTGGGCCAGTACCCAACGTGTTAAGATTGCTCGTAACTAACTGGATATGGCATTACTAGACTGATGTACCATTATAAATACATCAATAAATTCGTTTTCCTTCTGTGAAAGTCTGCTGTTGGGTTGTAAATGTGTTCAATTTAAGCAATTTTCACTGATATCTCAGCATTTAAATGACATCAGGTACAAACAAACAACTTCAGTTAATCTGGATCTTTGCCTAAACTGGATAAATCGTCAGTCAAATCGAATCCGGATTAACCGAGGTTTACTGCAATGCATCAATGCTTAAAACAGTGGTTCAGTGAGACAATTACACTTTAATTCATCGAAAGACATTTTGACACTCAACCTGTGGATAACCAATGGATGTTGTACTTTCTTTACCACATTGAGATGAGCTGCAGCTAACAAATGAACAAACGTTTTTTTGCTCCACTATATAATGTGATTCAGTAGTTGGAAAACACAGTTAATAAAAATTTTGAAACAGCGCATTACTTTCTGAAGGAAAATTTTTGCGCTATGAGAACTGTTCTTGAGCAATTGTTTCATCAGGCACACATCGCATGCTAGTGGGCTGCATGTAGTCTATAGGCTGCACTTTGAGAGCAATCAAAAAAATTAATTTTCCCCAAAATTCTTTTCAACTTGAAAAAAACATAAAAAGTACCATTCTATTAGCTGGCAAGATGAAATAAATTCACATGGCAAACTAGTTTATGAAAATTTCACACTGCACTCTACAAGTACAAATAATTTTTGTCTTGATGGATTAGCTGTTGTATTTTATAACAATGATCGTAGAAACAGATAAGATTCTGACTTAATTAACAGTGAAAGAAACAACATAAGCTGACATACATGAAACATTAAAAAACCTGAGAACATGTTAGTGTCTTCTACACTTTCACCATAAGACAGAAAAATGTATATTGTTCAGGAAACAAGTTTGAGTGAAAAACAATCTGCAGAAGCGAGCAAAGTTCATTAAATGTCACTATGTCAACAAAAGCACAAAGATGAGCACCAGTACCAGATCAAAACATAGAAAACACACAAATAGATGGTAATATCCTGAAGTAAAATCATGTCATGTACGTTATCTCAGCTTCCTACATATACAACAATTCAAAATCCATCTCCACAAAGGTGTATATAATAAAATCAGCTGTTCTGTTCAAAATATCAGCTGCTCAACAAAGTCTTATTCAAACAAACAGGAAATTAACATCTGTTTTCAACCCCATGGGTAATAGTATTGATCAGAAATAAAGCCACACGGCTAACTGTTACTGCTTACAAGGTACAACGAAACTGCTTGGTATGGCTCATAGAGCTAAAGTGCGTATACAACCCATCATCAAATCTGCTGCATATGCTGCTCCCAATGCAACCAGGGTGGATGTTTCTTTGCAAAATTATATAGCTTCGAACTTCAAATAAGATTTCTTAATGGTAGCAGCTTATACTTTGTGGGACTTGTATGAGATGAACAAAATCACCCGAACAATCAAACATTTTCAAAGTTTACTTTAATATCAACCACTAAGCTTACATCTGAGCTGTTTTTTAAATACGCATGACAAATTTGCCTATAAGTGCTGCAGGTCTGCTTTTGTTGTGTGAGGTTTGCTCTCTGCTGTGACAAGAAACAAAGAAGAAAATTTAACTTTATTTTGTAACAATGAAAATCACCTGGTATGACGCTCAGCACGGTAAATAACAAACAAGAGGGTTATTGTCGTGACATAGTTTGAGAAAAATTTCCAGCTTGCAGTCAGTATACTTTTGGAAATACTTTGTTCCATAAGATTGTACACAAGATATGTATAGAAGAGGCATTTGCTTTAATTGATGCGTATTAAGTTTAATAGAAATAAGGTTTGTTACACTAGCACAGTAGAAGCAATACATTATAGTTTTAGCTGATAAACAACAGTTTATTGTTTGGAGATGGTTTGCATGTTTCTTGATTCTGATTGAGCTGTTTTCAAAAAACATTATTAGGCAACCCTCATATAGATGACACAAATGCTATTAGCAGTCAGCACATAATGCAAAATCAGTAGAACATGCAAATGGGAGAATGATTATCCATTTGATTTTTATTGCAAACCCTTTAAAAGAGAATTGTGCTTTCTTCATAATTGCTGTAAATGTTGTGCAAAAACTGTTTGACTGCATAGCTTGCAGTCTCAAAAGCTCATTGAGAATCAGTGTCCTGTGCTTTATCACACGTTGACCAACTGTGACAGTGAATCTGATGCTATATTTAGACAAGCTGTTAGTTGAATTCACCGAATTGAACTGATAGCTATCAAAAACACTGAAGAAAGAAACATACGGCTTACCACATTTATCAAAATTTCTGCAGAAAGACACTGTACTCCCACCAACTGATCATTTAGTGCAGATCACTATACCTCCAAAGCTCATGGTATATTTTTAATTTGTGCTTGTTTGTCAGCTATTGTTGTTTTTACCAAAATTTTTACCCACACTCAAATGCAGCAACTAATGATTTAATAGGCTATATAATCTTTTAACTGTCTAACCATAAGCCCATATCACAATCACTGGGCATAACAAGGTTAGATGGCACCCAGGGCAAGAAGCAAGTTTAACACCCCCATGTTTCAACCTGAGGTCTTTCAGAAGCAAATGTACTGTATTGAAGTACTTATGACATTGGAGGGGTATTTCAACACCCCACACAGTCATTTGGCACCCCCAGTGATTCAGCACCCAGGGAATTGTGCCTCCCTTGCTTCTCCTAGTTACACCTCTGAGCATAATTACTGAAAGCCTTTGCAATCAACTTCAAATTTTTTATTATTCATGGTTTAAATCTGAAATTATGCAAATATACTGATAATTTCATTTGATATATATATCTCCTCATTCATAATGACTACTCATTACAAGAAAATATACCATGCTCATCACAGCTTCTTCTGAAACCGGAAACAGCTGAGAAATTTTCATACGCAAGGTCTTCCAGGTATGTTGGAAATAATCCTGCAGAACATGGTGAACTATTGTCAAATTTGCAAAGATTGTGATAAACTAAGCAGGAAGATTTGAATGAAAACTTTAACTATGTGCATAACTAAGAATGAAGAACTTTCTCTGTGTATTAATCAAAAACTATTTGTATGCCATCATCATCTAAAATATGAAACGTTTAAACGGGACCTACAGTGCTCTTAAATATTCACTAACACATTTGGGCAAAATATAGCCATACACTGCAACATCTTTCTGCACCTTGATATTCAGTCCATAAAAAAATCCATGAACACATTGAGCTTTCTTCTCAACAATCTGATTATAGCACTGGAGCCTCCTTGCATCAGCAAATGAGTCCTCACCAAAGCTGTGTAAGTATTCATCTAGTGGTGATCCCTGTAGAAAAGCATGCACGGAATAAAAACATTACACCAATATTGCTGTCTAGATATACAACCACAGATTGAAAGTTTGTGATTCTGTTGCTTGGGGCTTGATTCTCAGAAATCAGAATAAGAAATAGTTGCATTATTAAAAACTATCCTTGAAGCTTAATGTGACATTGCATATCAGTATCCAAACTCCTTCAAAAAACCAAAGTTCGCAAGTTTTCAAGAATAACTTAAAACACCAACAATTAGCACACTTCTATACAGGCAAGAACAAGATACTACATATTTGATTTTTGCACTTACACCTTTGTATTATGAAATAGTGTAAAAAAAGTCTTATTAGAAAAAACGAAATTCTTTAAAACACTAAGCCATTAGCATGCTATAGAAGTTTAGCATATGCCAAGAGGTAATGTACACCCAATATTCAAAGTTTGTATATTAATATATTCATAAACACCACAGGGACACCTTATCTAAAAATATTCTTAAAAACCTAGAAAAAACAGTGTTAAGAAAACATGCAGCCCAAAGTAGCCATTCTTTCAATTGGGATTATGCCCATGTTTTACATCATGTAAATAGCTATCATAAACGCATTTTTTTAGAATCTTTGTATATTAATTTAAAAACTAACACTTTGAATGATAAAAGCGCAAACTTTCCAGCTATCTATTACAATGTTTTTAAAACATGAGCGAAGCTTATCAGTTACCGGACTTCCTTGAGCTTGTATTTTCATTGACCGCCTTTGTGCCTGTAAATTTGCCAACTCTCAACATGCAAGTTTTACACTTTATTTGTTCACTATTTTTACACTTTATTTATTTGTTCTCTATTTTAAGACATACTTTCACGTTATGTAACCGTTTTTGTGCATTTCTATATAGGATATATTCTATTTACTATGTTGCTACATTTCATCATCTCTCAGTGTTTTTCATTATACACTTCTACGTTTTTTCTCTGACATGCTGTCACTCATTCCTATAACGTCATGGTCAGTTTCACGTTTTTGTCTTTGTATTAGTAAGTTGCTTGTTATATGTGGTTAAAAATCATTGCTCTGAGGAAGCCCGCTTGAATAGGTGGGCGAAATGTCAGCTACAAGTAAAAGTAATCGCCAGAAGAGCTAATTTATCTGTTTGATTTGAAACCTGATGGCAAATGCTATGAAATAACAACATGAGCAGCAAAAAGAACAACACTTTGTGCATTTAGCCATTTTGACACACTTCACTAAAAAGCAAAGCTTCAAAGTTTTAACAAACTACCAGCAAACATTTTCGACCTACAGTCTATCTTGATTTTAGCTCTACTGTAGCCACAGCCAAACTGATATTTTGTTGCCAGCAGCAGTCCATTGATAGTCTCTAGGCTATTATAGCTTTAGTGCCAAAGCTCAAGTAATGAACTAAACAGCAGCAATAGCCACTATTAAACAGTCTTGTGTCTGAGTTACCTTACCTTATTGCAAAACAAGGAGTAAACATTGTGTTCGTGCTGAACTAGACCAATAGTTACCTTTCTCAAAGGTAATCATAACACTGTTACTGCAAAACACTATTCATCCTGATGATAACTCAGAAAATTCCATAAAATATGGCAAAAATGAAATCTGATTGCTTAGCAAAACAACTTGACATAGATAAAATGAAAAACAACAAATATAATAAACACTGAAACAAGTAACAAGGGATATAATGTTCAGATGTAAGCAGTCACAGATAAAAGAAGTTTAAATTAAAACCTGTAATAACCTGTGACATTTGTTTTAGTCTAATGGTTAATTTAACATAAACCAATGATGTAGCTCCAAATTTGGAAGATAAACTTGTATGTGCCAGGGACCCAACAAAGAAACAATTAAAGAACACATTTTTACAGCAAATGTCATTTGATATTCTGACAAGTTCCAGTAAGATGTCAATTTCAGTTAAGTTTATTTACACTTATATGCAGCTGTTTTTGTTTCAACAGCTGTAGATATTTAAGAAATTATATTGATCTAGAAGTCTAGATGCATGATTCCTTTGAGTTCCAGAAGCTTTGTAATTGCATTGCAACTGGCATAATATCTTTTTGGTAGATTTTTATTAATTTATCTTAACAAACTTTGCAGATTTGTGCAAAGCCATCAACCCCATAAATATACATTAATAAAATCACTGAAACTGCTATAATTATATTAATTTAAACCAATAGTTTTTGTGAATAAAATCACCTTCTACTGTAATTACATTAATCTTTTCAATTAAAAAATTCTTAAATTATTTTTTATCAATGTGGTTCAAATGCTGTTACAATTTTAGCAAAATCTTATTTGAGTAGTCTGGTTTACTTGACATTGAACAAAACTTCAGTAGTCATCAGTACAACAACATGATTTCATTAACAACTGAATGTGCTTGAGAAAAAATTTGGAACCATCGCTTGATGTGAATGAAAAGTGGAAGTCTTGCAAAATTGTTAAACAAATACCAGCACAATAAACATCAACATGTGATTATACTGAACGTTTCAAAAAACATGTTTAATTACCCAATAATGAAAATCTTATTGACAAAGATTACCTCTAATGAATTGGTATTTGCACAGCATTTCTTATTGCTTGATATGTACAAAACCTAGAAAGTCAAACTAAAATGGCAATGATTTCAAGCAACAAATATAACTGAAAAAAATATCACAAAGGAACAAATCGAGAATCTACTTCAACCAAAATATTTCACTATAAAGAATAACAGCTGTTACTGCTCCTTTTATACCTCCAATGTCACATCTTCTTCCATATCCATTTTTAGTGAGAGTTGTTAGTGAACTGTTTAAATGTTACAACCAACCCATCACCTGTAGTGAAGATCAAGATTAGATCAAGATTACTTTGATGAAGAAAAAAAGCAAATCAAATATAAAATACCTTTATCATCACTCCTATAGTTACCTTACAAAAATTTGACCTCAATATACTCAATCTGCACTTAAGTACAGTACTCAAAGTAACTTTAAAACCTACAAGTGTATTACAATATTTAAGAAAAGCTAGATAGCATTGTGATTGTGTAACTATTCATGCAAAAAACACACGAAGCCCACACTAAAAATATCCTTTTCAATATTCAACATGCAAAGCTACAAACTGACCAAGAGTTTCATGCAGATGTGATCTTTTTGAGCATTTTATTAACTCCACACGTTAGGCTCGTCTCTCTTAATTCGATGAACAACTTTTCCAAGGAAAGTACATGCAGAATAACAAACACTTGTGATTTTACACATTAATGATATCACAGTTTTTTTAAAGGTGTTTTAGAATTGAAAATCGGTTCCCTACAATCAGAGAAAATTATCATCTGGTCCCTAGAATCAGAGAAAATCAAGTCCCTAGAAACAGAGAAATTGAGTCCCTACAGGTCCATACCAGGTACCTAACATTTTCCTTAAAAAATTCTGGATGTAATGAATCATGTTGTTTGCATAAAAATCAAGGTGTGCTGCTGTCACCATCCATCATGAGTGGTTAACTGGTGTGGGATAAAAGCTTCCTGATTTAAAGCAGCATCTCAAATTGTATGGTAGGTTCAAGACTGGCAGAATGCATTGCTACTGCATTTCAGCCTAATCCCTTGTGCTGTAGATCATGACAATTAAGCTGTGGCTAAATGTATGAATGCCATATATCAGTACAATATAAATCATATAGACACGGTCAACGACATAAGAGCTGCGTTTTCTTGCTTAAACTTATCCACGTAATCCACCCAAAAGCAGTAAGCAGACACTCTGACACTTCTAAAAATACTCCTTACATTTAATTAAAAAATAAGCTGTAGTTTTTTATGTACGCTTTGCGTGGTTGGAATACCATTTTGATTACGTATTTTTGTCCGCAGACACGGGGTCCATAGTACAAACATACACTTTCTGCACAACGCAGGTTGATAACAAAACAGAACGTTTTACAACGGCATTGGAGGCTGAATCATTTTGTGAATGCAGTACTGCATTAACTGTTGATAAATATAACCTTGTGCAACAACCACAAACGATACATCCTTTTCAAACTAGTCTGACAATTTTGACTGGATGAAATGGTTACCACCCTTATTACACAATCTAGGTTGACTATGTTTCCTGTCTTTAGGTGGGCAATGGCCAAACCTGGTCCTCTATTATAGCCTGCACTTTTGTTGTTAAATGTTGCTTTTGCCTTGTGTCATTTACTAATGCTAACCAGATTCTCATTCACATCACGGTTGCATGGCTTTATGATTTCTTACGTGGAATTGCCACTCACTTTTCTCATGTGTCTACCTGACTTCTTCATCTGTATATATCGTAATTCTTCATGTACTGTTTGCTTTATTTTTTGTTCATATTTTGGTTTGTGTCATTTGGCATATTTAATTTTGTTTCCTGTGTATATGTTGTTTTGAAATGAATGCAATTATTAAAAATGCAAACCGTAGTCAATTTCAAAATTTATCACAATTTTTAAAAATATTGAATGGGTGCATGCTGCTATTTTTTTATCAAAAGTTAGAACATATACCAGGCACTGAGAGTCTTAGAGGTCTCTTGCTATGACTTTTTCTGAAGAACTAATTTAATGAGCACCAAATCAATAAACCAAGCAGTACATTTCTTTTAAATGTTTTGAAAATACCAAGTTGCGATCAGAAATGAAGACATTTCTTAGTTGTTGTTTTTATGTTTTAGAATATGAAACTATTTAGGTTACTTCAGCAGCAGTGGTGAATCACAATAAACAATTATATACATGAGTTTGAAAATGACTCATGTAGGAAGTCATTGAAAAATGTAGAGCGAGGGACAATTTTGTAGGATACTTGTGAATATAAACAGTAAACAAAACAAATTTATTTTCAGGCTCAGATACATGTTCCACATCAAAGTGGTTAGAATAAAAACACAAAAATAAAAATTCCAAGTTGTAGCATGCCATAGGGTAGGTATTAGTTGCTATGCCTAACATCCTAGCCAAGCTGAATTATCACATTAGCATCATGAGACAAGGTGGAAGGAACATGGGTATGAATAAATTACAGAACGTTTAGCAACAAACATTAATCCAATAATTGTTGGGTACATGCAAAATTGTATTGTGTTGTTTTGTAGCTACATGACATTGTAATGGCCAAATAAATAACATGCAAAAACATTTAGAACATTTGAGAATTAACCATTTTCCTAGCAATAGCACAGCTAAAGATCTTGCGATCACCTGGTCTAACTGCACCATTCCTGCTATTCTACCATGTGTTAAACTTACTGACAGTGATACTTGAAAAAAAATCTAACGTAAGACTTTATAAAAAAGAAGCATTACAAACCAGAGAGACAATAACACACAAAAAAGATAGTACACACAACCATGTTAGTGTTATTACAACCACAAGTTATTCACTTGATGAAAATGTGAAGGTGTCCTTACTCCTTCACTACAACAGGTATATGTGAAAACAATAAGTCTAACCTCACTTAAAAGTTTATAGTTTACATTTAACACCAAGATAATGATAATGAAAGAAAGTTGATTTTATTGACGTACAGGTATTTCATCAATTTGCATGATTACAGTAGTCTAAACATCCTGAGAGGATGCTGTTAAATACATTTCACGCAAACCACTTGTGAACGACTGAAATGAAGTAGATTTTAGGTTATTTGGGATCAGATTTTGGGGCCAGTAAATCTCAGTTGTTTCTGGGTCTTTTTCAGATTAAATGGAGGTAGAAAATAGTTCTTTGTATCACCTAATCTAGTTTCATATTTGTGTTTTTGATCTAGCTTAGAAAACTACTTTGCAAAAATGATTGGTAGCTTTCCCTTGTGATACTGAAACACAAATTTACCAATTTCTAGTTCATATATTTTTGCTATTGACAATGCAATTTTTGGGAAGGTGGGTTAGAGCTGCAGTTTGATGTTGATTTAGAAGCAACGATTTTTATTATCTTTTGATGCATTGGCTTTAATGACATTAAAGCTGTTTCCCAGCACTGCCCCAACTAATAATTCCATAATTCAGATGTGAGCATACAAATGAGTAGTAAATACTGGAAAGAATTTCTGGGGTAACAAACCTTTTTATATTCTGAATGATTCCCAGTGATTGTGCTAACTGTTTGCAAAGACATTAAATATGTGGTAATCTAGTTTCTTGTCAAGTGTTATGCCATGGTATTTGTGTCTACTTGTTCTAGGTCTTGCACTGAAGATATACTATTTTGATCCGAGGATCCTCTACATTTTTATTGTTGTTGGGTTGAAAGAAATGTACTTGCTTTTGGTGTGATTCACACAAAGTTTGTTCTTGTACAGGCAGGTTGCTATTGCACCGAGTTGTTCATTCACATTATTTAACAAAGTTTTCAGGTTTGGGATAGACATTAGCAAAATAGTATCATCTCCAAAAAGCTTTGTGATAAAATTGGATGCTTAGGGTAAGTCAGTAATATAAACTATAAATGGCAGGGGACCTAGCATCGATCCTTGAGGTATGCCAGTTTTGATTTGATGCGGGTTAGATGCAACATGATTGTCTACAACTGTGTATTGGATCCTATTTGTAAGATAGCTTTTCCTTAAATCAGATGCATTTCCTCTGATCCCATTTTGTAGAGTTTTTGCAACAATATCATGATTAACAATGTCAAAACCTTTTTTGAGATATAAAAAGACTGCACATGTATAATTTTTGCGATCAAGATTGTCAAGTATATTGCTGTAAATGTCAGCTATTGCTAGGGAGGTTGAATGGCCACGTCATAAACCAAATTGCTCTTCACATATTACATTGTTCCGAATGAAGAAACTGTTCAGTCTGGAGTATATTATTTTTTCAAAGACTTTGGCAATTGGACAAACATAAATGGGTTGATAGTTTGTGGCCATTGTATGGGCCCAGCTTTATAAAGAGGTGTTACTTTAGCTCCTTTAAAGGATGAAGGAAAAGTTCCATTTTCTATGTGGCTGTTGAAAGTCATGCAGAGTATGTATAGGTGAAATAATGTCTCCTACCATTTTAATGCATTTCACTGGTAATCTATCCATTCCTGCTGTCTTCTTGTGGTCAAGTTGATTAATGAGTTTTAAGATTTCATCTGCAGTTGTTGGGGAAAAATAGAAAGATTCTGTTGGACTCAGTGGGTGCGAACAACATTTCGGATTGGTATTGACTGGAACTGGAAAGGATTCACTAATGTTCTTTCCAAAATTTGTAAAAAATGTAGTGAATTTATTGCTGATGGATAATGTTTATCAGTTACACACTTGCCATCTGATATCTTTGTTTTTTCTTCTCCCTGATATTTCAGTAATTATCTTCCATTGTTTGCCTATATCCTTTGTTTTCTTCACATTTCTGTTGATAAAAGGAAGTTTTTGCTAGTTAGGTTGATGAGTGGAATATTTAGTTTTAGAAAATATATTTGTTTTATAATGTCATTACTTTACTTACGACATATATCTACCTATTGCACAAATATGATTGGTGTCATGTCATTGACACCGTAATTCAGCTTTACATGATTGTGGGCCTAGGAATTAGACTGAAGTGAATTTCTGTGAGATCCTGGAGGTGAACATCGCTCCGCTTCCCTCGAAAGCCCGTATTGCAGCAAAGGTACTCCGCAAAATGGCAAATCAGAGCTTCATTTTAATGTAAGTCATGACAGTGTTGCAACCTCTCCGGTGGTGTTGCGTTGATTGTGTGATTTACCATGAACGGGATGTGTGCAAAGAACAAAAATATATATGCGTGGTGCGAACAAGCAATAACAGAGTGATCCCGATGGAGTGATCTTGGTGAGTGACCTCTAATAATGCTTGTGAACCTGGTGACCAGTTGATTGTGCTTGCTAATGGTGACAACGAGAGTGATCTCTATTGTTGCTTGCTGTCACGGTGCAAAGCTTTGCGCACATGCTGCTCGGGATTTCCGATCGCAACAAAATGGTGCTGTGACCAGGATGTGGAGGTCGTGCCGAGTTCAGCCTTCACACAAAGAACGTGTGATCGGTGTGGTTCGTTGTAAAAAGGAGGGGATGTTGTTGCAATCTCTCCGGTGGTGTTGCATTGATTGTGTGATTCACCATGAACGGGATGTGTGCAAAGAACAAAAATATATATGCGTGGTGCGAACAAGCAATAACAGAGTGATCCCGAAGGAGTGATCTTGGTGAGTGAACTCTAATAATGCTTGTGAACCTGGTAAACAGTTGATTGTGCTTGCTAATGGTGACGACAAGAGTGATCTCGTCAGATGATCTCTATTGTTGCTTGCTGCAACGGTGCGAAGCTTTGCGTACATTCTGCTCGGGATTTCCGATCGCAACAACAGATGCATATGCATATGGCTCCCTGTATTTTTAGCTATATTTTCAGCCAGTCTTTTTTGTTAACTCTGGTACATTCTGGTGCCATCACACTAACTTGTTGCAAACAGAAAGGGATTAAATGAGTATTTAATTAATTGCTTACCATCTACAAAAATCAGTAACTTTGCATTCACTAGTGATGTTGATTTTGAAACTTAATTTGCAATCTGTTGTCAGAATTCAATGAAGCAAGCACCAAACCAAAGTCTAAATTAATGAAGTAATAAATCAATGTTTACCAAATATTTGAGGTAGTGTCTATTTTACCGCCAAGATTCTGGCAGCAACTCATCAGCTGGAGCTATTGTGCCGCCAGTCGAAGATTCGGTCTCGTGGCATGACGCAGGTGAAAGAAAAAGGTTAGTTTGTCAGTGCTGCTTGTAGCACAATGGTATGCGCTACGGCTGCTAGGCTATGCCAATGGTTTTCAGTTCGACTCTCACCTTGGTGACTTTCATTTTATTTTTTTCTTTACTTTTTTTCAGGCTTAGGTGTTACGTTTAAGGGTTAGGGTCAGGTTAGCATTAGGTTAGGGTTAGGTTAGGGTTAGGTTAGCGTTAGGATAGATTAGGAATTGGGTTAGGGCTACGGTTAGGTTAGGTTTTGGGTTTATCTTTTACGTTTACTTTGTTTTTATCAAGCCTTTTGTCACCAGCATCTTGGCAGCAGAATAGACACTGCCAATTGAATATACAAACAATTACAATTAATATAAATTAAAGGAAGTGACTACGGATACGCTTGTTCTGACGTAATTTAAATAAAAGGTCAGTTTGTTTTTGAAACTGCGTGCATCTCATAGCCTAAGGGTCATACGCTATGGCAACTACTATGCCAATGGTTCAGTGTTGCCACTCTTATATCAACAAGTTTCCCTGCAATAATAATGAAAAATCCCTACATATTCCTACACAATCTGCTTCCAAAGTGCACACAACCCCTCAGCTTGTTTTTATTGTTATTCAAGCGGAAGAAAGTTCTTTCAACCTCAGCAGTGCTTTGAAGTAATGCAATTGCAGGGGCGTATTGAGGTTATTTGGCGCATGGGGCAAGAAGCAAGTTTGGTACCCCCATGTTCGAAACCGAGCTCTTTCAGAAGCAAATGTTCTGCATTGAAAAAAGTACTTGTGACATCGATGGGAAATTTTTGCGTGCCCCCGCAGTGATTTGGCGGCCCCATAGTGACTTTGCACCCAGGGAATTGCGCTCCCCTTGTTACACCTCTGTGCAGTTATAAACACATTTCGTGACAACTGTACTTTTCACTAAAGAGTATTGTGCCTGTATTGCAGTCTTTGCAAATTGGAATAGACTAGGCTACACGTAGGCTAAGCCTTGGCTTTCAATCAGAATGCAATTCTAGCCACCAGAAAACTTAGCCACACTGCAGTCCTTGCGTCAAAACTAACCCAGTACCACAGGTTTTATTGCCTTCTAAATTGGAAAAAACACATTTTCCAGTGTGTTTTTCAAGCGCACTAATAATAAATTGTTGTCCAAACACGTCCGTGAAGCATCACAAAGGTAGAAAAAAGCGATAAAAATTCTAAACACAAAAATCTCTACTGATCCCTACAAAATGGCAATTTATCCCGTAAGGATTCCCTACTCCCTACAAAAGCCTAAAAATCCCTACTGTAGGGATCTTTCCCTACGAGTGGCAAAACTGCAATGGTTTGCGGTTCGACTCTCACCTTGACGACTTCCGTTTTCTATTTTCTTTACTTTTTTTCAGACCGTGTTACGTTTAGGGGTTACGGCTACGGTTAGGGTTAAAATTAGGTTAAGTTTTCTTTTAGGGTTATCTTTTACATTTAGTTCGTTTCTACCAAGTCAAACTAGACTCTCCTCGTGCGTTACTGTTACGTCACAGGTGGTGTACGAATAAGATTTCAAATTTCAATATCCACAGGCGTATCTACAGACTACAGTACTGTATATAGCCACTGCCTAATTAAATTAAAAAACAAAAATTTTTGATGACAGTTGCAATTGAATAAAAGAAACCAGAAAAAATATTTTGATGACTTCTCAGATATTTCATCTGGCACTGACAGAGCTCAGTGATAGACATTCATGCCGACTAGGAACAACACACACAATGTCATTGATCCAATACCGAATTGCTATTGTGCGCCCTACGGCAATTGAACGCGGTACAAGTGGGTATGATGTCGGCAATGTTGCGTAAAATGTCATGGTTGAGTGATTATTAGCAGCGAAGAGGATTGTTTATTGTTTTGTTCTTTATTGTTTCATATGACTCAGCTAATAAGCAGAAACAATGCAAAGAGCCATCGCGTAACAAGGAAATCAATTTTCAGTAATATTAGAACAAATGAAAGCATATTGGCATAATAACCGACCAATTTAAGCAAAGAGTGTCGCTTTGTCATTGGGTGAAAGACCATGCTGGTCATATCAGTGATCACTACAAAACTTTTTAATGCTTGTAGATATGTACACGGAGGCAAATCAGCGTCAATCAAAAAATTACTGACATTTTACTTTCTGCTGTTTACATAGCACAGCATGTGCATTGCTGAACCATGAACCTCAGAATTATTAGATCTGAACAAGCACAACCGTTGTTAGGATATTGATCCACTTTCAGCTGCCTGAGAAAAGCAAGGTTGCAAATATTCACCTGTCTCACTTAATGATTATCTATTATCTACCCACATTCACATCGCAAATTTCTTAAGTTTCAGCAGCGCATTAGCTTTTTACCTTCAGCAGCAATTTTCTTTTGTTCGGCAGCAGGGGCGGCTCGTCTAGACGGGCTGCCGGGCTGCAGCCCTCCCTGAAAAATCTAAGGCAAAAGATTCCGCCAAACGGCCAAACTCGCCTTAAGTTTGGATTTAGTTACGAATATATCACAACACAATCATTGTCGGTACTTCCGACGCCATTTTGGCTCAACGTTTCCTAGGAATCCAAAAAAAAAATGTTTCGCTCATTTCCAACGATGCCGCTTATGCGATGACGTTTTCAACATACTTGTCGATGAATTTGGCGATTTCGGGGCTGTCTTCGGCACAGCCCTAAAGGAAAGAAACCAAACAATTGGCTACAAAAAACATGGTTGTATATCTGCTTATCGCAAAGCGTTTTTGATAATTTGACGATGGATTTTTAAAGAAAAAACGGAAGAAATATGATCTTCACTGTTTTTTACTACCTGATTTTCTTGGATATTGAATTTTATAATTAAGTTTAACAATGCTTTTACTAGTACTTTTGCGATATTGGCGGCATCAGATTCAAATCTGGTCGCCAACCTCGGGCTGCAAAGATACAGCCCTTCTTCGTTTATCTCCACCAGTGCAGCTTGCAACAGTAGGCTAAGCTCAACAGGGGTAGAAATCGTTTTTCTCACCGAAAGTGAGAGTTCGTACTCTGGCGGGTGAGAGTTCTCACTCTAGCGGGTGAGAGTTCTCACTTTGGCGGGTGAGACTTCTCACCGTGTTGCACCGAAAGTGAGAGTTCGCACTCTGGCAGGTGAGAGTTCACACTTTGGCGGGTGAGACTTCTCACCGTGTTGGGTGAGAGTTCACCGCATTCTCGGTGAGATTTTACCATGTGGTGAGTGAAAGTTATCATTCGCGGGTGAGCATTAGGTGAAAGTTCTTACCGTTGGGTGAGAGTTTTCACTGCATTGGGTGAGGATTTTCCAAGTGGTGAGTGAAAGGTCTTATTCGTGGGTGAGAGTCTCACTGTGGTAGGTGGAAGCTGTCACTCGTCAGTGAAACTTCTCGCTCTGGGGCGACGTTTTCCACTACAGTTATGTGGAAGTGTTCACTACAGTAGTGTCTGTTACTGTATCTTGTGTGTGACGAGTGGGACTATTCACTGTAATGAGTGAGACTTACTTCCAAGGGTGACTTTTTACTGTAATGGGTGAGACTTACACTGTACTTCCAAGGGTGAGCTTGCCCGTGAGGTATGTAAATTAAGAGTTTTTACTAGTAGGCTAGCCTATGAGAGTTTATATTTCTGGCATGTGGAGCACCTGTAACATGTAATCAGACTTACGTGAAAGTTTCATTAGAAATTGCAGTAGGTACACTTTCACTTAGTAGGTTAAGTGTGAATTCCGCTTGAGTAGAATCTTTTAAGTTTTTAAAGCTCTTATTTCATAATTATTTTTAAAGACCAACTTGAGTAATGCTTGGTGATTTCAGAAAGCGCTTCTGGAGGTTTTATCTTATGTTGTATGTTGACTGACCAACTTGGGTTACATGCTTGGTGATTTCACTTTTCAGAAGGCTCTTCTTCTGGAGGTTTTATGTTGTATGTTGACTTTTTAGTGTCTTGTTGGTGTTACAAAAAATGCAATCGGTGAAACTGAGCCATGCTTACGGTTCAAGCATAGAATCTTGTAACAAGTTGAAAGATGGTGCTGCATGTCGCTTATGCAAGTTGGATAGACTGCTTGAACCTGAACATCTGCAAGATCACATTTTGAAGAGACATTTCAAAAAAGCTGTTTTTTTATGAGATGTCTGGACAACAAGGTTAGATGTGGTTTGGCTATTGTTAAGATAGTGCAATTTGCAGGATAATAGCATTGCCGTATGTTTCTAAGTAGATAAAGTTTAACAAAGGACATGACCTTGTAAATTTAATATGCAACACCTGTTGCTTGTGTTCATGTTTGCATGAAGATTCATTGATAAACAGTGTAGATCATTTAACATATTAAAACCTGAAATTAATTTGGGATCAGGTGAATTTGAAGTGAAGCACATGATGCTGCACTGCAATACTTTGTAAGAGGTTAACTTTGACTATTTTGCCAAGATCCAAAGTATTGTAGCAATGTACCAAATTTTGGCAGGGCCATGCTGTTGACAAGATATAAAGCATAAGTGTTATTTAAAAGTAACGCTCTATCATCTATGCTATGACGTAGCATAATAAGCAT
>Ga0210059_1002169_pt1 | contig 30444 bp, 17 predicted proteins | sample Ectturendosymbi2_FD_188042 | JGI IMG/M metagenome (GOLD analysis project Ga0210059, IMG submission 188042) | Ecteinascidia turbinata endosymbiont from Florida, USA - Sample 2 (SPAdes) (version 2) | ecosystem: Host-associated > Tunicates > Ascidians > Unclassified | place: Key West, Florida...
AGCTATTGTGCCATTATATTCTCATTTGCTCTAATGTTCGCTAATGGTTGGTTTACTGCATGCGATGGCTTTTATGGTGCTTCTGCTTATTGGCTGAGTCATATGAAACAATAAACCATTACCATTTCGACCCTCATCTACACAACGTTTGATTAATCATGGACAATTGGTAAAACATGGTGATTTGATCAGGTTCGACTAAAGGCTGATGTAATAGGTTCCGTAAGCAGTGTTGTTGATTTGCACTGAAGTATTTCTTTGGCTTACGCATCAAAACCTTGATTACCCTGAAAAATTTTGGTGCAACGTTCGGAATTGGGGGAGGGCATTGCCCCCACCTGACTACGCGCCTGCATGTCAACCATTGGTGGTCTGCCAAAAGCAAAATAGCCACAACATATATTTTGCCTCATGAGGCAAAATAGACTGTATCATTTTAGTATGAATTACTTGGAACTTTTTGGATTGTTGACAGGAGTCGGAGTTGATGTTTCAAAATTTTTCGGAGTCGGAGCAGGAGTCTTAGTAGCGTGGAGCAGGAGCGGAGTCGGAGTCTGAAAAATGTGACTCTGCTCATCTCTGGCGACCCGTCAAGCTCAGTGTTGCCACTGCTGTTTTTTTCACTAGATTGGGGTTTTTCTGTTTTATCTCGGGTTCTGGGAGTTTTTTACTCTGGTCAAATTTTGAAATGTATGTTGTATTACTGTATTTTCCATTTAAGAATACAGTAGTTTCACAGGCGTAATAGCCCATGTCACCATGTGCAGTAGCCAGACAGACGAGTACTGCTCGGAGTAGAGCTAGGCTTAACGAAATTGTTTGAAATATAATGGCTTACAGATTAAGCACTGACAAGGCATAGGTCAGCACTCTTATCCATCGCTGATATGTCAAGGGCTGCTTGTGCATGATTTTGGAATGCTTTTTTTTTGTTTTGAAGATGCTGTGGTTGAGAATCTCAATCTGTTCATTGTTTTACAGGCACATTATATGACTGTAAAATTTTGAAGGCAGTGTGAGTGCCTATTTTGCCACCAAAATAGCAGCAGTAAAAGGCTTGGTAGAAACGAAGTAAATGTAAAGATAAACCTACAACCTAACCCTAATCTTAACCCTAACCGTGGCCCTAACCTATCCCTAACGCTAAGCTAACACTAACCTAACCCTAACCTAACACTAAGCTAATGCTAACCTAACCCTAACCTAAGTTCTAACCCTAATTCTAACCTAACCCTAATCCTAAGATAACCTACCAACACTAACCCCTAAACGTAACAACTAAGCGGAGCCTGAATAAAAGCAAAAAAAAAATAATAAGTCGGCAAGGTGAGAGTCGAACCAAAAACCATTGGCATAGCAGCCGTAACACCTAACGATACACCACGAGCAGGACAGCGTTTTGTTAACAAAGTGACCTTTTTCTTTGTATTGTGTCATGCCACGAGACCAAATCTTTGACTGCCGGCACAATAGCTCCAGCCGATCTGTTGCCGCCAGAATATCGCCGGTAAAATAGACACTACCGATTTTAAATGTTAAATTATTAGTCATATGTTGCAATGAATGCAATGGTTAAGGTGAAAAGATAACTGTAAGACAGGGGTCGGCAACTTTTCCCTAGTCGCGGGCCAAAAACAAACTCGGCAAAGTCTGACGTGCCGTACTAATTTTCAACCAACAATCCCATTACCTTCGCTGCTTAAGATGTTGTTAAAACTGTGGAATTTGAATCAGATTAACTCCTGGTTTTCACAGAAAGTACATTCATAGTACATGTGCGGTTTCTCATAAGTAATTCCTCATAAGTATACAATACAAGAATTTGCAAGGAGCGTAGACTCATAAAATACAATACCACTAGGCGAGCCATACAATGACTACAATTTGTAAAGGGGCTGCGGGCCAGGTGATTTTGCTTGGCAGGCTGGATCCGGCCTGCGGGCCGTAGGTTGCCGACCCATGCTGTAAGACCTTGAATGTACCATGTACATGTTTGAATTTGTGCACTTAAGTGAAAGTAAAGGAAAATCTTAAAAGTTTTTTCAGAAAAGATCTAACTAGCTTTTTTTATGTTACTTCGTACATTCGCTTTGCTAAATTGTTGCTAGCCTACTTGTGAATTGTCAGTATGTTTAAAAATAGACTTGAACTTGTTAAAAATATGATGCAAATGATACCTATTACCTTCATTTTTATGTGCAAGTGAAGTACCGCTACCGGTGCATTTCAAGTTCGGTTTTGACTTTTTTTAAACGTTTTGTATGGGTTCCCTGTAAAAAGCGGAGCACCGTAGATTGCAGAGGTTTGATGACGTTACCGGAGTGGAAAAAAGTTGCGTTGCAAAAGCAAAAAAAGGAAAAAAGTGAAGGAAAAATGTATCATTGCAACTTAATATGCGTTTCCCCCAAACATGGAATGCATGGAAGTTTACAATGTTTAAAAATTCTATATATTCACAACTGTTAACCTATTTTTTGTCCCCGAACCGTTGTGAAACTCAGATAATCAAAATGTACCAAACTTCAAAATAGATTTTTTTTACTGTAATGTGATATCACCTTTTGCAGTAAAATTATTTTTTGCTACCATTTGGTTCTCATTGCTCAATGCAAAATATCGGTTTTAGCGACTCCGGTTATGTCATTAAACCTCCGTAACCAAACTGCTATTTACGGAGCTCCGCATTTCACAGGGCACCTTTTATATGTCTGTTTTTTTATTATTTTCTGTTTTTTTTTCAAGGTAAATTCTGGGGTTTTTGTTCATAACAGAGTGGCAACACTGATCAAGCTTCACTCCAAGATACGTTGAGTTTGGTTCAAATTTGATAGTTTTGCCATCCACTGATATCTTTAGCGGGCATCCCACGTCATGTGTGTTAAGATGGTACAACACGTACATAGTTTTTTCTTTGCTAAGTTAAAGTCGATTTTGATGGTAGTAGGTGTGGAGTGTTGTCAGGTCCTTGTTCATGGCATTCTCGACAACTGCCCAGTCCAACCCAGTAAAGGCAAGAGCTAAGTCATCAGCATAAGATAGTTTGGTGGACAGTGTTGTCGGGATATCGCTGATATAGATGTTGAAAAGACAAGAAGCAAGAATTGACCCCTGGGAGATTCCATTCTTTAAATGTCGTGCGCGGCTTTCTTGTCTGTCGATTGTTCGGAGGACAAATCTGCGGTTGCTTAGAGCCTCCATGGTGAAGGCTACCAGATGTTTATCGGGTTTGTACAAAGCAGTTTCAGCCGCAAACCTTGGTGCCATACTGTGTCATAAGCAGCTGTCAAATCAACGAGTGCAACAGCAGTTTTCTGTTTAGACAGTGGCTATAAGATACGCCTATGGATCTTGAAATTTGAAAACTTATTAATACGCCACCTGTGACATAACAGTTACACACGACGAGAAGGCAGTAGGCTTGGTAGAAATAAACTAAACGTAAAAGATAAACCCTAAACCTAACTAACCTTAACCAGGGTTCCCACGCGGTGTTGAAGGCATTGAAGAAGTATTGAATTTCAAATTTGGTTTTCAAGACCTTGAAAAAGTATTGAATTTGGCCAAAATAATGTGCATTAGGTATTGAAAAAGTATGGAAATCTAAAGTGTCTGAGCAGAATTTTACTGAAGGCAAAGCACTTCATTATTTGTGCAATGAGTAAAATTGAGTTTCATGATGAAGAATTTTGAAAAATGAAGAGAAGCAATGGTATTGAACTTTTTTAATTTAGTATTTTATTGAAAAAGTATGGAAAATGATTTTTGAAAATGTGTGGGAACCTTGCTTAACCCTAACCATAGCCCTAATCCTAACCCCAACCTAATGCTAACCTAACACTAACGTAACCCTAAGCTAAGCTAACCTATCCCTAACACTAACCCCTAAACGTAACACCGAAGCCTGCAAAAAGGAAAGAAAAAAGCAAGACGAAAATTGGCAAGGTGAGAGTCAAACTGAAAACCATTGGCATAGAAGCTGTAACGCATAACCATTACACTATGCGATCCACACAGTTTGAATGACAAACTGACCCTTTTATTTGAATTGCATCAGGACAGGCGTATCCATAGTCACTTCGTTCTGTTTAAGTTGGAAGCCGTCCTCTATGATTGAACACAGTTGGAGTACTTGGTTGATGGTTGACCTTCTAGCGTGAAAGCCTGCCTGAAATTTTGGTAGGCATTTTTCAACATATGGCGTGATGCGACTGAGAATCACTCATTCCAGGATTTTAAATGAGGCACATAGCAGGAAAATTGGCAGGTAGCTCTTGGACACTTTAGCGTCCTTGCCAGGTTTCAGAATTGCTATGATGCTGGCTTTTCTCCATATTTTTGGGAGGAGGTTGAGGCGCATGCAGGTGGAAAAGAAAGCTGCTAGCCACTTCCATACCAGTGTCAGACATTTCTGCTCCTGCTTGCACAAAACCTCCTCTGCGGCCTGTGAGTGTGGTGCAGAAGAACAAACTGTCAACCATTTTGTCCTCCAATGTCTAATCCATTGACCTCCTCATAGACTGCATGGCCTAACAGTTCTGGACGAGGAGACAATTGAATGGCTGCTCAGTGCTTGCCCCGAGATTTGGTCTGGCCTAGCAGTGGAAAGCAGAAACTTGATCAAATGACGAAGAAGAAGACCAGTGCCATGAAAGTGTTATTTATCACTTCCACACACACAACAAAACAAAGTGAAGAACAAAAACCTATTTTAATACAGGTTGACTGGTGCTACACTGTATGCTGATCACTTGTTGAATCCTAAGTTTGTCCCAAGCATAATAGCATTTTCATGCAGCACAATAGCCACAGGAGAATGGCAGTAAAAGGCCACTTTCTGTTTGTGACCTATCCTAATTTAAATTCTTTATTTCATATGATGCAATTCTTTTTTTCCTTCAGAAATATGGATTGCATAACATATCTTATCAGTTAATTAGCGTTGTAATTCTTTCTTATCTTCTACAGCAGGGGTGCCCAAACCTGCTCTATGTATGAGCCGCATGTTATAAAACCCAAGTTACAAAGAGCAGCAACATAAAAATCTAAAAACACATATTTATTTATAATCTATGCTTCTGTGACATCATACTTTTTGGAACGTCTTATACCGTATGGCACACTAGCTACCACAGTACCATTTTGCAATATTTCTACACTTTGCAATAGAAATAAAAATAAAGAACAAATATATAACTTTTTGGAGAGCTCAAAGAGCCACATGCAAAGGTTTGAAGAGCTGGATGCGGCTCCAGCCGCAGTTTGGCCACCCCTGTTCTACAGCAAGAAGTGCAGCTATGAATTTAACAGGCTATTAAGTTACCAAATCACCCTACAAATGTTCCTTTTTTCTGCTCCATTGCATATTGTGACATGATTCGCTTACTGTTACTTTTGTGAACCTTCTGCTCAAGAAAACATGCAATAAAAAAAGTGAATGCAGGATAGTGTTTCAAAAGAAATGATTGCCGTATTTATTCGAATATAACACGCACTCGTATATAACGCGCAACCTTAATTTTGGAATGAAAATTGGTATAAGTTTTTTTCCTTTTTTCTTAGCTCTGACTAAAGATAGAAAGTAAAAACTGCTGTTGAAGACATGTGGCTGTAATAAACATGGTAACATATGGTACACTGGTAAAGCAAACTGCCAGTATAAGCACAATTCCCAAATGAAATTTACAATTTAAAACCGGATTCATCATCAGGTTCACCAAACAGCGAAAAGAATGAATGAAGGCTGCAGAAAGATTATGAAAGAGAAAAAAAGAAATAAAAATAAAGCGTGCTGATGAAAAAACTCGTGTATAACGCGCACCCTTAATTTTTGATTAAAATTCTGTACAAAATTTTGTGCTTTATACTTGAATAAATGCAGTAATTGGTCAGAAAACATACTGGTGTATCATGTAGATATCCTATTGCAAATTCAGAAAGGTTGCCCACAGCTGACATAGACATAACCCCTAGTAGAAAAGGGCCCTTGTGAAAGCTAGCTGATGAGCAATAGAAAATGTCAACTTTTTAAGTAAGTGTCAATTTGGATTCTTGAATTTAATTATTTTGGCAGAAGTTTAATTTTTGCTTTCTTACAATATGTATGCAAATGAAAATATCTACATCCTTTTGTTTGTTTCAGCCAAGTATTTTGATGATGAGTTCATTTATATATAAAGAATCAGACTATGATATAATATTTATTTAATTTCTTTCACTGGTAACATTATAGTTGAGTTAAAAGTTTACTGAAGTTATTTGCTATTAATTATAACACTTCTTGTTTCATGGATTCTTTCAATGTGCCTACCTATCAGGAGCATTGTGTCTCAAGGAAGCTTTGTGACATTAAGGTAGGTGAAAATTCAGTAAGTAAAATAGTCGTTTCAGACATTGTTCACCAACCTTTCCTGTTGTTATTGTGCAACTGTAAGCTCAGAACTTTCACCGTCATAATCATCAGGTTAGTGATACTTGACATCATGATTGCCACAATTGACCTATGACCTTCTAATTTTTTGTCATTGAACAGCATTTTCATCAAAAAATTGCTTCAAGCTAATTTTACCACTTTTTATGTGTGCATGCTCATGCTGTTGGTCAAGAAAAAAGAACAAGTTTTGTTGTAGAAGTTAAGAAGAGATGGATTCATTATCCTTGAAATTTTTAACATCTTTGGGGCTGGTGTATGATATAGTTGTACATTGAGCCACTTTTTTTGTGTCATTTTGCACCACCATAACTTGCCAGCCGATTGAGCTAGATGTTCAAAACCTCTAAACATGTGGGGAGTCTTCCAGTTTAGATTTTTTACCACCATAACTCGCCAGCCGATTGAGCTAGATCTTCAAAACCTTTAAAGATGCGGGAAGTCTTCCAGTTTCGATTTTTTAAAAATTGGAAAGCTTTGGATTTTGGGTTTTTTGTGGGTAATGTCATAATAGGGGTGGATTTATGCATTTTTGGCCGAGGTCACCAGGGCCTGGGCACCAATGCCAAGAGCCAATTTTTTGACTAAAGTTTTTGTTTGAAACTAGCCTATAATATGAGTTTTTAGAACCTTTGATTGGCCATCTAGTGTTTCTGGTTCAAAAGTTGTGACCACAAAAACAAAACAGCATTTTGTCAACACCTACGGATACTGATATATTGGTTAAAACCCAAATATCGGCCAGAAGAAACCTATCTCTAGAATTAGGTATTATGAGAAATGTTGCAAAGTTTTAGGAGCTGTGTTCAGTTTTAATCAGAATATGAAAAACACCTTGATTATTTTTCTGAAAGTTATGTAATCTACCAATAGATTGCATAACTATGCTACAGGGCATGCACAGCAAAACAGTGTGAAAGTCAGCACAACATCCAAATAACAAACAAACTAATTGCAATAATAAGCAGTTGTAAACCAGTAACTGACACCTCTCAATCTATTGCTGCGGCGCATAGTCATGTTAAAATGCCTATACAGGCTGAAGTCACTGATACGTTGACCTCTGCAACATGATTCCACTTGTTAGTTGCAGTTCTCTAGGAATAACTTTTTTTGCAACTGCTGCAAAAATTGTACGTATTGTTGTTTTAAAATACAAACATTATTGATAATTTGTTGATTTGCAAAGAATAGTGATATTTGTTCTGAAATTGCTGAATCCTTTGTCTTGCATTGCCAATGTGGCATATAAAGTGGCAAGAGGCCAATGACTTCTATTGGTTGAGCTAAACAAAGCTGGTTGTTGAACTTCTTAAAAAATAATGAAAAGTTGTACCATATTCTGGGCAAGGGCAATCAGACGGTTGCATTTATAACAAATACTTCTACTGTCTCTCTTGGCTAATTTTGTTAGAAATGATTTACAGAAAGAAGCACAATCAGAAGAAGAATCACATGATGATTTGCCATTGTCGACATTGAAAATTAATGTTCAATGTGGAAAACCAGGTATAGAGTTTTAGAAGCTTAGCTGTTATAAATAGGCTATGTTGGCATTTTCTTGAAAATTTCTTGCCTTGTTTAGCATTAGTGGAACTTGAATGACTTCAGTTGTTTGCATAATCCCTGTCAAAGTGACACATCTTTTAAAAAGGTGTTCAGAGCATAGCTTGCTCTTGTGACATCAATGATACTGTGTTTGGTGGACTATTTGTTGCCATACTGTTTATTATTGTGCACTATGACGAACGTTTTGAGATTTATAAATTAGGTTGAGTTGTCTGTAAATTACATTGAGTTTCATTTCAGGAAGTCCAAGAATTACAAACGTATAAAGGTATTGACTAAAAGAAGGCCTTCAGCAGTCAAATTTTCAATTGAAATAGAAGCACGTAGTTTATTAACACTTTGACGGCCGGGTTAATTCAAGCGGTTCGCAAAAAACAGCTGATTCGAATGTGGCTTTGTGCGGGAATATCTCCGCTCCTGTATGGGTTACGGACCTGGTTGAATCGTCAAAATACGCGGCAAGTCTTGTAGTTTGCACTCGAAAAAAATTTTTTGCTTGGGGATTGCGGGTTTTTATGAGTGACGTCATAAGTGGAGGACTTTTTGGCCAACTTCACCTTGCCCTGGGCACCAACCGTTAGATGGTAGTATTTCACTGAAGTTTTTATTGGATTCTAAGCTAAAATCTGAGTCTTTTGATACTTTGAATGACCTGCTGGGGTTTCGGGTTTGAAAGTTATGATCTAAGTTAGTAAAATTTTTTTGACTAATTAGTTAATTAGATAATTAATTAATTTGTTTATTTAGGATCATAACTTTTGAACCATAAATGCTAGAAAGTCGATCAAAGGCTCAAAAGACTCGGACTCGAGCATGGTTTCCAATGAAAACTTCAGCGAAATACTTTGGCCTAGCGGTTAGGTCTTAGGCCAGGCAACATGAGCCAAAATGGCCCAAAACTACTTCACTTATGACGTCACTCACAAAAAATCCGCAACCCCTACCCAAAAAATTTTTTTCGAGTGCAATCTAGAAGACTGTCCAATAAATTTGAGCCCTTGAACAGCTCTCTAGCACAATCGGTGGAGGAGCTTGGGCATTGGTAAGGCAACTGACAACTGCTGGTTTTAGGCCGAAATCGAAGTACGAATATATCGTACCCTGGCTCTCAAAGTGTTAAGATAGTTTCACATTTCAAAGCTAGTGAATTTGGCCAGTTTTATTCTACTGCTTTTTTGCTACAATAAGCATCAAATTGGACAGGCACATGCAAATAGTTCAATAGAGAGACTTGTTATTTAAACTCATCATCTCTGTTTCAAACAATAAGATGGTTGATAACTTACAGAAGATCACGCACGCCATGGGGGGTTGACTGGCATATGGCTACAAATAACTCTGCACAAGGCTACGAGTAATTTGATTTATGTTTATGATAGGCAAAATGTTTAATATTTCTCCAGCTGCAGTGTAGGTCAGGGGTGGGGAACATATTTACTGTCATGGGCCACATAAATTGTGCATTATCACTGGAACGCTGCAAAATCAATTAATTTTATCTTTAAATTCTGCTTTATCTAACTCTCAGGAAGAGTGACTTCTCTTGACTTACTATCTAAGTATGTGCTTATCATGGAATTTCGTTTTTATATGATGTTGTGCTCTAACTTGGGTAACAAAACTCTGCTGCTGGCCATATCAAATGTTAATGCAGGCCACAAGTTCCCCAACCCTGGTCTAGTAGTAGTAGTAAGTTTATTGGCGATAAGGAAGATAATGCATTTTCATAGCAAATAGTTTGCCAGGACACCGAAAAAACTAGTACGGTTATCAAGTCAGGTGTCCCTAAACAAGCTAACATTAAAGACACAGTTAAGTTAGCGACAGGGCCATGCGAAAAGATGACTAGCAACACAATTGAAGGGGAATGTTTGCAGGATGATCCACACAGTTGCGCATGGGGTGCTGGGTCACAACTGGTTTCTCTCGTTAGTATGTGCACCAGTTCCGTTCACCAGTTCTGCAAGGGTGCACCAGTTCCACAAGGAACTGAGCTGGACGAAAAAAGTGTAAACCCAACCAAAATGAAACTCAGTCCGGGTTTCCATAACCCTTTCGTATCCATGCAAACATAAGCTCAAGAGCAGTCTGTCTGGGGCAAGTTATACAGCAGCAGCAAAGGTGAAAATGTACTATCATTGGAATCAGCATTTGCAGTTCTGTTGCAAAATCATGTCTTTTGTGAAATACTTCTGAATGCTTTTGAAATTTGATTTAGTTGCTCAAGGAGTTTTATAGAAAATGCTGAGTTCCATGGTGCAGGCAAGCTTTTATCGTCCATTGTTATCAACCTGATCGTACCATGAGGACAATTTGGCTGTTTTGATGGTAATAAAAAGTCTGAAAATCTTAATGATAATTAGCAATAGTTGTGTGTATCATGTTTCAACTTCAGCAGTTGGGATCTTGTCACCATAATCTTATCAGTAAAACGAGTGTGTGCTCTTCTAGAAAAGCATCTTCTTCGATGAACTGGTCAAAACTGTCTGAACTATAAGAATCAATACCTTAACTGAGTAATTATGTTAACTAACATTTCCTTGCCAATAGCAATGTCTCTTGTTTGATACTTTGAAAAGCACCAAGTGCAGGCTTCAGACAAAATATTATATTGATCTCACAGCTATGGACAAAGCTATCAGTGCTTACCTTGAATAAATAACTGGTTTTAAGACCTGTGAATCATCAGGCCATGTTCAGCCAATAAAGCCAAAGAAATTGAGAACTACTACCTCAGACCCTCTGCATAAAATAGATATTGAAATTCCAACGTTTTCATGTTTTTCACAGGAATACATGGCATGGTAGTCCACAACACAAGATTTTTGGTCCAAACGTCTATACACCCATTGTGTGATTTCAGATCAATCTTTATTCACAGTTAAAGCGGTTGTTTTTAAAAATATCCGCACGGTTTCAATGAAATGATTACTCGTGCGTTTTTGTTTATTGCGCGACGTTACATGACTTCCGAATTTTCCTCTTTTCAGTAGTTGCTGGAAGTTTTGGTGGTGTGAACTACTTGAGACAAGAATAAAATGGAACCTTTTTAGAAAGTTGTAGCGGTGTGATTGTTGTTGCAATACTATTGAAATAGAGTTGCCCTCAAACAACTTTTATTCCCACTCTGTTTACTGCTTGAGTGGGGCAATTCGAGCTTTGTTGCAAAAGGAACATGCACAAAACACTGGACGGTAAGCAATTTGATATTTACTGTATGAAATAAACTTGCATTTTTCTTCTTGAACTTCTTCTGGCAGGGGCAAGTTGCGAAAAAAGTAACCGCAACGAAGAACTGAAAGAGATAGTGCGTTTTGCGGAGAAGTTTCGAGTCAGGCGATGTGAGCTAGGCGTGTCGCAACGGATGCTAGTGCAAGCTTTCAAAGACTGGTGCGGAGAGCAAATCAGCCAAGCAACACTTTCCAGGTGAGGTATTCGATTCCTTAAATAGTATAGTATGTCAGGTTTTGTGGGGACGGGCAATTCGATCTATGCAATGTTGAGAGGATTTCAAAGTTGGAAATTGCTTATCAATTGTTTTTTGCTTGCTTCTGTTGTCTCTTCAATTCACAATCGGTAAATGTTGAAAAAAATCTGAAGCAGACTTGGTCAACCACAGTTTACTGTAAGCAGCAAGACGTGCAAAAACGTATGATTGGCTTGTGCTGCATGTTACTCTGTGTCTCATGTGGCTAATCCTCTTAAGGCAGGGGTTCCCAACCTTTTTTGCTGCTCGTACCCCTTTGTCAGGTCAGAGCATTCTTAGTACCCCCAAAAAAATTGAGATATATTGCTCTATAAGAGATATAAGCTGCTCTGTGACCCAAGGATCTTCGTACCCCTTGATGTTCAATCTCGTACCCCCAGTTGGGAACCCCTGTCTTAAGGTGTGGCGAAGCTGACTTGCATCTGAGACTAGTTTGTAGCATTCCCTGCGTCACCTAAACAGAAGCCGACTATTCTGTGGGATGGTGTGCCATGGTTTTAAGTTGGCTGAGTGGTAGAGAGCATGCAACTCTCGGCTAAAGGATGTCCAGTCCCTGTGGTGTCACACCGACAAGAAAACATAGTTGCGGCCTGTCATAGTTCGATGGGTGCCAGGGAAAGCTTCATGCGTGATGTTGCCAGTAACTTGCCATCACCAGGGACACCGGAGCAGGGGGGAGGCAGTCAAAGGGTTGAGGACAATGGAAACTTGTAAAAATACAAATAAATCGTTATTATGCTTGTTCCTGTTCAGCAACAATTTGACCTCAAAACTAATATCAGAAATTACAGAAAACCATTCTGAAGTTTCTGGGTGCGCGAATAGCTGCAATAAATTTGTTTCAATTCGATGTTGATATACCACGAAATTACCTATGATACTTTCATAAAACGGCACATCCGCCCCCCAGTAGTCCCTTTTGTGAAAGTACAAGGGGCAATGCCCCGCTCTCCGGCGTCCCTGGCCATCACTGCAGCATTTCTAACGAAGACCACTTAACCGTGGGTGTGAACCACGCACCAGTGCAGCGATTCCGTATCTTATGGAGTGGATTCAACTAAATGCGCTCAAAATCTTGAGGCAAATATGCTGCACGTGCACCAGACGGTCCTTGTGTATGAGATTAAGTAAGCAATGCGATCAAAGTCCGTTTTTGGTGAAATGGTATTGTAATAATCGTCTTGTGACATTTCGATCATTGTTTTGCTGAGACGTTTTGGTCACAGACATTTCGTTCGGTCATTTGTCTCACAGTTTTATTAAAACTTGCCGTAACAGTGTTCTCATTAACTTATATTTTCAAACATTCTGACTGAAATGGCCTAATTTTTTCGGTCATTAAAAACAAATTCGGTCTATGACTGGAAAAAAACAGCCTGTGACCCACCCAGCCGCTTATTTTCAACATCATTTTTCTTCGTTCGGTGTTTGCATCGATCTGTTTGTATTTTTCGATCAGATTCGAGAGTATGGTGCTGCAGTTTCCTCTCGCTGTGAAGCTTCACGAGAAGCTTAAACATTGGCTAGAAGAAGCCGAGCAAGCCAGATCTCAGGTAAACTACTCAGTCTGTATTGCGTTGTTTAGAAAGACTGTGGCAGCGTTTTTGAATGACTGCCAAACAAGCTTCAAGGGGATTTTTTGCCTTACTTTGCTGTTATCGTGTAGTTTATAGTGCGAGTACTGTGGTTGTTATCGTGTTGTTTGTGGTGTGAACAGCTGTTATTGTGTTGTTTGTTGTGCGAGTTACTGTACCGTCTAGTTTGCGGTGTTGTTATTGTGTATTTTGTGGTGCGAGTTGCTGTTACCGTGTTGTTTGTGGTGGGAGTTGCTCTCAACGTTTTGTTTGTGGTGCGAGTTGTTATTGTGCTGCATAGTTTTGTTACCTTACAGCATGTCCTTCCTGCATTCGGTTCAAATTTCTTATTGTCTTCACAGTTGGGATCGGTCAATGACCATACATCACACTTTTTTCAGGGTCCTCTTGCCTTTGCGGCGTTTCTCAAAGGAGCTGGGCGCAAATGGCGACTGTCTACGCGCAAAACCTTCAATAGCAGGCAATTACTTTTTCTGCAAACCTTCTATTGCAAGACCAAGCACCCCACGAGGTATTAACATCAAATATGTGCTCAATGTTTTGAATTTGTGCGTAATTGTCAGGGTATGACCCTTTGGCACGGACGAATGCTTTTAAGTATATCGAGTGCAGATAAGTAGGAATGATGTCCGTCCTTCGAGATTGCAACGCCACACAGAGTTATAGACCGGGCTAATAGATAATTCGTCATTACTTTCTCATCGCAGTCGTGACATTGAACTGCTATCCGAAAAACTTGACTGCAGCTCTGCTTCCGTGAGGAAATGGTTTGAAACAAGAAGAATGGACGAAATACGGTGAGGTTCTTAAAGCGATGTTATCGAAATAGTTTTTGTGTTACCTTCTTGTTGTTTAACTCCGTTATCTGAGATTGTTTCCTTTCTTCTTGGTGGCACAAGCGAATGCCACTCGTTCTTTGATGGTGGCAAAAGCGACGTACGACCCGTCATTTGTTGGGGTCTAAAGCGACGTGCCATCCGTCTTTTGATGGTGGCAAAAGCGACGTGCTATTCATCTTTTATTGGTGGAAAATGCGACGCTGCTTCACGGTGTACGCTTGTGACGCGGTGGGAGTGCAGTTGAAAATGTTGTCTATGACGCCAACCTGCATTTGCAGACAACGTGAAAGGCTCGTACGCGACTTCTACAAACCGACGCCTGATGCCGCTTTAAGGCGCCTTGGCAATGAAGAAGATCGACGCTTAAGCGCGGACGTCATCTCAACTGTGACGAAGAAAGCGGTGGTCAAAGAGGAAGTGCTACCTGAGGGTTATTCTCGTGGTATGTGCCTTCATTGGCGGCAACGTTATTCTTGATGCGTTCTGAAAAAACTGTTGTTTTCTAAGTTACATTCGATAATCTGTGTTTTCTTTTAAACCACACGTCTCTTTAATTAGGAGATCTCATTGTTACTTCGCAAGAACTGAAGCTGCGGTACTGCGCTGCTGGCCGTGTGTTTCGCTGTGCTGTTTGTGTGTTTTTCGCTGTGCTGTTTGCCCAGTTGCCGCAACGTGGTCCGCAACGCACAGCACTGAAGTGTATTTTTGAGGAATAAGTGTGTTCTGCACGAAAGTTCGAAGTTTACCTGTTCGGTGAGTCGCGGGTATCAACAGCCTGTTAGCTCGACGACCTCCCCTTCGACAGCTGCGTAGCCCAACGTTTCAGAAGCTCTTCGCTTCTTGTGAAATCACCAGAGATCACATGTTGCTTCAAATACGTTATGCGAAACAGGCAGTGCTTCCAATGCAGTTTTCTTGCGCGTAAAACGGACGATTTCACTTGAACTTCAGACCGTTTCAAGGGCGGATCCAGCCAGTAAGGTTAGGGTGGGGGTGATTTCACTGATATTTGGTAGTCAAGGGGTGATTTCAGTAATATTTGATAGTCAAGTATCATTACGAGTTCACAACTGTAAGAAAGATAAAGTATACTTCACAACAATGGACGACCAAATGACTTCATATCGCGAATGCTGTTTTCCTAATTGTACAAAATCGTGGTGAATAAAGTTACTATCGTAGGTTTTAGGGGGCCGATCGCCCCCCTGAATCTGTCCCTGAACCGTTTCTTGAGTGGTTTTTCAAGTTGCGTCGTGGCGGTTTTGAGAAGAAAAATAAGTGTTTGAAAAGCATGCGAAATGTATTCACCCGGTGTATTCTTTTTTAAAGGTGGGCGTTTTCTTTTGCTTTTTTAACGGTCTTGTTGTGTTTCAGGAAAGTTAGTTCCGACCAGTTCTGGCCTCAGGCTCCAGACTGGCGCTGATTTGAAATTTTCCGAAATTTCCCGAGAGAAACCGAAGCCGGTCGTGAAAGATGACCGGGATTGTATAAACTTGTTGCAGCAACACCGGAAGCGGAAGTTGGCGTGTCCGGAGCGGCGATCGCCTGAAAACGACGCAGAAAGCCCCGAAGATTGTGCGATTTCCTCAAAAACTCGAAGCGAAACGTTCAAACGAGAGGTCGGTTTGAAGATTCTTTGAAAATGTTATGTGGATATGTTTATTGTTATTTTTCCATCTGCAAAACGCCACGACAAAGATGCTCGATCTTAACCTGTGGGAATTACACTGGTGGGGAATGATACGGGTTGCTGATCGGTAACCCAATTAGTCTATTTGTTGAATACACCGTTTTCTTTCGAGAACGTCAGAACTAGTGCAGTGTTTCAATTTTATTTTTGTTGTGGGAAACGAAGATTCAGTCTCCAACAGAAGTGGGTGGTAAAGAAAGTGCTAGATGTTAACAGTAGTTCGCATTCTCCTGGTGCATAAAGCTACCACTCGTTTCAAGCTGGTAACGTCTTGACTAGAGTTAGACTTTGTCTGAAGCCCGTTGCATCCAATTGAAATTCTATTGACAGAAGCGGGTGAGGACTCGTGCAACTGTGCAAGCTCGTGTCTTTGCGTTGTTCAAGCTAAAGACCACGATTCACACCGTCCCGTGCATCGTTTCTGAAGCACATTAAAATATGTTTCATGCGCTTGTAATGTTTGCTAGTAGTTTGTTGTGACGATTGTTATTTTATTCGGGCACAACAGTTTCGGCTTTTGACTCGCGGTCCAGTAAGACATGATCGATTGCACTCGCCTGCTGAGTCAGTTTACTCGAGCCCACCTTAGAACGGCACTAAGCCAACACTGACTTCAGCCTATCACTGTCGCCGCTTCGTCTTTTACCGATCTTCTGTCGTTACAGTGTGCTTTGCCCCGACTGCCAGCGAAGAGAACGCGAACAGGTATTGCTAGTTGTGTTAATCGGCTTTGGTGTAAACTATTTTCATAATCAAAATTGTTACGGTGTATGGAAGAGCTGCTTTGATGTTATCGTTCGACGATCTGTTTTGATCGGCGCGTGCTTTTGTCAGCGATGGAGTTTGCTAAAATACTATGGTTGCACGTGAAACGTTCGTACAATCGAACACTTTCAAACTTCCAGTGTAAAGTTGTACACAGGTCTGCTGTTTAAAGTTATGCAACGGCGCTGAAAAGTGTTTGCAGTTGGGAGCGAAGCCAGTGCGTAGCCAGCCTGAAAGGTTGGGGGGGGTGACTTTAGGCGAGCAACTCTTTTTGTTTGGGGTACCGCCTCTCAAAGCACAAACTGACTAGATATACTAAAAATTGGGGGAATGGCTCTCTGGGCCCCCCCTGTCTACGCCTATGAGCGAAGCTCTGCTATAGATATACTTATTCTTTCGTACACACAGCGTTGAGTGCCTGCGATTAGATCTGAAATGTGGCTGAAAGTGTGTATCTCCATTCACACAGTTTTTATCTTAGGATAAGTCCATTCTGTAGATGTTGACTTAAACTGGCCGTGTCCAGAGCGCGGTTGGTCGAGTTGGTATCATGCTTTGCGTGGCTTGTTGCATCCTGGTGGAGAGTTCGTGAAGCTTCAAAAGTGAGGCTGTAGGGAGTCTGAAACTGGATGGATTGAGTAAGCCTGGTTCGAGAGATTCTCCACGAACGCTCTTCGAAGGCGTTTCGCACGAAGTCTGTCAAAGGCGCGTGCAAGTCTTCATGAAGCGGATGGTTGGAATCTTTTCAGCTTTGAAATATAACCGATGGCATGCCGTGCTCCTGAGTAGTGGGGGGCAGGGTAGCAGAGAGGGAGAAGCAGATCTCATGCAGCCTGAGATTGCTGCATAGCTACATTTGGTTGATAAGTCCAATTCGGGCGAATGAGCACTTTGGCACCAGACTCGGGAGAAGTACTCAACAGGAGCATAAACCAAAATAATTGTCCGGCTCAAATGAGCAAGCCCAGATCAAACCCGCAAGGCACTGAGGCCAACCTAAGGGAGAGTTCGTAGCGAGCGCCTCTTGGCTAGGTATAGTGTTGAACGGCGGCTACATTCTTCGATCCGACCGAAGATTGGGTTTGAGTGGGTCAGTGCAATACCACCGGCGCACATGCGTCAAGCATAGGTCGCGAGTGTGCAAGGTTCGGCCTCGCACCGATCCTTGGCCAACTCCGTTTTTTGAGGTTGTGCTCGCAGCGACTACCGTGTTCGTCGCGTGAATAAAGTATGAAGGCTCTGGAGTAAAGGGGGGAGTTGTGTGCTCTCGTCGTCCATCCTGAACAGTCACGGAGCTGTTGCTGCAAACTACAAACACACGCTGAATTAATGAATAAACACATTGGTTTTTCGCGATTTCTCAATTGCAATATTTGTGTAAGTACGCGAAACAGTTCCAATTGCTCTTAATTTGTTGTTTTTTTCGATTTTATGCTGTTTTTGAAAGCTGTACCTAACTGCCACAAAATTAATGATATATCGGTCAACAGTGACAAAAACTTTCCGACATTTCGCAGATGCAGATTTTTCATCGTCGACTGGAGATCACCTCGTCATTGACTGCAGTCAAGCAACTTGGCCTGATGCTGAGCTAGAAGGTGCGTTTCTCTGTTTTTATAAGTTCGAGAAGGGACAAGAGGTCCGTCAGAGCCTGTTTTCAAATGAACGCCATAACAGCACATTTAGGTCATAATGAATTCATCAGCCTGCCTTGTTTTTTTTTAAATGTTTTTGCGACGGATAAGCAAGTTGCCAGGACACCTACAAACCCTAGTTGCTTGGTTTTTTCCTAAGTTAGATTTATTTACCGTTGTTGTGTCAGTTTGGGACCATGTGATAGGAATGTGTACAATAAGATTCATATACCAATGGGGGTTTCCTGCACGATCCAATGAGTTGCGCAGTGAATTGCTGTCTTGCAACTGGTGTCTGTCGTTGTTCTGCTCAGGCCAGCAAGGATCTTGGCATGGCATTCAAGAAGATTGTATGTGCTGCTGAAACACACAGACACAAGTATTCATGTGTTGCTGGAACACACACAAGTATTTATGTGTTGCTGGAGCACACACAAGTATTTATGTGCTGCTGAAACACACACAGGTATTTGTGTGCTGCTGAAACACAAGAGTGCGTTTTTACTGAACCACCTTAACAAGCGTTCATTTATCACCTGCCAGGTTCACACACAGGTTTTCTACTTGAACAGCTCCGCTATCCAGCTTGATAAGTTTTGCTCTGCTGCGACCGGTTACCTCGTGTAGGTGGAATACGAAGGTCTATTTAAGGGACATTAGTTGCTTTGAACTCAAACCCTTGCGTTCGTGGCCCACGTATAAATGACGTCTCTTCTTTAAATCTGCTCTGTATTCTGTATTTGGGAATGCCCGAAGCGTTCTTTCCGTATTACTATTTTAGCCACATTTTTTCAGCACGAAAGTCATGTTTTTCTTGCGTCGCGGTCGCCCCACCCCCCCGCTCGCTCATGCTTTGCGTTCGCGCAGATTTTTTTGCAACGGTGGAGTCCATGATGTCGTGGTGCAGCGGGAAAGAGCCGATCGTGCCGGTGTACGACGTGAAGCCGGAACATGTCAAGCCATTAACGGAGCTATTCCAGCCTCGACGTGACTCATCGCCGAGGAAATTTACCGACGAAGCGCATTCGGATCAACCGGCGATGACGTCCACGGTTGTGCCATCGCCAGGACGCGAGTCTATGGTGAGAATCACGCAATGATACCGTTTTTGGTTAGGACTCAAATGCTGAAGCGTATCCAGAGGTCGGCAACCTACGGCACGCGTGCCAAGCTATTTCCATTGGCACGCAGAAGCTCCAAGTTTTACAGTTTTGTTATAATTCACGCAGAAGGTATATGTCGACCTTGACTTATATAAAATTACGACTGTTGTTGGCACAATGAATGCTTTGGAACGTTTAACCTGACACGCAGTTAACAAAAGTTACCCAGTCCCTAAACTTAAACATATAGAAGCCGCGCATCTCGCTACACCTTGACGCAAAGCACAGCAAATCGCTCAGAAACCCTACTTTTGAAAGATGCGACGTGAAGGTTGCTCTTCTTTTACAAAATAGCACACGACAATCTTCGTGTGGCGTGTAGTCGAAGCTGTTTGAACACGCGTGTGTGGCGTGTCGTTGGTGCTTGGTTTACTTTTTTAATTGTTCTTACTATGTGATGCAGGCTTCACGTTGTTCTTCAATTTCAAGCACCGAGAGTCCAGGTGAATATGTCTTTACTCACATATATCAATTATATTGTTCTTGCGTTTGAAAGCACGTGCTTGTTATTGGTTCATGGTTCACTGCGCATGATTGCCGGCTGCGGCGAGTCAACAACTGTATGTATTACTAAAGTTATTGATTTTCTTAGCATTTAGTTTTTGCATCTATTGCTGTTGACTCTAACCACAGGTAATTATTATCAAAGGGAATAATGTCGTTGATCGATTTTTTTGAAAACGTTTTTGAAACAAAAGCAGTCACCGAGCGATTGTTTTTCCCTTTTGCGCAAATGCGGAACCCCCCAACGGTGGTGAAGTTTTTGTTCTTTTCCCCCCGCAGAGTTCATTGCAAGTTATTCGGAAAGTATTTCGCCCGACGAGTCACCAGGCACAACCATCGTTTCACGAAAAATCGTGATTGTCCGTCTCTGTAAGAGGTGTTTTAACGCGTGCTGGTAAATGCAGGAAAAACATGAAAACAAATTCCAGCAGGCGTTAATAGGTTTAGTTCAGCGAGATGTGATCTTAGAATGTTGATCATCCCGGAGAACTGCACTGTGAAGACAGTTTCTTGCTGTGTCTTATTCGTGAGCGACATTGTTTCAGTGTCCCCTTGAACCCCGATCGGCGCTTAAGCAAGCCCGTAGCCATGGGGGGCATTCGAGTAGAGTGCCCTGGGTTGTTGTAAAAAAAACGACCCAAAAAATCCACCCGGTTTTTTTTAAAGCCCACTTAAAAAAAATAAAACCCACCAAAAAACCCACTTTTTATTTTTTCTTTGAAAAAATCTACTCAGAAGTAAAACAAAATAGGCAGGATACTTGTACAGTTAACTTTAACTTTTTTTAATCAAACAAAGTGAACAGCAATGAAATTTGAAAAAAAAAATTAAACAGTTTGTAATGGTTGTCTTTCTCAGCTCTGCGCAATCAGTATATTTTAACCAGTATTTCTGCCTTATGTGCATCTATCAACTTTTTATGATTTTGGACCATACCAAATCATATGTTGAAAAAAACACTCTAAAAATCAGGAGTCACCAATGTGGTGCCCACAGGCACCAGGTCGCCCGCAAGGACTAAGCAGGTTGTCCGCGGGCATAGGCGTAGCCACAAGACATGGCCACCAAATTTCTAGCATTTTTTGTCGTTTTGCGCTTTGAGAGGTGTTGTCCCAAACAAAATACTGCTGCTCGCTGAAATTCAAAATGTTTGGCTCAAAAAAAAATTTTCAGGCTAGCTACGCTACTGCCCGCGGGACTGCTCTGAAAATAACATCAGCTGCTCTGAAAATAACATCAGATCAGTGTCTTCGGATTGCGGAATATCTCAATTGTTAATACTAAAATAATTAAAGGTAAATTGAGCAACATCTTTATTTCAGAAGCGTGCATCAAACTGGTAGCTCTTTGCATTAATCGGCATTTAAGAAGTAGCTCTCAGCTTCAAGAAGGTTGGTGACCCCTGCTGTAGATGCTGAACTAACAGGGCATGCAGATATACATGACATGATACTGCAGAGTTTGTGTGGAAATGTTTTTTCTTTGTTTGCTGTGCGCATTCTTGCCAAGCCTTACCACTTTGGAGTGAATTTTCTTTACCCTCAAATTTGAATGGCATAATAGGTATAACAAGTTATTATTGTGTAATTCTGAAAATAATGATGTTGCATGATGCAATAAAAACAATTAAGAATAAGGTTTTCCCATTTTCCTTAAAAAAAAACAGAATAATGTATCTTTTTTTTAAAATGGATTTTTCTCAACCCTGGCAGTGCCCCCCAAATATTTTTGTGCTCCCCAAATTATGTTGCACGTAGAAAGATTAGTTTCCTGTTATTTTCATCGATTTTCATTTTTCTGTGCATCTACAGAAGATGCATTTCTTGCTGGTGAATCGACGGACTCGCCTCCGAATGACGTAACGTCCCGGGACCGAGCGTCATCTGCGCCCATCTTGAACAGTGACGCGACGCTGTTCAACTTGTTCCGGCCTAAGCGTCCACCGGATGAGAACGATGCACATCGATATGCCTCGAAATTGCCAACAGTGATGTCGCGTGTCAAGAAAAAGGAATGTAGTGAGCATTCGGTGTGTACCGTTTCACTTCTTCGTCGTTTAAGCGAGTTGTTGCTATCCACTGCTAGGCCCACCAGATCTCGGGACAGGCGTTGAGCAACCATTCGTTTCACTGAATCGTGGTTGAAGGGAGAACCACCGATTTGACTTGCACTATGCTCCTTTGTATGGTTGGCCTGCTGACACAGTTTTGTTTCATACAGCGGGCAGTAACTCCGGGCGTGCATCTGATTCGCAATATGTTTAACATTCCGTACTGATTTTCTCTTTTTGCGTTGCAGGATCGACATTCGCATTCAAAATGGAAGGATGCAGGTACGTGCCACTTGCGTAACAGCACGTCCTTCCACGTTCTGATTGCTACCTTGTGTGAAACTCCTATTTCCTTGTTGCTGTGAGAACAGCTGGCAATTGTTTGGTTGGTGCATGTGCACAACCGAGATTGTTTGTAGTCAAGCAACAGTTCCTTCGTTACTTGTACGTTCACACACCTGTGTTCGGCTTATTGCTGTGCACTCGTGTGTATTTGGTGAGCTTCTTACTCTTGGAATATTTGAGAGGCTTATATCAGGGGTGACCAACATGGTGCCGGCGGGCACCAGGTCGCCCGCGGGCTTGTTCTGACAATAGCATAAACATAATCAGTGTCTTCACATGATGAATATCTATAATTTTTATCAATGATAACACAATTGAAGACAAACTGAGCAAATTTTTATTTCAGAATTGTGTGTATCAAACTGGTTGCCCTTCGCATGAATCTGTACCAAGAAGTAGCTCTCAGTTTCAAAAAGTTTGGTGACCCCTGGCTTATATCCTCCCTTGCGTCCGCCCATATGTCAACTGTCTGAATGCTCCCTTTCTGATTTTACAGCATTCGAAATTACGCTGTTGTGGGCGACCACGTAGCCAAAACTTACGCACAAAAATCAAAATGTCCACAGCTCTGATATATATTGCTAACCAGAACTGTTTTGGTGTTCTAGTTGGTGTTCGTTTAACACTCATATTGTCGCTTTGCAATCAGAGTTGTCTTTTTCGTAGTGTAAGTGCATTACTCCTCTTCGTTGCCACCTCTATACGCCACCCTAACGTAAAAATTAGATTTTCATTTTTCTGTGCATCTACAGAAGATGCATTTCTTGCTGATGAATCGACGGAGTCGCCTCCGAATGACGTAACGTCCCGGGACCGAGCGTCATCTGCGCCCATCTTGAACAGTGACGCGACGCTGTTCAACTTGTTCCGGCCTAAGCGTCCACCGGATGAGAACGATGCACATCGATATGCCTCGAAATTGCCAACAGTGATGTCGCGTGTCAAAAAGGAATGTAGTGAGCATTCGGTGTGTACCGTTTCACGTCTTCTTCGTTTGAGTGAGTTGTTACTGTCCACTGCTTGGCCCCACCAGATCTCGGCAGACGCGTAACCAGCTTGGGACACCATGAGGTCGAAGAGTTTTCCGAGAGGGGCCGAAACCTTTTGAACTACATCCAATAGTTTTAAATTATGTCCAACACGTTTTTCCAGGGGGGGAACGAAAAATTTTGAGGGGGGGGAGAAGCCTCCCCTGGTTACGGGCCTGGATCTCGCGGCAGGTGTTGAGTAGCTGTTTGCTTCACTGAATCGTGGTTAAAAACAGAACCACAGATTTGACTTGCACTATGCTCCTTTGTATGGTTGGCCTACTGACACAGTTTTGTTTCATACAGCGGGCAGTAACCCCGGGCGTGCATCTGATTCGCAATATGTTTAACATTCAGTACTAATTTATATTCTTGCGTTGCAGGATCGACATTCGCATCCAAAGAAGAAGTATGCAGGTACGTGTCACTTGCGTAACGCCACGTCTATCCACGTTCTGTTTGCTTGTTGCTGTGAGACCAGCTGGCAATGTCCAATTGACGCATTTGCACACCCGAGATTGTAGTCAAGCAACGGTTCTTTCGTTACTTGTACGTTCACACACGTGTGTTCGGCTTGTTGCTGTGCAGTGGTGTGTATTTGGTGAGCGTCTTACTCTTGGAATATTTGAGACGGCTCATATCCTCCCTCCCGACTGCCCATATGTCAACTGTTTGAATGTTCCCTTTCTGATTTCACAGCACTCGGGAATAAGCTGTTGTGGGCGATCGCGTAACCAAGACTAAGTTATGCACAAAAGTAACAATGCCCATAGCTCTGATATATTTTGCCAACCAGTACTGATATGGTGTAGTTGTAGTCGGTGTTCCTTTAATGCTCATTTTGTCGCCTTGCAATCAGAGGAGTTGTCCCTTTCGTAGGGTACGTGTATTATTCTTCTTTGTTGCTGTCTCCATACGCCGCCCTACAGCAGGCCCGTAACTAGAGGGGCGACCCCCCTGAAAAAATGTGTTGGACATAGTTTGAAAACTTTGGGCCCCTAATAAAACTCTTCGCTCCACCTGGTGTCCCAAGCTGGTTACGGGCTTGGCGCTATCCCATCGCTGCCGTAAAGTAATCTTGAGCTGCTTTTTTTAACCGCAGACATTGCCGAGTGCCAGTCGACACGGTCGTCCACCGATGTTCAAAACCCCTGTGTTCGACCAGTCGTCGCCAGTGAAGATGTCAACAAAGAGACAGTAACAGAAGTACTTCCACTCCCTGAATTGTTCAAACCAAGAAAACGCGGAAAAGATCATGAGGCTCCGAAAAGATGACTCGACGAGAATCCGATATTCCACAAACAAACGTGATTCGGCGCAAAGTTGTGGTTCCGCTTTCATGATTATAGTATTTAAAGCTTGGTTTCGCTTCATTCAATGCAGCCCTTTCAACATCCTTCACCCAGGATTTTTTCGATTATCCTGTCCACTGGTATGATGGTTGTTGCACGAAACGAAATTGAAGGGTCACTGACGCTTTTCAGTGTAAGCTTCTAAACTTCTCGTGAACTTTTCCCATACGATGTAGGTCTTCTCGCGGTGGTCAACCGTTTGGCTTTTTTCAAATCGTAACTATCTCGTACGTTTCTAAAAAGGCCCGATCCGCTGCAATATCACTGTGCTCTGATTTTGTAAGATTAATAAACTATTTCGTTATAAGTCTGATGCTGACCATATGCGGGCGTCTGTGTGACGATGTAAACAGGATAAAGAAATGCTGGCTTGTACATAAGATACATACGTCGCGTAAAATTCGACCGTCTACAGGCAGACACGACTATGATTTCGACTCTACGAAGTGCGGATTCTATGCTCTCTTATCGTTTTGATTAAAGAAGAACGATTCATTTTCACTACAGCTTTTCCCTTCAGGAGAGTCGCGGGGACAGAGGCCACATAACCAGGGTTGTGAAGTCGGTGCCGCAAGGTGTCGAATTTTTATGTCCGATTCCGACAGTCCAGTTGTATCATTTTTTACATCACCCTCCTAAGCTGAGAATTCCTGTTGAATTGGTTATAATTTTTTTGGAACTTTCATTGAAACAGATTTCTTGCTGTGCGCCACGATTTCCATTGATTGCTGGTTGCTACAAAATTGATGACAGCTCAACTTCTTTCACGTTGTAAGGAGTTGGAATCGGAGTCGGAATTTTCGAAAGGTCGGAGTGGAACGTTTTACATTCGACTCCGCAACCCTGCTTGTAACAGGGGTCTCAAACGCGCGCGGTACGGTTTGGTAATTTCTAAATAATCAACAGCCAAATTATTTTTGTTTATTCACCGGTGTTTAAAAGTGCTCGGCCAGCGAGTGCACAAGCTCCTTTCAAACGAACGCAGTGATGATTATTCGTGTCTCTAAGCGTAATTCATCCAGAACTCCACGGTTATTTCAGCGATGTTATTGTTTGAGTGGTCTAACAGCGTGCATCTTGGAAGCAGTGAGCATCTAAGAAGGTGTCCTGTGCGGAACCACACCTACACATAGTCGGGCCACTGTAGAGGCCCCACTGAGCAAGTGTACTTTTGCTTCTGACAACTCCGGTGCAGAGTCGGTTGAGACATTTCCAATATGCTCAGGAAGCCAGGTGACCGGAGGCAATTGCTTCAGCCGGCTCGATATTTAGGGCCGGTTTCGGGGGACTGATGTTAAGGTTCTTTGCTCTATGATGGGAGGATAAGAACTTCTTTAGATACAGTAGATAATCTTAAGGTGGGTTCGCTTCATTACTGTATCACGGCCCTTTGTCACAGAACTGGTCTGCTTAAAAGACCGATTTGTGTCTGATACTTCTCTACTCATTTTAATAACAACACTCATAAGTATTACTTATTCCATAGAGTTTATTGTTTCATAAAAACGAGACAATATTAAACAGATAATGGTACTCACCAATAATGGTTCAATCTTGCTTCTCGAACAAGAACTGTCATGCAACTGCCTTTATGATAAAATAAATTAAATCTCATTTAAATTTCGCTTGTGCGATAACGCTCAGTAGTTTGCTAAGGATTCTGTCAACTGTCATGCTGCGTCTCTCAACACTAAGCTCTGATCACACAGAGAGTTGCTAGAAACTTCTCAACGGAAGTTTATCATTAGTCATGGCGGATCGCAGTTTCGCTTACAGTTGTCTAGTTTCAGCTATTTCATTTTGGTATTTCACAATGTCAGTGCTTCCAAAATTACATCACTTTGTGTTAAAGTCCGACCGCATATTACTCTAAGGCGGAGTAATTTGCCTAATTAACTGGTAAAGATTAACTCAGACAAGTCCATTCTTGCCGTCCGTTTTGGTAGAGATCCACGGACAAGCCACTTTTTAACCTGGCGGGATCCTGCTAGGACTTAACCAGTTTAAGAAACTCTAAAATTACATAATGCCTGATCACATTAGCAGATCATTAGTCTACCTTCCTAGGCAGTTAGTAGTGGTAGGAACGAATACAATACCCTAAAATTCCTTAACCCAGGTGCCATAAGCTTTGGACAGAAGGTAAGAGTTTAACTTCTGTTCGTGTTAGCATGTGGAAGGAACTTACTACAATTCCGCTAACCGACATTGACCCCGATACCATGAGCTTGGGGCCGAAGTTGTTTTAATCCAAACTGTAAGAGTTTGAGAAGCCGAAGGAGTGAAGAAAGTCTCAAACGAAGTTAGTTTCAACTGAGTTTTAGGTACGAAATCGAGCCTTTTTATACTCGATTTTTCAGACACTCCCCATTCGTTTGAGTGTCCTGATTGGTTGCTAATTAAATCTCATTAAGTCATTGCTTTATCATTGGTTGAGACGGAACCGCCTCTAATTGCATCATTAGCTGTTTTTATCGGGGCTCATTACGTCTTATGTCACGATTTTCGTGACTAGCTTCAGGATCGGGTGATCAGATGTAGCGTTCTGATTGGTTGAAGTTACTTTGAATCTTGTTCGACTGTATTCGAGGTTACTGTACGTTTTCAGCCCTGACTTCTTTCCCGTATGTCTAATTTTAGGCTTAGCCTCTGTACAGCAGGGCCCGTTCCAGGCTTAGCCTGCTGTACAGTAATGACTGTTCCAGGCCTAGCCTGCTGTACAGTAGTTACTGTTCCAGGCCTAGCCTGTTGTACAGTAGTTACTTGCTTCAGGCAAAACTTGCCTGTAACACTGACTCTTAGCCGATCTTTCCACAGCTCTAGCCGAGTTTCTTCAGATGGGCTGGAAAGTGGAGCTGTGCTGTAAAGGAAGCTTTGTCTTGATTTTAATATTTGCTTCGCTGCCTGCGATCCGTACAGCATATGGCTTAGGTCGTGCTTTGCTTTGTACATTTCCCCTCTGCTTACCACCTCTCTTCGGATATCAGGTGGGGCAATTCCAGCGAGAAGGTACAAACAGTTTGTTTTGGTGGGATTTGGGCATCCTGTAATAATGCGGCAACTGTCGTTTAGTGCAGGGTCGAGGTATTTAGCATGACTGGACTGAGACCATACTGGACAAGCATACTCAGCTGCAGAGTAACATAAGGCAAGTGCAGACGTTCTCAGAGTGTTGGGATTTACTCCCCATTGCGAGGAGGTGAGCTTACGCAGGATGTTGTTTCGGGTATTCACTTTGGTCTTGCAGTTCTGAATATGTTTTTTGAATGTAAGCGAGCGATCAAGGGTAACACCAAGATATTTTGGGTGCTTGCAGTTTACCGGCTTCTGTCCATTCCACATGATGTTGAGGGGATGGCTGGGTTGGCTTTGAATGCGTTTTCTGCATAGTATTGATGCAGATCATTGAGGGCATTAGTTAAGCTTGCTTCTACTGCGCTGAAAGTAGGCTGCTGGCTTGTTGCACAAAGATCATCAGCATACACGAAACTTATTAGTTTGCAAATCCAGTGGTTGATCGTTTGTATAGATGTTGTAGAGTAAAGGGGCCAGCACACTTCCTTGGGGAAGGCCGTTCTTCTGGAGACGTAATCTACCTTTCTTATTGTTTAATAACACAAAGAAGCGTCTATTGCTTAACATCTCTCCAAGAAATTGAGTGAGATGTAAGCCATTGGTCATCATCAGGACTTTTTGCAAGAGAAGACGGTGGTTCACTGTGTCATAAGCAGCAGTGAGGTCTACGAACACAGCTCCAGTAGTCTCTTTGGTATGAAAACCATCTTTAATGTGTTGAGTCAGTTTCACCAGTTGGCCAGTGGTGGACCTACCGGGGCGGAAACCAGCTTGTTCTTTAATCAAGTGTTTTTCGACAAAGGGGATAAGTCGGTTGAGGCGTTCCAGTAGTTTGTACAGGTGACTCAGTAGCGATATGGGCCTGTAGCTTCTAGACTGAGATAGGTCTTTGCCTGGCTTCAGCAGAGCAACCACTTTGGATCTTCTCCATATTTTAGGGATCTTCTTCTGGTGAAGGCAGTTATTGAAACACTTTTAAATCCAGTTTTTAGTTTTTGTCCAAAGCATTTGACTTCCTCAACAAATATGTTGTCCAGTCCTACAGCTTTGTCATACTTCATACTCTATATTCCGTCTTTCAACTCTTCTTCTGAGAAACGTCTGGTAAAGGTCGGGTCAGAGAGAGGCACGCTACGGTCTATCTTTGATTTAACTTTCACTCGATGTGTTGTCTTACCGTTTAATACAAGTTGGTGTGCAACCTGATTAGCTGTAGCGTTTGTGTGCAGCTTGCTTGTAGTATGGTCATTACCGAGTTTGCAGATGAGATTCCAAGCCTTACGACTGCATTTTCTCATACCCAGCGTCTCAACAAGATTATGCCAGGATTGCTGCTTTTGGTGTGAAATAGCAGACAGTAGAGAGTCGCCAGCTTCAACTGTACATCCATCAAAGGGGTCTTTCTCGAAAAGCTGTTGGTACTCTACATAAAGCCTGGCACTTTTGTTTGTTAAATTTGGGACATAAGATGTTTTGCAACCTCGGAGGATGTTGTTTCTGGCAGCCTTGTGTGAACTTCTTCTAATTCATTGGGGAAGATTCCAGGTCTTCAGTAAGGTCGTCCAGTTCATTAAAGAAAGCTTGCCAGATTGCTTTGGTGAAGTTAAAGCGTCGTTGGAATGGAACAGTCTTTGGGACAACTGCTGCATTAACCTTGATACCAGTTGGGCGGTGTCGTGTTCTAGGGATTGGTTCGAGAACGAGTTTATTACAGATTGTGGCAATGTTGGAGCTCACAAAGATTAAATCAGGGTTATAACCTTTTTTCCAGCGTCCACTATTGAATGACTTAGGGAGCTTGGCATCATGGATCAGATTCATATTTTGAAATTCGGCCCATTGTTCCACTGCTTCTCCATCACTATTGGTTTGATCGTAGCCCCAGTTTGTACTGTGGCTATTGAAGTCTCCAATTAAAACTTCGTTATTGCTGGTAGGTACACACGCTATACTGAACGGTTCATTGGGCGGTTTGTAAATGGAAGTGATGGTGAGTCCATTCAAAATAGTGTGTAGGATTTTCGATGTTGTTAGAATTTAATGTTGATTCTGCAGATGTACCGGCTTTGACAAATATAGCACTCCCATATTTTTCATGGGGACTCTCAATCACCAGGGTCATTCCTGGGATACGCGGTCGGTCCTGGATAGGACCACGGTGGGTTTCCTGGATACACAGCATGTCACAGTCATGTTCCTTGCAGATGTTGGCAAGAAGATCTTCTTTTGTGGATGATAGTCCCTCAATGCTTGCAGATAATGACAGCAATGCCGGCCTTGGAAAAGGCCTCCTTTCTATTTGTATACTGGCGTGCCACAATCTGACATGTAGGCAGAGACAGAAATGCCTTCGGAATGACAGTTGGGCTCTGGAAACGCTGTAGGACCTAGTAATGTGCAGGTGTGCACAATGTTGCGTCTCGACTGGTGGCAGAATTAGCGAGTCTTCAATAGAGAATACTTCCTAGGGGCCGCTTCTGCTATGGCCCCCAGCGAACGCAGTGAATACCAGAAGTAATTTGGCTATAACTCACGATATTTTGACATGAAATAAGATGTAAAAACTTTATTTTGAGGTTAAAGTACCGCCATTATTGCGTAAACGTCATAATGCGGCCCTCGGGTTACTTCACAGGCCCTATTTTGGCCTTCGGAGCAATCTCAGTTTGAGACCCCTGCCTTAAGGACTCGAAATACTTTACTGGCATAAAGACTTCTTAATAGTGCTTTGATGCAGTCAGATTGTTTGTACTCGTCACAGTGCCGTGGCAAGGGTAAGTGAGGCCCCCCCCGATATTTCACGTGGGGCCCCCCATACGCTATTGGCCTATTATTATGAATTGCAGTAAAAAGTCGTAACCTCTCTGGCAGTCATTTTCTCCTCAACAATATGATTCTTTCGTATCTTTGAAAACAAGAAA